>JAABUO010009417.1_pt1 | contig 10930 bp, 2 predicted proteins | sample 5559291 | NCBI WGS metagenome assembly JAABUO01 (sample SAMN10711878, study PRJNA513372) | rock metagenome | isolation source: Antarctica rocks | place: Antarctica: Victoria Land, Finger Mt sud | reverse complement strand
GATACAGTTTCTTCGTGTTATTTAATTTAACTTGTTAAATCTTAATGTAAGCTGTTAATATTATTACTCTTCGATGAAGAATTATTATTATTTAATTTAAAACTTATAATTATTATTAAATTAATAATTAAAGCTAAAATGTTAAACTCATTCGAAGCTAGCGTTAACGTGTCGTTTTCTTAAGTTTACATCTTGTCGTTAAGCTTTCGTCGCTTTTAATGTCGTGATTTAAAACTTTTATTATACTTTATAAAGATTATTTATCGTTAACTCGCTATTCATACACATACTTTAATGACTTATTAAAAAACGATGTTTAATTAGCTAATAACAGGCTAATCTTCTTCGTTGCGAATACTCGTGTAATGTCTGTTATATCTTTCTTTAAATGATTAAATCTTAATCGCTTTCGTGAAAAGCTTAAGAACGTTTAAGTCTCGTTCGTAAAATCTTCATTCTTATTAGTTTAACGTTATTATTATACATATTTTTTTAACTTATTAACTTTTAATGTAACATTAGTTATTAACGTGTTAATATCGTTCGTTATTGAAGTTACTGTCTTGTTTACTTTAATTTCTTTCGTGTCTTTAAATTTAAATTACTGTTAATTTAGCATATGATTTACTTAATTCTCGTTCGTAAGATCTTTACTCTTATCAGTTTAACGTTATTATTATATATATTTTTTTAACTCATTAACTTTCGATGTAACATTAATCATTAACGTGTTAATATCGTTCGTTATCGAAGTCATTATTTCGTTTACTTTAACTTTTTTCGTGTCTTTAAGTTTAAATTACTGTTAATTTAGCATATGATTTACTTAATTCTCGTTCGTGAAATCTTTATTCTTATTAGTTTAACGTTATTATTATATATATCTTTTTAATTCATTAACTTTTAATGTAACATTAATTATTAGCGTGTTAATATTATTCGTTATTGAAGTTACTGTCTCGTTTACTTTAACTTCTTTCGTGTCTTTAAGTTTAAATTACTGTTAATCTAGCATATGATTTATTTAATTCTCGTTCGTGAAATCTTTACTCTTATCAGTTTAACGTTATTATTATACACATTTTTTTAATTTATTAATTTCTAATGTAACATTAATTATTAACGTGTTAATATTATTCGTTATCGAAGTTATTATCTCGTTTACTTTAATTTCTTTCGTATCTTTAAGTTTAAATTACTGTTAATTTAATATATAAACTGCTTAATTCTCGTTCGTAAGATCTTTATTCATCGTTAGTTCGCTGTGAATGTATACATTTCATAAATTTATTAAATCTCGCTGCAGTGTTAACTGAGTTAACGTTATTTTTCGTTATAATCAGAATAAATGTGTCATTCGCATCGCTCTCTTTCGTGCTATCGATTATTAACTGCTCTTAAATAATTTTATTACTTTAATTATTTATTTTAATAATCTCTTCGCTTTTATTAACATTAACGAATCTTATATATTCTTAACGAGAAACTGAGATTAATAAAGTCTTATTTATGAGTTTTACATTAATTATTAATTCGCTGTTTACATATATATGTTTTTAATTTATTAAAATATAATGTAACGCGAGTCATATTAAAGCGAGTAACTCGATTAAATTAATTTAAAACGTCGCGTAAGATAGCTCGAAAAGTTCTGTCTGAATTTATTTTAAAGAACTCGTCGTTTATAAAATAAGTAATAATATTCATCTCAGTGTAACTAATGTGTTCTTTAAGAATTTAAATTTATATCTGAAACGAAACATTATAAAATTAATCTTCGTCTTCGTATAAATCGTGATTAAATACATTTTTAATTAAAGTTAAATTTATTTTCGAGATCTCTTTCGAAGTAATTAAAGTCGAGAGTGAACTCATCATCGCACGAAGTTTAAAGTTTTTAAATGTTTTAAAGAATGACATAACTTCTTATAATTATGAATACGAAAGCTCGAACGTAAATAATACTCGTTAAATCTTTATAATCTTACGTGTATTAATAAGTAATTAATCATTTAAAGATAATATAAAAGTAGTTTATGTACGAGTAAAAGATGTGTTAATTTATTTAACGCGTCTTAATTTAAAGCGTTTCTTATTAAAGAGCATTCGTTAAATTATAACGATTAAACTACTAGTAATATGTTTTCTTTTAAAGTCATTAAACATAAGTTAATTAATTTAATACAGAAACGATATTAATTACTCGTTAATAATAATTATCTTTTTATTAAATCTATTATACTTAAGTGTAAACGCATACTTTTTAATTCATTACTTAGCTTGTTTTTTTAAATTCTTTCGCTGATTCGTATTAATATTTAGATTTATTTAATCTTTATCAAGTTTCTGAAAATTAAATACTCGTTATTAAGTTAAGAATTCTGATATTTAACAATGATATTCTTTTTAAGACGTAAGCTAATCATTATAATGAATTAATAAAATTAGTTTAATAAAATAAATAATGATAAGATGTATGAAAAATATTAATGCTATTATTTAATTATATGAGATGAGTTAACGTAATAAATTATGCGCGTACTTAATTAATGTTAAATATGCAGATTTAATTAACTGAATTAAATTTAATAAACATATCTTAATCTTAATAATGATGCTCGTTGTAAAAGATATATAATATTAAATTATAATTTTATATGAATATAAAAATAAATTAAAAGACACATATCGAGTATAATAAATAAACGAATGAAAGATTAAGTTATGTTACATGTAGCGAATGTGATATTATAAAAGCTGAAACATAAAAAATTTACTTTAGCTTACGTTAAAGATTTACGCTCACATAATGCGTTTAATAGCTTAAAGATTAAGCTAGTTTATTATTAATTAAAGTATATTATATTTATAAGTTATTAAGTTTTTATTTTAATATATATTACACAGTAATTAATATCTTAATTTATTTAACAAACATGAATTAATAATAAATAAATAATTTAAACTTCGAAAAAGAATGTCGTCTTTTATAAAACGTGTTTATTAAACGATAAATTTTATTACTTAAACTTCGCTCGAGTCTTAATGATGCTCTTGCTTTTCTGCGAAAATTATTATTTAAACTTCGCTCGAGTTTAAATGATATTCTTGCTCTTCTGCGAAAATTATTACTTAAACTTCGCTCGAATTTAAATAATGCTCTTACTTTTCTGTGAAAGTTATTACTTAAACTTCGCTCGAGTTTAAATGATGCTCTTGCTCTTCTGCGAAGATTATTATTTAAACTTCGTTCGAGTTTAAATAATGCTCTTACTTTTCTGCGAAGATTATTATTTAAACTTCGCTCGAGTTTTCGTAATGCTCTTATTCTTCTGTAAAAGTTATTATTTAAACTTCGCTCGAGTTTTCGTAATATTTTTACTTTTCTTTAAAATTTATTGCATAAGCTTTAATCGTGAGTTATAATGATTCTTATTCTCGAAATTAACGTTTTATTTTTATAAAATTAATGAGTTCTTATTAATTAAAGTATTTTTTATAAATTATTTTAATCGAGAACAGATTTTAAACATATTATATTATGTATAAATTGCGAATGTAATCGTGTTAAAGTTTATTAAAGTTATATAACATAATAAACGAGTCGCGAGCACGATTATAAATAATCAGAAAACGATTAAAAATAAACATGAAATTAAGTTTTTTAATTTTCATTATACATAGAATAACGATAAAAGCTTCTTCGTTTTAAAAAGAATTAATCGTATACGCTTTAACATCTTAAACTTTTAAGTTTAAGACTAAGTTTCTTTTTAGTAATTAAATTTATGCAGTATATTTCGTAAGAATGACGATGTTCTTAATAAATATTTTAACTTTAACATAAATCTTAACTAGCTTAATTATTACAATGACTTTAATCTTATTTTACTTAAACTGAAACGTATTAACTTTCTTGTTAATTTCATTAACGTTAAGAAATGTTAATAATTATTTTATTTCGTAAAATCTTCTTAATATAATAATTGCGATAATTATGTTAAATCGAAGTAAAAGATTAATTAAAAAGCGCATTTAATCTTTATATTAAACAGTGAATACGATGTCATTTATAATAAAAATTGCGCGATATTATTTAATGAAAAGAATATAAAAATATTCGAGCGTAATTAATCGTTTAAATAAGCTTTTATTTATGTAATGCGCGAAGTAATTATTCTTAATGTTTTTTTTCGTTAATTAAAGTTATTCATCATTATTAAATAAATGCATTAAATCGTTATTGTGAGTCATAATAATAAAAATCTCTGCGTTCTTAACTTTCGCGATTTCTTAAACGACAGTATAATTTTCTTTAAATTTTTTTAGCATAATAATATTAAAGTTAATCAGTATGCAAATAATAACGCTTACGTCATGCTTAAGAATATTCACATTTAACTTAATCTTAATATGCTAAAAGAATTCTTAATCTTTCTTATCGAGAATTTTTTTTATCTCGATTCGTTAAAAGTACGAGCGAAAAGTCTTAATAATAGCGTCGCGCTTAATCTCATTATTTCTCTTATTTAGCTTAACATTAATAATTCTCTGAAGTAAATAACGTTTAAATGCATAAGTTCGTTTTAAAGATTAACGTGTAACACGACGATTAAGATCGTCGTAATTTATATTTATTAAATTCTTATTATTTAAATTCTCGTCGCTCGAACTTTCGTCGCTCTCAGAATTTTCGTAAGTCTCGTTAACTTCTTCATTATTAATTTATACAACTGAAGAATCTTATGTCTCGTGCTGCTTATCATTTTAATTATTTTATTCATTTTATTAGCTTTATAATTACGTCTTATTTATAAAACGATCGCTTAAATTCGTAATGTTTAAAAGCAAAGTGTTAAGATTAACATGATGTAATTTATATTAACGATTTTTAATATCATGTAAAGTTTTCTTATTCTGATTAATAATTAAATGTATTAATTAATCGTAAAAGACATTTAATAACTAATAAAAGATATTTCATTATCGTTAAGCGAAATCGTCGTTTATTAAATAAAACACGCGACTGTCTTAAGCGATTATTTAACGTTTAATAAACTGCGAGTAAAAACGAATGATTTTCTTATTCGTTAAATTAATGTCTTTATTTTTTAATCATTAAAGCTGTTCGTTTAATTTAAGAACGAATGTATTAGCTGTGTTGTTAAACAAGTTCAGAACTTTAACTTTCTTATTTAGCTTTAAGAATAACATTATAATAACGACATTCATTAATGTCTTTTCTGTCTTAAAGAGTCTTTTAATAAGATTAAAATCGTTAAAAAGTTTTTAAAGATATTACATGATTAACATTTAAGACTTATTCAGTTTAATATCTTACTTAACAAGAATTATTAAAAGATTTAAGTCTTTAAAAAGAATTAATGTGAATTTAATACGAAGATTCTGACTCAGTATAATATTACGAAAGCGATCTTTATGTTCATATTTTTTCTCGCTAATATAAGCAGAATTAAGAATTTTAATTATCGCTAGTTTAATTTTATCGAGCTTATTAAACATGATTAAACGAACTGAAATTATGATTAATTCGTTAAAAAGATAATATTAAAGTACATTCTTGTTATTATCTTATTAATTACGCTTACGAAGATTAAACGTTAATTATAACTTAATCGAGCTTTAATTTATTTTAATAAAAGAACGATAAAGAGTTACGTTTACATTCGTCGTGTTAAAGAAAATAAACGATTTAATAAAAATAATAACAGTTCATTTATCATTATTAAACTTTACTTTAAAGCGATTCTTCGAATTAAATTAATAATTAAAGCGATTAAAAAGACGTAGTAAATTAATATATTTCTTATCTGTTTTCGCGAATGTAATGAGTGCACGCAACTCGTAAAATAATGCTCGAGCCTTCGTAACAAGTGCTTATTGTGTCTTCATTAACTGTAATCTGAAGAAATCTTTAATAAATTAATACTTTTTATTATCGCGATAAGTACGTTAATACGATAAATAAATAAATAAATAATTATTCTTTAAAGTCACTTGTCTTATTTAAATGATATGCTTATTAATTTTAAACAGATTAAATTACATGTTAAATGATAAAAAGACTCGCTTTATATTAATACTGTTATTAAACTTTTAATATTAATTTATAAATGTATCTTATTTAATCGTTAAAATGAAAACATTTAACTTAATTATGTAATCTTTTAACAAATCGAAAACATTTTTAAATGTATTCTTTATACTTTAAAGAATTAATGAATCTTAACGATTCTTAAGCAGAATTAACTAAATATGAGCTGAGATTAATTTAAATGTAAATTTAAGAAGAATCATTCATTTTGCTCGACGCAGATCGTTAATTTTTATATTCATAATATTATGTGTAAAATACATGCTTTTAAAATATAAAATGCGCGATTAAAACATGATTAAATAATTTATAACGAGAACGTCGCGAATGTTAAAATTTAAATGTAAATGAAAGACTCAGTTATGTAAAATGTTATAAATTAAAAGATAATTCTTAAATAACAATGATGTAACTTAATGTAATTTAATGTTAAAGCGAATGTTAAATGCTCAGTTTATAAAGATTTTCGTTACAATCTTGTAAGTAACGTAAAGATTATTATTTAAAGTATTAAACGAATTAATTACTGATTTAATTACTTTATTAATGTTAAAAATAATCTTAATTTAAAAAATGACAGACTTAATATTATAATACTTAGCTATGCTTATTTTCTGCGTCTTTTTCTTATCGTTTAAAATAAGATTAATAAAATTATCATTCTTAAGCTTTATCGCTTAAGATGTGTAATACACGACGTTAGTCGCTGCATTTTTCTCTGTCGTTATCGTTTTAAACTTTTCTTTAAGTATCGTAATAAAATGTTTATTAAAAGACATAAAATAACGACGTAAGATAACGTTAAGCTGTTAAATGTAAAGAAATAATAAGATGTAATAAGATTATAAAATGTATAATAATAAAATAAAATAAGATTACAGAGTGTTAAATTCTAAACTAATATGAGTTTAAATTAAACAGTTAATCTTAATGATCGCAGCTCGAATTAAGATTATTATTTAATTATAATGAAAGATAAGAATGATTTTAATTAAAACGATTAAAAGATAAGAATTTATGTGAGCGATTAATTACTGTAATGTTTTTAAAGTTAAGTTTTTAAAAAAAGCACACACTTAAATAAAGTGAGTAAGATTTCGTTAATGAATTGTTTAATCATAATATAATAAAGCTGTTATTCATCTTTTAATGAATCACGCTTATTTATCTTATATTCTTTATTATATTTAAGTTAATGATTTAAAAGAAATAATATAATAAATATCGTTTATATTTTTATCGCTTATCATGTTTCGTTTTAAGCATGAGTAAACAAGCTGCATCGTAAACATCTCAGTTACATCTTTAATTATTTATATATTCTTCACGTTAAGTCTTTTCGCGATGATCATTTATTAACATTCGTGATTATATTAAAAACGTTCTTTAAGATAAAAAAGACGAATGTTAGTCAGACTGCATTATTAACATCGCTAATAATCTTAATGAAGAATGTTTAACATTACTGTCTTTATTAATTCGAGTATTTATTAATAATGTGAAATTCTTTATAACATTTAATTTAAATTAATCTATTTCGATTAAATATACTCGTATTACGTGAACTTAAATCGTTTCTTATCTTAATAAGAAATATAATAATAATTATTAAGATTAAAAAACGTTACTTTCGAATTAATAAAATGTTTCTTAATGATAAAACGACATTAAACATGAAAAGCAATAATCTTTTCGTCGCGAAAATAATAATTCATTAAAAGAAGAAAGAATATTAATTAACATACGTCGTTAATAATAATCTTTTACGTCTTTATCGTTAAGTCTTATATATTCATATATTTATAACAGACGATGTAATTAAATAAAACGATAATTATTAATAAAGATATTTTTAATAACTTAATTTATAATAAAAATACGATATGTATCTTCGTAATTTAATCAGAATCTGTTAAAATAATTAATCGTTTATATTAAATCGAGGTTTTCTTTATTTAAAAAGCATAACTAATCGTTTCTTAACATCATGATGTCTGTTAATTAAATTAATATCGCACTGCAAGTTATAATGCTTTTAAGCAAATTTATTTATTACTTTTATTATTACGACTCGTAAAAATGTAATAATAAGCGCTTTCATAAAAGCGTCGCGAATCACGATGATTCATTTATTATTAATGAATAAATTAATCATATAATTTAATTAAAACGTGTTATACTTACTCATTTAATGATTACATAATTTTTATATTATTATTAATCGCTTTTTAAATACAGTCGCGAAGATAAGCTTTTTATTCAAAGTTTTTATGAATAGCACGATTTTAACATCTTGTTATAAAGTTACATTTAAGCGTTTAACGATGCGAATTATAATTTACATAATTAAAAGACGAGATGACGATCGTCGTAAAGTTACTAAAATGTAATATCATTATTAATTCAGCAGTAAAGAAAATTAAGAAATTTTATTCGAGTTAAGGCGTTAAAAAACGACATTTTTAAGTTAAAGCAGATTTAAAGAATCGTCATTTAAGTTCATTAAATTTTACACACTTTAATTTTTTAAACGTATTACATAATTTTATTTTCTTTTTAATCGTACTTTACGTTACTTATAATTTATTAAACATTAAATAACATTATTATAAAAATAATATTAACTAAACGTATGCGAAACATTACGACTAATACTAAACAAGCTCTCATTACTTAACATGTTAAGAGAAAGAGAAATATTACTTTCGAACTTTATTTATTTTTTAAATTTATTAAAAAAGTAATCGTAAAGAGAATATTAAATGTTTTAAAGTAAATAAAAAAAATAAAATCATGAAATAAAAAGATTAATTTAAAAAACATTAAGTATCTTCTTAAAGATATTATCTTATTTATTAATCTGAATTTACGAATTAAACGCGACACATAATATTAATTCGAAATCGTTTTAAGTATTAACGATAACAATTAAAAGAATAAAGTTAATTAAAGAATATATGATAAAGAGAAAAACGAGAACGTGATCGAGAAGTCTGTAAACTTTTAGAACGATGATTCAGATATATATAATCTATCTTACGTTATGAATTAAATAATTATATTTAATGATAAAAAGATTTTATACGACTTAAATATAAAAGTATTTAATCATGCGAGCGAGTTTAACTTCGAGCTTTAGCGTAGTCATTAATCTCGTTTAATCTCGAACTAATGTATTAACTGAAATTACACGCATTTTTCGCTTTGTAATTAAATTATTATTCGTTACTTTAATTAAATAATCGAGATGTTAAAGACGTTAAAGAAACATAACGACTGAAGAGATTTAAAGAATATATTATTTCATTTATAAAATAGCGATAAGAAAGATTTCGTCATCGAATTAATTAATTCATAAACTCGTAAAGATTTTAACGATTATATTACGAATGATGATATTTCTTTCAAGCTTAAAGTATTAAAAAAAGACAGAAAGATACGAGTGTTAAGAAATGAAATCTTAATCATCATTTCGAGTTATTTCTTTTATATATTAATTAATTAATTATTTTTATTCAGATTAACGACATTATTCGTGCGAAGCGCTTAAAGAATAAACGTAAGAAGTAGTTACAGAGAAACGAGTTATACATACTCGATTTTCTTGCTCGTTAATAATGTTATTACGAGTAATGTAAAAAATTTAATCGCATCTGTTATCGTTAAGATATAAATCATTTTTATGAAACGATAAAATTAAAAATAATACGATATTAAATAATAGTAATCGCGAAAGATAACGAAGAGATTAATTATAATAACTCTTCATTCGATTTAGTCATTAAACGACTTTATTCGTTCTTAAAAGATAAAGATTCATTTATGAAATTAAAGTCTTCGTTAAATAATTAGTTTATCGCGAGCATTATTTATAATGCGACATCATTAAATACGTTTTCATTAACGTTAACGTTTACAGCAATATATGATTTGTTAATATACGCATTGTAATTAAATTCATGATTTAATTATTAATAATAATAATAAACGAGTTTAATTAAAACGTGTCGTTAAATGCATTAAAATTCTTATTATTATTTAAATAAGCAGTTAACGTTACACGAAGAATCATTAAACGAGAAATTCTTCGAAATAAAACTACATTATCTTTAATATTATCTCATCGTTAATAATTATCTTCGCTCGTTACTGTCGCTTATTTAATTAATAAGCTTATTTTTACGTTCGACGATTAATTAATCTCTTCGTTTAAATTTAAGTCTTTAATTTTCGATACTCGAATTTTCTCAGTCTTCATTATATATTAAATAGCGATAAATATAAAATCTAAACAGCTTCGCACTTATGATAAGCTCAGAAGAAGCGACGATAAGCTTAAGCGTAATTAATATAATATTAAAAAGTTTAAAAGAAAGATAAAGAAGATAAATGCATAATTATATATCTTTCGAATTACTCATTAAATTACGATAAAAGCGAGATAAATAACGACGATAAGATGAAGTTTAAAAACTTTAAAAATTGTTTCGACTTAAGATATATAATACTTTAATAATCGTTACTCTTATTTCATAAGAGATTTAAATGATCACACTTTAAGCGATAATAATTAATTCGTAAAAATAACGATAATAATTATTCGAGTAATTATTTTTATTTTATTTATGATTTAATTAAATATAATTTATATGATTTATTACGTACATTTTTATCGAGTCGAAATTAAAGTTAATAACTTTTAATAATTCATCAACATTGCGATTAACATTATTCAATTTATCTCGTTATTAACATTTTATGTACAGATAAATAATTAAGCGTAAGAAATTTTAATAATTCGTTATTTTTTCGTAC
>JAABUO010009414.1_pt1 | contig 10932 bp, 14 predicted proteins | sample 5559291 | NCBI WGS metagenome assembly JAABUO01 (sample SAMN10711878, study PRJNA513372) | rock metagenome | isolation source: Antarctica rocks | place: Antarctica: Victoria Land, Finger Mt sud | reverse complement strand
CAAGTGCGACCTCGGCCACTGCGACCAGCGCCGCAAGCAGCCGCGCCAGCCATGCGCGCGCGGCCGCGGCGCGGTCCGGACGCCCCTGCGCAGGCCGCCGTCGCGCTCGTTCCTTGGGCAGGGCGCTCACAGGCGCACCGTGAATTGTGGCAAAAACCTCTCGGCAGGCGTAACGCATGCCAGCCGCAGCACTGCAACCTGCCCACTTGCTCTCTGCACCGCGTCATCGTCCCGCGAGGAGCTTGCATGCGCCGTGAGCAAGCAGGCCTGCAGGCGTGTCGCTGGCGGCGGCGTGCGCGCGGCGGGTGCGCACGGCCAGCTGCGCCCAGGGCAGCGCGGGCGCCAGGTAGCGCAGCGCGAGCAGGCTGCCGTGCGCGAGGCTGCGGTTGCACGCGGCCTCCAGGTCCTCCTCTGCCTCAGCCCGGTCCTCCTGGCGCGCGCAGTGTGTGCCCAATTCCTCATGGAAGACTTAACACTGTATCTCTACCATAATGAACCACACGTGTGAAGTGCCTGCTGGAGGCGTGAGCACGTGCTGCAGCAGGGAGCGGGAGCACCAGTGAGTATGAAAGGGGCAAGGGGCGGCGCTTTGTGACCTTGGACTCTGGTCGACACCTGGCCGCTGCCCACCCACTTGGGCTCACGGCCAGCAGGCAGCTCAGCCGCGCGGGACCATGGCGCTGCTTGCATGCGAGCGGCCCCACCAGGCACCCCGCTCGCCCTGCCACGCCGCGCGCGCCGCACGCCTTCACCTGCAGTTCCGTGTGTGGGGCGCCGTGCATGGCTGCAGGCAGCCCGCGCCTGCGGCGCGCGTCCTGCCGGCGATGCGAAGGCCCTGCGCGCACCTCCAGCCTGCCCTAACCCTACCCTATGCGCAGGCCCTGCGCGCACCTCCAGCCTGCCCTAACCCTACCCTATGCGCGGGCCCGGCGCGCACCTCCAGCTGGGCGGCCAGGCTGTCCAGGAAGGCGAGCGCGGGCTCGAACGTGGCGCCGCCGCCGCCCGGCGCCGCCGGCTCCGCGGCCGCGCCGCCGCCCGAAAGGCAGACGACGCGCCAGCCCAGCCCCAGCACGTACTTGTGGAACAGCATGCGCGCCAGCCGCGCCCCTGCCGGGGCGCGCGCTCAGGCCCTTTGCATGGCGCCTGCACTGCGGCACAGGCGATGGCGGGGCCAGGCCGCGCACATGTCAGCGCGTCTGAGAGTGCGCCTCTGTGCTCCACACCAACAACAGGCCCTATATTTAGTACTGCCTTTAGCGCTTGTTACAGCGGAGATGTCACAGGCAGTAGGCCGGCGTAGACTGAAAGGCCGAATTGCACATGGGCGGGGCTGATGTCAGACCTGTCGCAGGCCAAACAGAGCCGGCCGGGCAACCGGGAGTTGCGCAAGGCGCGGCGCGGCCGCACCGGCGTCGCTCTCGCGCACGCGCGGGCTGGCGAGTAGGCGGCGTGCGGCCGCCAGCAGCCCCGCGACGGCGGTCGGCACCTCCAGACCCGGCAGCGGCGCGCGCAGCGCGCCCAGCACGTGCTCGGCGCCCCCGCGCAGCTTGTCCCAGGGGTCCACCAGCGCGCCTGGCCGGCGTCTGCCATGTTATGGTAGGTAGGGTCCTTAAATTTGCGGGTTAGGTGAGGCTATAGGGTGCGAGTTGGCTACCCGCCCTTGACTGCCAGACGACATACTACAAATTTCGGTCGGTGAGCAGACCTGTGGTGTGGTCACATGCCGAGAAAGGTGCAACAGGAGCCCTCTGCAGCCATGTGGGCAGGTGCAGCTGGCGATGCATGCGAAGCTGCGCCGCAAGCGCTGTAACACCACCCATGCAACAGAGCCTTCTGTGAGCTCCCTCTGCGGGGCCACGCCGCTTGCCGGCACTGCACGCCATGAGGCCGACAGCGGCCGCTGCGCCTGCAGTTTGTGAGCATGCCAGGCGACAGGCGGGCGGCGCTGACGCGCCGCGCGGGCGTGCCAGCCAGCGCAGGCGCACCCAGCAGCAGGCGCACGGTGCCCTCGCCGAGCAGGCCGGGGCAGAGCAGCTCCACGCCGTGGCGCCGCGCGCCCGCGACAAAATCCTCCAGGACCGCCGGGCTCGGGCTGCCCACTCCGCCCTTGGCGGCCGGTGCGGGGCCGCTCTTGCGCCCGCCGCCGCGCCCGCCGCCCTGGGTGCCCTGCACGCTTGCACACCTGGGGCTGGCTTGCAAGCATTTGTGAGTCAGGGGCGGTCCGCCAGGGCGCGCCTCAATCGCAACTTTGAGACAGTACACGCTTATGTTTTCGAAGGTAAAGGAAGGCGGACATGCATTGCAGCTCTACATGCAATGACCATATCTCTTGTTGACATGCAGCTCGCCGCCGCATGTGGTGCCCTCTCAGCGACCCTCTCTGCTCAGGCGGGCGGGCCGCTCGCAAAGGCACGCGCCTTGAGGCCTGCCGCAACCGGCTGCTGCCAGCAGGCCAGCAGCACGGACAGCAGGCGCAGCGCGGTGGACTTGCGCTCGAAGGGCGACCCGGGGTAGCACGCGCCCAAGAGAGTGCGCGTCAGCCAGCGCAGGAAGCCGGCCTGGCGCTGCACGCCTGCGGGATGCTATGAGGTCAGTTTGAAAGATATCCGCGCCTGGGACTCAGGGGCGCGACACCTACTTTACGCAGTCCTCCACCGGAGCAGTGGCCAGATGGGACCAGGCGGCAACGCTGCAACGAGCAAGCTGCGGAGGACGCAAGGGGGCATGCAGCCTTGCACTGCGCTCATCAGCGTCCAGAACAGGTCAGCACTCTAGACAGCAGCTGCAAGCATAGCACTGCGTCTCTCCTGTACAATACAGACATCACTGTCCAGTGCATTGCCTGATAGGTAGCGAGGGCAGAAGTCAGCGCAAAATGGCGCGCATGGAGGTGATTAAGCAGGCCGGGCGGCGCAGGCGTGCTTGCAGAACAGGCCCGATCTGGCAAGGCTTGACTTGGCAGCTAACTTTTCTAATAAGGTTCGGCGGACATGTAGAGCCAACAACCACCGGCGGCAACATGGCGTGGGAGCAGTGTGGCGCGCCGGCCATGTCCTCGGCGCGCTCGTCCTCGTCGGCGGGCGCGCCTGCGCGCCCGCGCGCGCGCTGCAGCGCGGCGTGCACGCCCAGGTGCTGCCGGCGCAGCAGGCGCGCGAGCACGGTCGCCCACTGCTGCTGCCGCTCCTGGTCGCCGCAGCGCAGGCCCAGCGACACGCCGAGCGCCACCAGCTGCAGCTCCAGCGCCGCTGCGCGCACCCACATGCCCCCCAGGTGTAGGGCAGGGTACAGTTTAGGATTAGGGTTGGGGTAGGGTAGAACGTAGCAAGGAGTTGCTTGCCAGCAGTCATCACTCTGTGGTGACAGGGAAACGCAGGAGCCCCGGCCTGTAGGCTGCAAAGCAGGCAGGATGCTGTCGCCGCAGTGCGTGCATGTGCGCAGGAAGCCTTAAAACCGACAGCGCCAGTATGGCAGGTGCCCCTGGCGGCGTGCTGGCAGCGCCACCGCGGCGCTGCCCGTGCCTGCGCGGCCACACGAGGGCGCCTCCGAGGAGGCGGGTGGGGAGCGGCGCGCCGCGGCGCACTAGGCAGCACGACGTGCTTCTGGTGCACGCAGGCCAGCTGCACGGCGTCAATGGCCAGGCAATCGTCCGCGGAGGCCACCGCGCGCTGCAGCAGCCCCTCCGGCAGCGGCACCGGCGCCGCGCCCGGCAGCCGCACCTGCGCGCGCCGCGCATAGGTTGCGCACGGGCCCGCGCGAGGTGCCCCCGGCAGCGCTCCACAGACAGCACGTCAATGTTGCTCGCGCAGGGCATCTGCTGAGCGAGCCTGCAGAGGCAGTGCTCACGCTGACATCCTATGCTCCCTTGCATGTCTGAGCGAGGCGGGTCAGATCACAGTGCTTTGCTGACCCACACTACGACATCACTGGGGTGCTTGCACAGACTCTCTGAACACACCTACCTGAACATCCATTGCGCTTGCGCCTGCACCACGTAAATTCATGGGATACTCACAGAGTGATCTGCATGCATGGGCGGCACTCTACAAATAGACCATGTCTGACCAGCGGAGGTGCGGCTTGAGTGGAGAGGGCTCACCTCATCCAAGGCGTTGATGAGACCCAGCAGGCGTGCCGCCTTGAGGATTGCGACCAGAGCAGCCACCTGCGGAGGCAACACGCGGGTGGCTTAGCAGCTGCCACCGACACCCTGCTTGCATGCGAAGTCGTCATAACAGCTGGTTGCACTACCCAGAGTGTGTCATACAATGCACGATGATGCTGATCAAGCGCTCCTTGCCGGCACGTCAGCAACCCTTGCTATGCTCACAGCGCGCGCCCTGCACTGCCTAGGAGTGCCCCCGCAGCCTGCAGCCTTGGCCGCAAGCGCACCAGCACCAGCGGCCGCGCGCACCCGCTGCGTCCCCGCGCGCTCCTCGCCCCGCGCGGGGTCGCCGAGCTCGGCGCGCGCGGCCCCAGAAACGCGCTCCAGCAGCACGCCCAGCGAGCTCGAGTCCATGGCGAGCGGCAGCGGCAGCAGGTAGTGCGCCACATTAGCGCGCAGCCGCGCGTCCGGCGCCGTCAGCGCCGCCATCAGCGGCGGCAGCCACGCCTCGCGCCACCGCGCCGTGCCCGCCGTGTGGCCGCCTGCGCGCACGTCGGCCCCGGGCGGTGACCGGCGGGGTGAAGCACATGGCTGTCGGCACCAGCAGGGTGCCAGAGCGCAACGTTCGCGCAATGGTGCGGTGCGGCGCTCCGGCGGCAGCACCAGCTCGCTGCGCGCGGAGGCAGCCAGCCTGCGCGCGCGGCGGCGCCCAGGTGGCGTGCCGCGAGCAGGACGCGCGCGCAGCCGTGAGCGCCGCATGCGCGCTCGGCTCGACACCTGCAGAGGCGCCATGGTGCGGTGCCCACATGCTGCTGCCGGCAGACCACCAGTGACCATCGCAGCCGCATGCTCTGGCGAACTGTGACAGGATTACGCCTGTTCCCTTGCGAGGCGGAGGGGAAGAAGACAAACTTCGGGGCTGCATGCAATTTTCACGCCGGAGCGGGGATGCGGCGCGCGCGCGCCTGCGGCCTTGACGCACTCGTGGCGCAGGCTGCCCAGCAGCGCCTCCACGAAGCCGGACGCCGCCGGGCACACCGACTCCTGCGTGTGCGCCTGCCGCAGCGCGCGGCAGTGAGCCGTGCGTGCGCGCCCGTGTGAACTGTGCACGAGCGTGCCTAGTGCCTTGCCTAGTGTACACACCCAGATTTGCATGCAGTTGGAGACAGAGCGGTGCGACTGCAAGCCGATTGAACGCATGCTTGTCCCAGCTTGGGGTTGGAAGGCAGTCGGCTGCAAAGGCTGCACAGTAGCACTCAAATGCGGCTGACATGCGCACAACAGCTGTGGTCTCCAGCGGCACGCGCGCGCTCCGGGGTGCAGAGCGCACCATGAAGGTCTCCCAGAGCAGCCGCGGGCGCAGCGCCAGCAGGCGGCTCGCGCCCAGCCGCGACGTCAGCGCGCGTAGCGGCGCGTAGCGGCCCTTCCGATTGGCCCCTGGTGCCCAGGCAGGGGTCGTCCGTCACAGCATGCATGCTGGAGTGCTTGCAGGCATGCCGGTGCAGGCACACCGTCCCCAAGCACCACACTCTGCACTCTCAGCCGCATTCGAAGCCGCACTTCAGGCGGCCTCGCTTCGCCCCGCCGCCAAGGGTTAGGGTCGTGGACCCGCGCGGCGCACCCAGCGCCATCAGCTCCGTCGCCGCGGCCTCCTGGAAGGCGCGCGCGCTGCCGCAGGCGGCCAGCGCGGCTGCGGCCGCGCCGCCGCCGCCGGCCGCGGCGGCCGCGTGCTGCGCCTCCAGCGCGTCCATGAGCGCGTCGAACGCCGCGTGCACCATGCGCACGGTCTGCTGCTGCGGGTCCTGCGCCGCCGCGGCTCCGCCATCTCACCGGGGCCATGTGCAAGCATGGACCTCGACAGGAAGCTCGCGTCGTGGGAGGCTCTTTATGGCGCGCAGCAATGCCATCGTCAGCATTGCCCGGGCTTGGCAGCCGCATGCGGCCGGTACATACAATGTGAGCGCACACTGCTGACGAGAGAACTCCAAGAGAGAGGTTCTTGCAAGAGGTCACTCTTGCAGAGAGTCATGCCTGCAGAGGTCCTGAGTTCAGGCGCTGTGCGCCTCCAGCCGGGCGCAGCGGGGTCCTGCGCGGCCGCGCGCACCTCCCAGCACGTCCACAGCAGCGCCATGATCTGCGCGCGCAGCGCGGGCCGCAGTAGCGGCGCGGCGGGCGCGCTGTCGGGCGCCGCGCGCAGCCCGCCGCCCGCACGCTCATCGTGCGGCCGCTCGCGCCGAAGCGAGCGGCCTCCGCCGTGCGCAGTCGCAAACGGCGGGCTGCGCGGCGCGGCGCCGTGGCGCAGGTGCCCTCCTGCCTCGAGCTCGTCTCCGCTCGGCTCATCGGGTGATAAGTCAGGGTAGAGCAGGTCATCGTCGTCTTCGGCATGCGCGTCTTCGCCGCGCGGCCGGCGGCCCGCGGCGCCCGCATCGGCCAGCGCGCTCAGGCCCGCCAGGCCGGGGACGCCGCGCAGGTGCGCGCGGCGCGCCTCCGCGCCCGCGCAGGCCGCGCCGTCCGTGTGCTGCTGCGCTGCGCCCTGCTTTGAACGCGCCGTGCAGCCCAGCGTGGACGAGGCGGGCTGCATCGGGGCTCTGCTACCTGTGCTCTACTGCCAAGAGCCAGGAGCAGGCGTTTCGAGAGGGGGATGCCGGTTCTGGTACAATAACGCAGCTACCCTGGCGGCACGCCACTGCAGCCTGCACAAGCACGCACTCGCATCGCCTGCGACTGCATGCACGTGCCAGACACCCCGTTGGAGCTGCCAAGGCGCAGGAAGGCACGCACGCGCCTGCGCTGTCTTCATTCGTGTGCCGGGGACAGCGGGCAGGGAGCGCACCAGGAGGCACGCCTCCAAGCGCTGCAAGCAGACAAGGAGCAGCTGCGCCGCATGGTACTTGAAGTTGGCATCAGGCGCCGCCGCCATCACGACCACCGCCGCCGGCAGCGCGCCATCCGACAGCAGCGTCCATTCGGCAGCTTCTAGCCGTCTTTCGGACTTCACGCCCTGCTCACCCACGCCCTGCTCACCGAACCCCGCCGTCCCGCACATGCCCGCCAGCTCGACGTTGCCGCCGTCGCCGCTGCTCCCACCGGCGTCCCGTTCACCGCCTCCGCCGCCAGCGCCCGTGCACCGCGCGCCCAGCGAGTCGGGCGCCGGGGCGCTGGGCGCGGGCCAGCGCAGCGGCGCGCAGAGCACGGCGGCCGGCAGCGCCGCGACGAGGCCGCGCAGGGCGCACACGCGCGCCAGCGGCCCCACGCCCGACAGCTCGCCGCGCAGCGAGCGCGCGCGCGCCGCAAGGTGCGCGCCCACCACGCTGTGCCCGTCGCCGGCGCCCGGCGCTTCCCCAGGCTGCTCCCCGGCGCTGCTGCCAGGACCCGCCGCGCACACCGCGCGGCGTGTTTGCTTGCGGCCGCCCGCTGCCACGTCGATGTTGAAAACAGCAGATCGACGATCCGCGCTCGCTGTCGGCGTGGCCGGGCGCTCTTGCGTGTGACCAGCAGCAGGCGAGTCATCAGGCGGCGCAGGCGCCAGGCCCAGGCCAGCGGCGAGTTCGGCCGCCAGCCACGCGGGCGGCGCGTCCGGCAGCGCGGCTGCGGCCGCCAGCGTCGCTGCCGCCGCTGCCACCGCCTCCTGTGACGCGAGCGCGCACTGCGCAGCAGGGCAGCTGGCTCACTCGTCGTGCCGCCCTTCAGCTTTGGGGCATGTAACCACTCGCTGGACAGCACGCCCTTCCCCAGCTCGTATCCAGATCACAGGCTTGACCGGCGAGAGCACGGCCATGCCGTCCGGCACAGCTGCGACCTCTAACACCTCGGTTTTCAGCAGTGAGGATCAAACACAGCTGTTGCGGTGCAGAGCCTTGGGCATTCAAGAGACTTTCGACGGTCCAGCTGCAGCACAGGCAGCGGGGAGCGCGCGTGCAGCGCGGCCAGCATGGCGTCCGCCGTCGCCACGATCGCCGCACGCCCGGCGCCGCTGGCGGCCATGCGCGAGCCATGCAGCTGCAGCAGCCCGTACAGCGCCGCCACCGCCTCCTGCGCGGCAGGCGCAGGCTCAGTGGAGTTGCCACCGACTCTACGGCGAGAGCCGGTATATGGCTCAGCACGCCCCCAGGACAGTGGCGATGGCGGCAGCATGCGGCGAGCGTCGAGTCGAGCAATGCTGTGCGCGCCTGCACATCGTCGGCGGTGGCGGGCAGCTCGTCGGGGTCCTGGCGCAGCAGGCGTGCAAGCGCTGCGGCGATGGACGCCGCCGCCGGCACACAGCAAGACCTGCGGTGCCCGACAGCGTGACTGTGACACAGTGCGCTCACAGGACAATTTGAACTTCAGCTGCCCATGCTGGACAACTGGTCGGCCCTATGTAGGGTGAGCTTGCCGCAGCAGCATCCCAGCCCTGCTCCTGCAAAGTAGGCATGTGCTCCAACCAGCGCATGCTTGCCTGCCCAAACAAAGATGCTTGTTGAACCCCTGACCTCACCACGGGTCAACCCTGCACAAAGGCCTGAAGCTCTGCATCACGTCTAGCTCGGACCCCTACCCAGCCGCACCGTGTGAGGCCGCGCAGCTGCGGGACGCTCAGCACAGAGAACACCGCGTCCGCGAGCGGGATGCGTGCGGGGGCGCCGCCGCGGCCAGGCCCTCCGTTCCCATTTCCTCCGCCTTCCTCTCCGCCCTTTCTGCCTAGCCTCATGTGGCCGCCGCTGGTGTCAGACCTCAGCGCCTCGCTGCTTCCAGCATCGGGGGCGCCCCGCGCCGCAGCCGCAGCAGCCTCCCGCAGCACCTGCCATCGGACAGGGCGCGAGATGCGTTAACACTGGCTCGCCCTCTACCCTGGCTTGCAGGCTCTCGCCTCACCAGCCAGCAGCCAGACCGTACGCCGCAGAGATGCGTGCGTACCTGTATCATGCGGCCGCCCGCAGCGCCATAAATGCGTGCTTCAGCCCACTGGGGCCTGACATGTTTGGATGTGCGTGCATACCTGCTGAGTACGGATGCTGGCTTGGCACAGCAGGCCTGCATGCCTGAAAGATGCATCTGCTCGGCGTGCACGCATGCAACGGTGGCCAGCGCTCGCATGCGCGCGGCAGCGGCGCGCCTGCTGCTCAAAGGCGCGCGCAAAGTCGCGCAGGCGCGCCGGCGGCAGCCGGCACACGTGCGTGAGCAGCAGGCGGTGCAGCGGGCGCGCGTGCTCCAGGAACAGCACGCGCGCCAGCAGTGCCAGCAGCGCTGCCTGCGGGTCGCCGCCGCTGCAGCCGCTCCCGTCCTCGGGCAGCTCCGCCAGGCCATTGCAGATGCCCTGCGCGCGCGGGGCTTGGCCATGTCAGCATGGCAGTGGCTGGCTGGCTCGCGCATGCAGCGCGGGGAAGCGCTATTTGGAAAATTAGCTGCTGTGCCAGCAGCGCCAGCAGCCGCGCATGCGAGCTGCTCCCATTGCAGCTGGTCCCCGCCATATAGCAAGTGCCGGGCTGCCGCAGATGGCTGCGCACAGCCGTGGCAGATAGCATTTGGGCTGCATGCAGAGCATGTGCGTACGAACATGAATGCATGTCACCAAGCTCAATGGCCGCACAGTCCAGTGCCCAGCTGAGAGCAAAGCCAAGTGCAAGCGCGCATACAGCACTTTCAGCCAACAACGCCCTATGCAATTCCTGCTTACTCACAGCGTGCCGCCTCTATCACTTGACAGCGCACCTTGAGCGCCTCGGCCTCTGCAGCCGCTGCGCGCAGCCTGGTGAGGCGCAGCAGTGCCGCTGCCAGCTCCCGCACACGCTGTGGCACGCCTGGAGCCTGGGCCAGCTCTTCTGCCTGGCCGGCAAACACAAACTTTCGCGCAGGCCCTCTTGCAGGAGCAAGTGCACTGGCTCGGCTCCACTCCGGCCTACCGGTCTTGCAGCCCGGTCAAGCATGGCGCGCTGCGTCACCGCTGTGCACTGTCCATCACGCAAGTTGCTGTTGCAGCAAACACAGCGTGCTCAAAAAAATGCAGCTCACGCTCAACACTCGTCACTCATCGAATACTTAGCACGCACTACACCTCTGACACGTCCAGGATATGCTGCTTGCTACCCGGCATGCAAGCACTTTCACACTCACCTGGTTGATGTAATCGGCAGGGAATGTAGTGCCCAGGTGCGACCAGCGCTGTTGCCTATACATCAGCAATGCAAAACGCTAGTTCCCCAGTCCAGTGCAATGGTGCTGAGACGTTTGCAGCCTACTTCAATACTTTGATTCAGTAGCGCGTCGACTAGCGCAAGGCAGAACACCTGCACGGAAAGCAACATAAACACTCCCGCTGTCACAATCCAAGAACGCAACTCAAACCCTCAAGCGCACGTGCACGGGTTTCTGCAGAAGGCCGAGAGAAAAAAACAAAGTGAAAGAGGGAGGCGACGAAGATTAACACCATATTACCAGCCCTAACCTTTGTTGTGTGAGCTTTCTGGACAGCTGGTGGCTGTAAGCTCGTTGGAAGTGGTTGTAAGAATCTGAGGCAGGCTGTGCTTTTCGTGAGCACCATCGCCAATGGACACAGGCCGGGTGCAAGCGCTCATAGTTGCGACAACTGCAGGGCACGTGATCTATGAACGCTTCTATGAGCGCTTCACTGACCTGGACAGAGCGGACATTCGGGCGGCGTGCCAGCAGACGCACGACGCCGAGAACAGCGCACAGGTGGCAGAGTCCGTTTCGCGCTTCAGGTGCACCTTTCAAGCCTTGTAGCTCAGGACGCATCTTGCTAAGCTCTTTGATGTTCAGCTCAGCTAACTGTATCCCCATAGTTAAGTGTATATGTGAGGGACCAGGGGAGCTGTAGTGGTGGCGAGGAC
>JAABUO010009413.1_pt1 | contig 10933 bp, 6 predicted proteins | sample 5559291 | NCBI WGS metagenome assembly JAABUO01 (sample SAMN10711878, study PRJNA513372) | rock metagenome | isolation source: Antarctica rocks | place: Antarctica: Victoria Land, Finger Mt sud | reverse complement strand
GATTACGCGACGCGTCTCAGTGAGAACACCGCACGGCAGCAGACCAATTCTTTCCCAACAATGTCTTCGCCACCAAGGCGGAACGACCGAACAGACCATGCAGGGAGTAACAATGTCTTATCGTCTTCTCCTTTGTTCTTTGCTTCTTCCTCTCCTGCAATACAAAGGGTTATAGGTGATGACCTTCGAGCGACTCCCCGACAAGCGCCGACAACCCTGGCAACTGAGATGCAATCTTCTCCGTTACTCTATACTTCGTCATCTCCAGCATCAAGGAGACATGTCGATCTACCAAGTACGGACTTACAATCTGCCACTGCTGCGCGTAGACCAAGATCGTCAAGCACGACTCCACGGGCACGACGCGGTGATATTCATTCTTCTGGTCTACTTGCTACACCCGTTAGGCAACGAATAAACCATTTCAATGATAATCCTGACCAGCCTTCAGATACTACTTTCTCTCAGGATGCGGTGGATGAAGGAAATGAACCCGTTCGAGTCATATGGGGGACTAATGTAGGAATCCAAGAAACCATTTCCGCATTTCGAGGGTTTCTACTTAATTACAAAAGCAAATACCGTATGTTACGGGATGGTCAGTCTGTCGATCTTAGCGATGGTGAAGACCTTGTTTACGCGAACATGCTATTACAGATCCAAGCACTTGGAGTCACTAGCCTGAACCTCGATGTCCAAAATCTAGACTCATATCCACCTACGAAAAAACTCTTTTATCAGCTACAATCCTACCCTCAAGAAGTCATTCCCATTATGGATCAGACTATCAAGGATTGTCTGGTCGATCTTTTGGTTAATAATGACGCTACGGAAGCCGAGATTTCCTTTGTCGAAAGGAGCATATACAAAGTGAGGCCATTTGGTCTTTCCAGCACTTTTAACATGCGAGACCTCAACCCAGGCGATATTGACAAGCTCGTCAATGTCAAAGGCCTTGTCATTCGTGCTACGCCAATCATACCTGATATGAAGCAGGCTTTTTTCCGTTGTCAGACTTGTATGCATACTGTCACTGTTGAGATCGATCGTGGCCGTATTGCCGAACCGACTAGATGTCCACGACAGTTGTGTTTAGCTAAAAATTCGATGCAGCTTGTCCATAATCGGTCGGATTTTGCGGATAAGCAAGTCATCAAATTGCAAGAAACTCCTGATGCTATACCGGACGGACAAACACCACACTCTGTTTCTCTCTGCGCGTACGATGAATTGGTGGACGTATGCAAGGCAGGTGATCGTGTTGAAGTCACTGGTATATTTAGGTCTGTACCTGTTCGCCTCAACGCCAAACGTCGAGCAATCAAAAGTCTCTTCAAGACCTACCTAGACGTGGTTCACATCCAGAAGGTTGACAAGACACGACTCGGAATTGACGTTACCACTCTTGATGGTGAAGTGGCTGAACAAGCCGCTAAAGATGTAGACGAAGTTCGACGAATAACTACTGATGAAATCAACCAAATCAAGGGATTGTCGCAGCGCTATGATATTTACGAGCTTCTTGCACACTCTTTGGCCCCTAGTATCTATGAGATGGATGATGTAAAGAAAGGAATCTTGCTTCAATTGTTTGGGGGCACAAATAAAACTTTTCAGAAAGGTGGATCTCCCAAATACAGAGGTGACATTAACATACTTCTGTGCGGTGACCCGTCCACCTCTAAATCACAGCTCCTTCAATATGTTCATAAAATTGCTCCTCGGGGAATATTCACCAGTGGAAAAGGCAGTTCTGCCGTGGGCTTGACTGCATATGTCTCGCGTGATCCAGATACACGTCAGCTAGTTCTCGAAAGCGGAGCACTTGTATTATCAGACGGCGGTGTATGTTGCATTGACGAGTTTGACAAGATGTCAGATGCGACTCGATCGGTGTTGCATGAAGTTATGGAACAACAAACTGTCTCCATTGCTAAAGCCGGTATCATTACAACACTAAATGCACGAACATCTATCTTAGCTTCTGCCAATCCGATTGGCAGCAAATACAATCCACAATTACCAGTACCTCGCAACATAGACCTCCCACCAACCCTTCTCTCTCGATTTGATCTTGTTTATCTAATGCTGGACAAGATAGACGAGACTGCAGATCGTCGGTTGGCAAAGCATATTGTCGGAATGTATATTGAAGACACTCCCGAAACTGCAGATGCAACGACAGAGAGCATCCCCATTGAGCTACTCACGTCTTATATATCCTACGCTAAGCAAAACATAAAGCCTAGGATAACTTCTGCTGCCAGTGAAGAGCTAGTCAAATCTTATGTTGAGATGAGAAAACTCGGTGAAGATGTGAGGGCTGCAGATCGAAGAATTACCGCAACTACGCGTCAGTTGGAAAGTATGATAAGACTCAGTGAAGCACATGCTAAAATGCGTCTTTCGGAGGAAGTGACAATTAGCGACGTGAAGGAGGCTACACGGCTCATTCGATCAGCAATTAAAGACTACGCGACTGACCCAATTACCGGCCGTATTGACATGGATCTAATTCAGACCGGAACGTCGACGGCTCAACGACGGGCACAAATTGATATGAGGCGTGAAATACTGAATTTGGTTGAAGAATTGAGTCATTCCGGAGCTGCTCGGTATGGCGATCTCGCTCGGAAGATTAATGAACAAAGCACGACAAATATAGAAGCACCAGAGCTTCATGAGGCATTGCAGACTCTCGAAACAGAGGGACATCTTCGAATGGTGGGAGAAGGTGCTCGGAGGACGATTCGACGGGTTGCTATTGCTAGCTCTTGAACTATTACGAGTTGTTTATTATAATCGTGTTTTCGTGTCGTAGGATGAAATTTCTTTGGTTCGCTCAGCACGTGCAAATTGCCACAAAACAAGATGAATGAATGTTCTCCTTCCAGATGGGCCGTCATCGACATGGGAAGTAATGGCATTCGATTTTCAATTACGGAATTAGGCACACAAGCTCGCATACTGCCATTGCTTTTTCAAGAACGCTTGGCAATATCCCTTTATGATGTGCAACACAAAGCTCAACCCTGCACAGTTAAGATTCCCATTCCTGAAGAAACTATTCGCGAAATCATTAATTCTATACACCGGTTTTTGACCATATGTAAGGATTTCCAAGTAACTGATTATGGTGCTGTTGCAACGGAGGCTACGAGGCAAGCCATGAATTCACAATCGTTTCTGGAAGAAATATACAATGCTACAAAGGTCCAGTTTGAGCTACTCAGTAAGGAAGAGGAAGCTAGACTTGGTGCTGAAGGTATCGCTAGCTCAATGTTTACAGTTTCTGGAATAGCTGTTGACCTCGGTGGAGGGTCTGTTCAAATCAATAGAATAAGTAGTGAATTTGGAGTCGTAACTACTTCAGGAATACCGATGTCTCTGCCATATGGAGCCGCAGCTCTCTCCCTCGCTTTGTCGTCAAGTCCCGACACCGAAGCAGCGCGAAGAGATCTTAGCGCACAAGTATCCTCTTCATTTAAAACAGCTTTGTTCGGCGATCACGCTTCCGAAGATACTTTCTCAAGTACACAGCCTAATATTGAGACCGACTTGTATCTTACTGGCGGTGGGATGCGCGGATTCGGACGAATTCATAGGTCAGAGTACTTGTCGGATTCCCCTCATCGGTTTCCGATGATCAATGGATACTGCACTACACCTGACGCACTTCTTCACACCGTCGACAAAGTTTTGACACAAAAGAAAGCCAAAGGTCTTTCTAAAATTCCTGGTGTTTCGAAACGCAGAGTTTTACAACTGCCGGCAATCACGTTGGTCCTCCAGTCTTTGTTTGCTGTACTGCCGCCAATTCGGAGAGTCTACTTCTGCCAAGGTGGGATTCGAGAAGGATTTCTTTTTGCCAGGTTACCCATTGGCATCAAGACAATGGATCCCCTGATTGTTGCTACCGAGATTTACAAACCCAGAGATGCTTCGAAAATACTGTGCCTGCTGAAAAACAGTATCCCAGACTCAACCTTCGTCCCACCATGTCCAATTCTTGTCAGAAATAGAATTACAGCTGCATTGGTAAATATGTCAACCTTGTTCTCCACATATCCTAAAGAGACATGTGCTGCAGCAGCTTCACAGTCCCCGATTACCGGCTGTTTATCAAATTCACATGGGCTAACACATGAAGAAAGGTTGCTCCTCGCAGTTGCATTGAGTTGGCGATATGGAGACGATAATCTTTCGTTTGATCTTCAGCGAGAAACTCAAAAGGTTGTGAATTGCTCCGTCTCACTCGATTGGTGTGGGTATATTGGACGTATCTGTAAAGCCATACTTACAATATTTCCATCCGGCGTGGTAGAAGACAATTTGCTTGCTTTTCGAAGCATCGATACTCAGAACTCTTCATTCACTTTGGTGGCAAGTCTGGAAAATAACCCAATGATGACTTCATCAAGTGTAGGGACGAAAGCATTTCAAGAAATCGTCTCAAAACATTCGTCGTCGGTTAGCTTTCATGTGAAGCTGGAGAACAGACTGTAAGGACTGTAAATCCAGAGTCATATACTAGGATATGGCAAACTCATAAGTAATAAAAGCTTCTTTGAAACGTTGAACGTCGCGTTTCTCTTCTTTTAGTGTCTGTTGACATTTTTTCCAATCGAGACGAGCTCTAATTTTTAACAAGTTGGCAACTACTTTCCGCCCGAACTGGAGATCGATGCGAGTATTCGGCTCGAATTTTAAAGAGATTATCTGATTATTGTCTTTGGCGCTTTCCGGTAGATATACTCGGATATAATTTTCATCTTCGTCCTCCACATCTTTTTTCTCAAATTCAGGTAAGCCATCGGTTTGAGCTTGGCTACGGAAGGCAGACTCAATCTCATTGCTCAATGACTTAGGAAGTGGAAGCGTAGTCATAAATGCATGGACACCATTTGAGCGGCTTATTTCAAAGGTAACAGCACTGCATCCCATGTCAGTAAGCATTTTCTCTATCGCCACGCGGTACCTCTCTAACTCGGTTCTTGTCGCTATTTGAGACTCGTTGGGAATAGAGGAAAGTGTTGCCGCGTGACTTAGAGGAATTATTAACATATGGCCAGGGAATGTGATGTTTGGGGAATTGCTCTCCGTAGTAAGCAGTGGCCCTTTGGCAGCCGCAACATAGCATTCGTCGCCAATGGAGGCTATCAGATGTTTCTCCACAATGTTGGATAGACAAAAAAAGCATTCTTGGGTTCTTTGCCTTTTTGGCTTTCCAACATTGTTGGGACACTCTCGAATATAATGGCCTTTGATCCGACATATTTTGCATAGATAATTCTTCGGTGGCACATTTTTAAGGTCCGAATCCTTATGGACTGTGCCCTCTGCAGTTTCATCGTCATCTAGTAGCCTTTTCGTCCCACGTCTGTTGCCCACTAGCTCATCAACAATTGCGGCTCTCGTTTCATTCGTATTTCTTAAAACAAATGCCTAAGGTCAGCACGTAACCGCTTGAATCCTACATAATGCCACTAGAATTAGCGATAGGACAGTCAAACCTACCCTCTCTGAATCAAGAAAGTCACTCAAATGTACGAGTCGCATGGAGTGGTTAGATGGAGGCGTAGAGTCTTCGAGTTCGACGTCAAGTATCTCTTCCTTGAATCCTATTGTAGAAGTTGTAAAACAGTAACGTGGTCTCATGAGCTCAATATTCCGTGACCGAGTCATTTTCGAAAATTTTGATTCCGAGGTAGGTAAATACTTGTCTGTGAAAACGATGTCGACATTGGAGTGAGACTGTGCTGGCGAAGAAGGCGCTTTGCTGCTATGCGGGTCGGGAGTAGAGGTTAATATGGTACCACTCTGAATAGCTTCAGCACATGCGAGCTTTATATCACCTATTACCCTCACTTCATTTTTGCCCATGCCAAACAATCCTTCGCATATTTTCCCATCTTTCAAGTTGCGTCTTACAATTTGAGGTAGTCCGTTCCATTCAGCATCGAAATAAACAGGCAAGGCGACCTCAATCTCCCCACTGATAAGCTGTTCAAATTCGCTTTCGTTTATTGTCTCGTCTGAGCCAAAGACGCTTCCGAGTAGGATGCATACATCAAAAGGTCCCTTGGTGCTCTTGTGTATCTGTGAGGCCTTCTTCAGTGCTTCGACAAACTGAGCATTGACGCTTCCAAACACTAGTCTTTAGTGAGTAAATACTTGGGGGTCTGCCTTACATTCTGGGATCCTTTTGTTTCAGTCCCTCCACCACCATTTGGTGGGGTCTCACCTAGCGTGTAGTTGGTGGTCCAGGCACGGGTACGGTCGTTGGAGAGATGCCATCACGGAAGAAGCGTAGCAAGTTGAAGCAGGACAATGCTCAGGGCGAAGGGCAGCCAGCGTCAACCAGCTTACACGTTGAGAAAGACCAGGAAGAAGTGGAATTGGAAAGAGCTGTTTTTGGTGACTTTGAAGGCTTCCGTAATGGTCTGAAGACGAATGGTGAATCCTGGGACCAGGAGAGAGAAGGTCAGAGTGCTGAGGATTCCGATGAGCACGATGAAAAACCTGGCTTCGAAGATGTTCAAGATGACGAATTGTTCTTCCTTGACGATGGTGTGGCAAGCAATGATGTTGAACCATCTGACTTCAAAACTGCTGAAACGGACCAAAGAGTTCCCTTGTGGCATGACAGTGATGATGAACGGCTTACAATATCGTTGAAAAACACTCCGAGGCTTCGAAAGCTGCGAATAGATGAGTCAGATGATGTAATCAATGGGATAGAATACTCCAAGCGTCTGAGAGCTCAATACGAAAGAACATTCCCTTTACCCGACTGGGCCAAAAGTGCTAAGAACAATGTAGCTGCCGAGAAGAGACACCGTGCAGTGAATTCAGATTCAGATTCGGGGTCAGATTTAAGCTCAGAGATTGATCCCCAATCAAGTACAGAAATTGAAACCATAAAGGACCTGCTGCAATCGACAGACTTCTACTCGCAAAACACTCGTTCCTCGATACTTTCTCCTACTACTATCAACATTACTCGTTTGAAGGATGCGAATCATTCACACGTATCGAAATCTGCTTTACAAAGCCTCTCCTTTCACCCTTCGCATCCATTACTCGCGACCGGGGGTTTCGACCGGTCGTGTCGTATATATCATGTTGACGGCAAGGTGAATCCTCTTGTCACTTCTTTACATCTTCGGTCGTCCCCAATCCAGTCTATCGACTTCCATTCGGATGGACATCGCGTTTTTGTGTCAGGGAGACGAAAGTATTTTTACATATGGGACTTGGAGTCTGGAGCAGTCGATAAGATTAGTAGAATGTATGGTCACCAACAAACGCAACGGTCGATGGAGAAACTTGCGCTGAGTCCATGCGGGAGATTCATTGGTGTTGCGGGAAGCCGAGGATGGTTGAATGTTCTTTCTGCTTCCACTGGTCAATGGATTGCTGGCACTAAAGTTGATGGAGTGATTCGGGATTTCGCCTGGGGGAATGACGGTGAAGTAGTATGCATTGCAAATGCAGCAGGTCACATCACGGAGTGGAATGTTGGCCAGCGTGAGCCGTACAAGCAGTGGAATGACGAAGGAGCTGTCAACCTGACGTGTATCAAATACGGGGGAATGCGCGATCGCTGGTGTGTAGTCGGCAGCTCTACCGGTGTTGTAAATATCTATGATCGGTCCAAGATGGGTAACGAGGAATCAAATCCGAAGCCTTTCAGAACAGTCGATCATTTAGTTACACCTATCCACTCACTGGCCTTTTCACATGATGGACAGCTTCTTGCAATGAGCAGTGGACTGAAAAAGGATGCGCTCAAGCTTGTGCATCTACCGTCTGGTTCTGTGTACAAAAATTGGCCGACTGCTTCTACCGCGATCGGTCGAGTGACTTCGCTGTCATTCAGTCCTGGCTCTGAGTATCTGTGTTGTGGTAATGACGCAGGTAAAGCGAGGTTGTGGAAACTGAATCATTATGCAAGTGACAACTTGTAGTCTACCATGGAATTATATTCGATTTTGTAAATAAACTTGGGTCAAGACTATGTGTTCACTATCAGTGGCTATCGTATATTCAAGCCAATGCATGACAATGACAATACAAGTGCTGTACTCGTACTCTGCATTAGAGCGTGACCTGAAATTTAAGAAAAAAACGTTCACGTGCTACCGACGAAGGGGCCAACTTCGTAGATGACGTCAAAACGGAGCTTCGAATGAGCGCGGAGAAGTCTATTCATCCCTACTTATCAGGCAATTTTGCACCGAGGCAGGATGAGCTTTTCATGGTTCCGTGTCTCTATTCCGGCCAAATTCCAGAGTGTTTAATTGGAGGACAATACATTCGAAATGGACCCAATCCACGTTTTACTCCGGGCAAGAGCAAACCGTATCACTGGTTTGACGGTGATGGCATGTTGCATGGGGTGTACTTCCACCGGCTAGCAACTGGGGAGGTTGAGCCACGGTACGTCAATAAATTCCTGCGCACAGACGTCCTCATTGCAAGCGAGCAATGGAAACGGACACTGTTACCTTCCATTGCAACAATTGTCACCAACAAGCTGTCTTTTGTACGTTCGGCAATTCGGGCTGGTCTGTTGGCTTTTTTGTCAGGTTCGGCACGGATCTCAACTGCAAACACGGCTGTTCTCTTTCATCATCAAAGACTTCTAGCTACCTGCGAATCGGGTCCGCCAATGGAAGTCTCTGCACCTGATTTGCAGACGTTGGATTGGCATGTGTTTGAAGATCGAGAGAAAAGGCTTGGACGGATAGGTACCCCGGATGAGTGGACCACAGCTCATCCAATTGTTGACCCAGTCAGTGGAGAAATGATGTTTTATGGCTACAACATTTTCGTTAAGCCTTTCGTTCGGTATTCAGTCATCTCCAAGGATGGAGAACACTTAAGCTTTCAGCAGCCCATTAAATTACATGATGGAGTTCCGAAAATGATGCATTCCTTCGCTTGCTCACAAAAGCATTCCATCATTCTTGATCTACCACTGACAATGTCTGCTTTTAACCTGCTTTCTCGAAAACCGATGCTGCATTTCGATAAGAAATTGAAATCTCGATTTGGCGTTATCCCTCGATACTATAATGCGGCCGAGGACGAAATAATTTGGTTTGAAACTGCGAGCTGTATGATATTTCACTGCGTTAATGCATGGGATGAATACGATGACAGGGGGAATGTGCGTTCGGTATCTATGGTGGCGTGTCGCTTTCGCACCGCAAAGCTAGCATATGCAGCTGGAGACCTTGCATATGAGGATATCTCGCCTGATGTAGTGCATCTCTACTACTACAAATTCGATCTGCAAGAACGAAAAGTGGCTGCAGAATACCCTATATCCGATTTTCCGTTTGAATATCCCAGCATGAATCCGGATTTTGTCACCTCTGCGGATGGGAAGTACGTATACGGAGGCTCAATGCGCGAAGGTTCTTTTGACGCAGCACTTTCAGGAGCGAAAATTGATGTTATTGTCAAGGCTGATTACCGAAGTCTTGTCGAACATCCTCCCGAGAATGTCTTGGATGAAACATCAATCACACCTCCACGCGGAGAACATATCGACACCATTCAGCTTCCTAAAAATGTATACGCATCCGAAGCTACCTTCCTTCCCAAAGCCAAATCCATCTCCGAAGACGATGGATATTTGGTACTCTACGTATACAACGAAATAGGACTTGACAAGGATGGCTCCGTCAAAGACGACTCACTCCACTCACAACTCTGGGTGATCGACGCCCACTCATTTGTGTTACCCCCCGTCGCCATCGTTGACCTTCCGGAAAGGGTTCCTTATGGTCTTCATGGAACTTGGCTCTCCCCACAACAACTGCAAAATCAGGCGCATGTATCTGCATATCAGAAAGAGGGCGAAGTTAAGTACCATACGAACCTGGAAGTGCGCACATTTGGGAGCATTAAAGCCATTCAAAATCTATGGCGTTGGCGAATTTCGTTCTTCACTCTTGTCTCGGAAGACGAAATTGCCAGACGCTTATCTACCGCCAAGGTTCTTTCGTGGTTTATATTTTTTGTTCTGACCTACAACATATGGCTTGCCCTGATCAATAGCATTATCCACATTGCTATACATCAAACACAATCTAAACTAGAAATGTTCACTTAGATCATTATGTAAATAATAATAGATACTAATTATCGGCCTTCTTCACTCCAGCCTTCAAACCATGCTCTACTCGCTTGAGAGTGAGGCAAGTAATGAGAGCAGCTCCAACTCCACTTCCATCCTCAGCCGCAATAGTATTTATTTTGCGATCTCCAAAAATCTCCTTCAAGGCTTCATCCAGTCTCTGTTTGAAAAGAGGGTATTTGTTGAATACCGATCCGTCGGCACCTACATCAATATCCGAGTAATTCTTCTTTTTGCAAATTGCTGCAATACCACACGCAGATAGTCTTGCAGCGCGGGTTCCTATGAGCTCGGCAAGACGACGGATGAGTTTTCTTTCTGGCTCTGTGCAATGAATTCCATATTTTATTTCAAATAGAGTATGGGTTTCCATCAAATTCTCAAAGGGGTCGAGCTCAATCTCTGACAGTACGGATGCATCCATTATATAGGGTTTTCGTATCTTTGTGATGTTTTGATTTTCAAAAATGTAGTTCTGGTCTGTCAAGTCCACCAGGGCAAGTCGAACGACCTCTCCTAAATATAGACCGGCGATCATCTTCTCAAACGTCTGTTGGCCAGGTCGAGGAGAATCCGTGTCAATCTGTTTGTCGTAGACCGTTCTTGGTAAAACTTCGTGAACATTGTCATAAGCACCCCATTCACAATTGATCGCCATTGGCGTGTCTCCTGGAACGTCAAGGTGGTCTAATTTCGGAATACAGTCAACAGTCTCCATATATGCAGCTAATGTCAGTGTGTGTTCATGGAGAACCTACCGTTGCAGCCTGTACCAAAAATACA
>JAABUO010009412.1_pt1 | contig 10933 bp, 16 predicted proteins | sample 5559291 | NCBI WGS metagenome assembly JAABUO01 (sample SAMN10711878, study PRJNA513372) | rock metagenome | isolation source: Antarctica rocks | place: Antarctica: Victoria Land, Finger Mt sud | reverse complement strand
CTCTGTGCTGCCACAGCAGGAGTCAATGCAGTACCTGGGCCTGCAGCTGATGCCCTGCCTGGCGGTGGCAGTGGCAAGGTGTCATGCTGTTTCACCTTGCCTGTAGCTGCAGCAGCTACTGCAGGAGCAGCAGCAGTTGCTCGTCTCTTCTTGGGCGGTAAGGTAGAGCGATCAGGCAGAAGAGGGCGTTTCCTGGCAGGTGGCGGCCCCATTGGCTCTTTCATAGCCGGCACTGCCTGTGCCTGTGTGCTGCTTGACACAGCCGGTGCATCCAGTCGTGCAGCACCAGTCCTTGCAGAGGAAGGAACAGCAGACAGGGAGGCACTACTGCCACTGCCTTGAGATTTGGAGGCAGCAGTGGTCGAGGGAAGTGATGCCGGCAGGCTCTTGCCTGATGTGACTATGCCTTGCCTAGCTGTGACTTGCTTCCCTGCATGCTGTGGGACCGAGCCCCGCTGGGTGCTGACCTGCTTGCCTGCATCCTGCCTTGCTGAGTCTTGCTGTACAGCAACTGGCTGATCTTGATGCTTCCTTGCGCCCTGCTTTCTTGCTATGTCCTGTTGAGCAGCAGCCTGCTTGGAGTTTGCATCTGCAGCTGCTACCTGCTTGCCAGGAGCCTGCCACGCTGTCGCGGACTTGTTGGCTGCTGCTTGATCGTGACCAGCAGATTTGGCTGAGGTCTGCGGCCTGGGAGGCTTGGTGAGATGAATGCCAGGCCTAGGCAAGGGCAAGGTGCTGGAAGCAGGCTCATCTTCTGAAGAGCGCCGCCGTCTGATTGCCAAGGGGACATCCTCATCCTCTGCCTACATGTTGAGCGTGATAACTGATGCCATTGTTGTCCCTTCAACAGGTTACTTGTGCAAAAGAACTGTTGCACGCAGTGTGCATTGGAACACGTTGTTGATCTATGTCAAAAGTGCATCATGTCACAGATGTGATACAATGCAATTATCACGCAACATTAGTGCACATGTCAGAAAACACCTCTCAACAAAGCACACTGTCATTGCACACATCTGCCTGTGCAGTCAGATGTTGCCTATTGTTGACCTAGATGGCTGTCTGATGTAGGCTGAGCCAAAAGGGTATGCTGGACATGTTTACCTGCTTTTGGACAATCTTGGAGGAAGCAAGGAATGGAAAAGCGTTGGCAAAGTGCTCCTTCCAGCGCTGCAGCAGTATAGGATGGAAGACAGGTCTGGCGTGATCAGGAGTAGCACTGGCACTGGCTATCTTGTGCTGCATACAGTAGATGAGAGAGCGCTCCACCTCACCAATGCACTTGCCTGCACATTTGACCAGCATTTCTTAGTCAGATTGTGGACCACAGAAGCATCTGCTGGGAGTGAGACAGTGCTGTTGCAAGAAACTCATAGTCTTCTTCACATGTCTTACAAAACGTTATGCAGGTGTGGAAGGGTGAGCAAGACATCACAAACTGATGCAGAAGCTGTCGAACAGCTCACCATCCTCAAACTGAGCCATCCATATCCTCCTCTTCCAGTTCTCGCGTTTCCTGTCATCTGGTGGCTCAAGCAGGGACGAGGGCATGCAGTGCTCATGAAACGCTTTTGGGCATCTGCGGCATGGGACCAGCTCCCCCTTCACATCTGACTGGTCTTTACCACATTTTTTGCAGGTATGTAGCGGGCTGCAGCAGGTCGAAAATGCGTTGATAGTTGTGATGCACATCATAATGTGGTCCCAGCTCAAGCTGGACAAAAATGGCCTGATGCAAGTGACAGATCAGGTATGTAGTGGGCTGCAGCAGGTTGAAAATGCGCTGATAGTTGTGATGCATGTTTGTTTCAGCTTATAATGTGGTTCCAGCTCAAGCTGGACAAAAATGGCCTGATGCAAGTAACAGATCAGGGAGTACAAGCAAAAGTTGCATCACAGGCTATCAAAGATATGGAGGATGACATTACGGTAGCAAGTGAGCATTTTGCTTGACCGCTGTTCATATGGCAGCAGTGCGTTGTGCACGACTGCACCTGCTGTCAGCGTGGTGTTTGTTGCACTTATTGCTGGCATGCTGCCTGCCAAAACTGAACCTGATGCAACAAGCTTCTCAGGACTCTGAGTTTCTGGCCTTGAGGGAAGAGACGTCAATGTACGAATGATCTTTTGCACTTGAACCATATACTTAGCGTGATGCGCCTTGACTTAACTGTGTGAGCTGCAGACCATCAGCCAGCAGAGGACCCAACATCAGTCACGGCTGCTTTGGCAGACTGCTGAAATGTTCCTGCCAGAATGCGGCAGAAGCCTGCAAACAAGGATGAACAGCAGGAGCAGATGCTCACCAGAGGAAACCTCTCTTCATGTCTTCTTGGGACTTCATACAGTCTGCATGGTAGAACCTGCCACATGCAGCCACCCCACACCTGTACTGGCATACCCACCAGTGTATGCTCACGAGCGCCATCACATTGTGCACACTACACAATGCAGCTTCAGAGCTTATTGCCAAACGCAGATGCACCAACCAGGAAATGCACAGTGCTGGGGCCATGTAGACTCATGGACACACAAGCTGAGATGGATTTGCACATGGCCAAGAAGCCTTGCAGATAAGCATGGTGTACCTGAAGACAATGCTGTTGGCAAAGGGAGTGTTGGCGGGGTCAGCAACATGCGCTTCAACCACACCTTCCTCCTTACAAAAGAAGCACTGATGCACTCCTGTCAGACAGTTGGGGCAATGGAACGTGTCCTTTGTAACCTTTAGGCGCTGATACAGGTCTGGGGGCATGCCGAGCGGGTTGCAATGGAATGGCTGCAGCTGTGACTGAGAATGACTGACTTCTGCCTCATCAGCTGAGTCATCAGAATCTGTCATGCTGTCCTCTTGTGCTGCCTTCTCCACACCACAGTGAAATGCACGCATGCATGACCCGTCGCACCACATGATGTCACCTGAAAAGCCAGCTTCGTAGTGAAAAGAGAGGCATATCGAATTGATGACAATATACAACATGCTTGGAAGTACACCATTTAAGCTTGACTGTTTGCCACATTGCAGTATGTCTGAGCTCTGTTATACTGCAGCAAGGCTGCAGCTTGGCTAGTTAAGTTTTAGGAGCAGCTGGAGCTAGCATAAATGTCAAGTCGCCTTGCAATCTACAACATACCTCCATCATCACACTGGATACATGCAGGGTCATTGGCGCGGTCATCTGCACGCTCCTCAAATGCATCCTGTTCGTCAGACTGTTGATCTGATGCTTCAGTGTGCAGCTCGAGAGGTTCAAACGCATCTGAATCATCGTCGTCCAAGGTGTCAAGAGACTTGTCTACATTTTGCTGTGGTTTGGAAAACCTGGCCTGGGTGCCTTGTTGCAGACTTGCAGTGGCCCAAATGTGTTGAATAATCTGGTGATCACCAGACTCTCGAACAAGTTGGTCGACATTACCGCTCTCCAAGCCCTGTAACCAAGGGGCTCGTGTAAACAACCCCTGTGCTTACGCTTGTGGACTAGGAAAGGAAAGCAACTGACGGTGCCTTGCCTTTCTTTTCTTCTGGGAGGGTTTGGGGGCAACAGCTGGCTCTGCTGCTGTAGTTGGCGATGCGAGCCCAGCGGCAGGAGTTGCAGCGTCGCCAGCTTTGCGGAGCCGCTTCAGGGGCATAAGTTAACTTTTACAAGCGGAGTAACTGCCAAGTGCACTGGCAACCGAGATCGACGGTGTCAGCTGGTGACGTTGCGCTTCCAAGCGCTTTTTGGAAGAGCGAGCATGCCTTCAACCACACTGTCATCGAACAAGGTGCAGGTCAAATAATGCGGACAGTATGTCGCTGTTTGATGCTCGCTGTTTGGCGCTGACTCACAGACAGACAAGTTCTGACTGCATCAGGCCTAGCTAGGCCGTTTAGGCAGACCAGGCACCTACAGGCAATCACAGCAAGTGTACAGTGCATGCATGCCTGCGCAAGCCCATGCATACAAGGCTGAACGGATGCGCTGATGATGATGGATGGTCCTGATCAACATAGGTATTCAATCAATCAATAAATTAACATTTCCTATTATTCCCATATGCATGCATCTTGCTCACAAATTCTGATTAACTGCACTAGCAGCTACACAAACGAGCAGGTGCAGCAGTACACTAACTCAGGCGAGCAGCTATGCAAGATAAACTGTGTTACTGCTAGCCTACATGTTGATGCCTTTGCTGCAAGCCTACAGTCCTTGCAAGATCCTCTGGAAAGACAATGCTTGTTGCACGGCACAGCAAAGCTGCCAGATTCCAAGCAGCAAAGTTGGGCAGAAAACACTGAAGTCTGGAAGAGGGCCATCTAAAATTAGGTGTTATAGCAACATACATCCTGCTGCTGACGGCAAGCAGCAACAAGATGTAATATCTGGAACATAAACTACCACTCAAAACTGTCCAAGCCTCCATCATCAATGCCTCTTGGCGACGAGAACTTGACTGCACAAAATTTGGATTCACATTACTTGAAGCAACACATACTTGGACATTTGCACAGTCACCACAACTTAGGTTCCGTGACAAAAGATTTCAGCATCTCCTCTGAAGTCACCATGGGATGCCTAGGGGCCTGCAGAAGCACAAAATCTATTCCAAATTGACCAAGCTAGATGCCATGACTATTCAGCAGCCCAAGCAGGGCAATACCTTGATGCCATGTTGTGTCCATTTCCGGACATAGTGGTCCTCTATTCGCCGGGCCTGCACAAAAACTAGCTTGTTACCATCTAAGAACGGACAGCAACAGCAGCAGGTGAAAGACTTTGCAGTACTGTCTTGCAGCAGCTGACCAGAAGAACAGCAGATGGTTCGCCCTCCAGCGTCAAGGGGGCAGGCCTTATGGTAAATAACCCATTGCGGTTGCCATACACTATATCAGTCAGGTAACGGTCCCCAATCATGACCAGCTCCTCAGCCTTGCAGCTGCAGGCAAGTCAAAAGCAGGTCATGGCAGCTGAAGGTGGCAGCAACAGTTGCCTTTTGGTTAATTAATGGACTATTATTCTTCTGGTACATTCTCTGTTGGTGAGCCAGACAATGTCAAGACTGACAGGCAAAGCCAACCTGAAATGCTTTTCAAGGTCGACTGCATCACCAGCTGGCTTCTTTGTGATGTGCCTGACCACACGGATGCCCAATGCTTTTTCCATGGAAGCCGCCTCCTCACCTGCACTGAACATCAAATGTGGCTTTACAGTATGTTTGATCAGGAGCCAAATCCTCACAACTTGCCCAGGCATCTGTTGATGGTGTGGCATCAGAACAGCAGTCATGACATGTCAGCAGTGTACAGCTGCTTGGTGTAGTTGCAATGCTTCTCTTTGGGTCTGTAAAGTCATGCATGCCCGGCCAAGTCCTTTCATGATAGAAGATATGACAGAAATTATGGACTTTGTTGGGCTAGTGGTGACTGATGACAGGGAAAGGTATGCATGAAGGCTGATGTTGGTTGCCATAAGCACAGGCTGCCAGCAAGTAACATGCTTACCCTTAGGATCAAATTCCTGGAGGCCAGCTGAATTGCTCAAAAGAGCAACATGGCCATCAAAAGCATCCATGCACTGCTTCATTGAGCCCGTCAAGGGCTCATGTATGCCCAGGGCATATGGCTCTGTTAGGGTGTTGTCCTTGTCAAAGACACAGCCTTTGAAACCAGCAGCTTTCAATGCATGCCAATCAACCCATCTGATATCAGGTACAGTCACATGGGCCATACTCAACTCAGGGTGTCCCTGCATAGCATGACCTTCGAGGTGAGCCGCAAGCCTGTCTTGGGCTGCAGTGTGTGGAAGGTTGCATGAACATCATTTCCTGCCTGACACTGAGCTTTGCTGTGGTGAGCCAGTCTAAGTGAAATTCAGAAAAAACCGTGCATCATGACATGTAGTGGTGTAGTTGCTAGGAGTTGGTTGCTCGCAGGATGTCCTTACCCCAATGATGTAAGCAAAGAGACGAATGCCATCAGCATTGAAGTTTTGGCTCACTTTTTGCCACCATTTCATGACGTGCTGCAGTCGGCAACCAAGACTGCTCAAAACATGAGAGGGAAACACCAGAATGGATGCATGCGAGTTTGGCCAACGATGCCGTGCATAAATGTACCTTGGGTTTGTAAGACTTTGGTAGTATTGTACTGCAATATGCACTTTGTTTGGCCTGTAGTAGTTGCAATAGATGTTGACGGTTATTGCTGAAACCGATTGCACTGCGCTAGCTGTGCAATAGCCACCTGTCGGTACGAGCGTGATGGCCTTTTGCCAAGCTGAAGCTTGTCAGCAGCAATGGATGCTGCAAAGAAGCTTTGGTGGCGCAGGGGCGAGCCCCACAGTGCCATCGTGGTAGTTCCAACTCTCACAGCTTTGGTTCATCTCATGCAGCAGCCTCTCAATCTACGCCAGGCGTGAAGCGCCTACGCTTGCTGCAGTTTTAGGTGAGACAGCTGCAGTCAAATTCCTAGGGCTATCTGTGGTGACTCGAATTCCTTTGTTGTAGGTTTGTAATGTATTTACACGCCGAGAAGCATCTGGCGTTGGCACTCATAATATCGTGCCATCAGCTCCGTTCAGGATACCAGGACTTTGCAATTGTGCGGCATGAGCTTTGCTTGCCTCATAGTATGCCCCAGGTGAAACCACAGCGGGGCGCACGGGATCCATCCTATCCTCCTCCAGGGCAGTTTCAAGCGCCAGCAGCTTACAAATCGGCAAGTTCTCGGCCTGGTCGTGCTAAAGCAAGAACCTGGGTCAGGCCTCAACCAGCACAGCAGAGCACTCCTGTCAGCGACCCGACTCCGGCACCTATACAAGTCGCTCAGCAGTCCGTTGAAAGCTTTATTTCCTCTTTGTCAAAATTTGTCCAAGTCAACCAGACAGGTGTTGCATCAACTCCATCGCAGCAGGCGTCATATGTGAGTAGCAAAAGAAACACGCTTACAAGGATTCAGCCTGGTTTTGCCAGCAACTCAGTTCCCAAGTCTGGCTCAACTTCACAAAGCGTGAGCCAGGCAACCAGAAGACTCATTCATCAAGGTCGATACAAGTTAATACAACAGCCACAGCAAACAAGTCGTCCACAGGCAGGCTTCCGTTCAACCCCAACTGCTCTACAGCAGTACAGGCAGTTTGTCAGTACACAAAGCAGGAAACGCGCTGCAACAAGTGTCTGTGCCCCGGCAGCCAAAAGAGCCAACATATGGGTTCGCAGTGGTGGCTCATCAGCAGCAGTGGCGTCAAAGGCGGCAACTGCAAGCACGAGCAGTCCTAACTCAAGTGCTGCCAGCTATGTGAGGTCTACACACAGCCGTAAACTGCAGCTTGTGCGGCGATGCCCGTCAAATGCCTTGACTGTGCCAGTAACGCCAGTGTCAAGGCTGCAGTCAAGGGGGACAGTATTGGCAAAACATTTGCTCTCTGTCCGCTCCCTGAAAAGGGCAAGACGCCCTGCCCTCAATGTGAGGCAAGCTGGCATTGCTAAACCTGGGAAGCTGCAGCGCATTGATGGTGTTTTGTATAAAGTTGGTGGGTCTGGGCTTGGAAGATCCTTGCAGCGGCAGGTCACACCTAAGGGTGTAAGACCTTTGCTTTCTCCCGAGGTCAGAATATGTCATGTTGACAGCTGTGCTTCAGCTATCTTCCATGTTTGACGTCTGTCTGATGCTTGTGTTGTGCCAAGCGATTTAACATTATACAATCAGTGTCAGCAAGGCTGATCTTCACTTAGTAGTCTGTTTCAGGGCGCATACTCACTTAGTAGTCTGTTTCAGGGCGCATATGTACGCCAGGGTAAGCATCTGATCTTGAGGTCCATGCTAGCAACACCTAAAGCTGTAATCCGAAGAGTCAGCACAGCACGAAGCCGACCAAGCAGCAGGGCAGCATCAGCAAACATCTCTGCCCGGCAGAAACTTGCTGCTGCTCGCATGAGGCGCCCTAGCAGACTCAGCAAGAGCAGCAAGCCTGCGCAGACCCACTGCCTGGTGTTTTGCAGGCAAGCTTTGCAGCTGAAACCTGCATGTTTGGCATCAACATTCTGAGTTTGTCAGGGCAAATGTGATGTAGCTCATTAATTGGGAAGGATGCCCACATCTGTGCAGACAGAGGCAGTCGTCATGTGGCTGTTTTGCTGGGTGAAAGTACTGCAGCAGGGTGTGTGAGCTTGTGTGGTGTTCAGGACTGGAGGGTGCAGGGAACACCAGGCTGGCAAGTGTCACTTGGTGCATGATCCTGCAACTGTGGCAGTGTGCTCACGCTGGCTGCAGGGCTCATGCACCAACACTGCGTGCTTGCTGCAACACAGGCCTTGTCCCAATGTCATGCCTGTCTGTACCTTTTACCTTCAGGTGCGCGCAGGCTCTGTTGCCTTGATGACGCTATGGCTCAATTTCCCTGTGGTATGGAGATCCATCTGCATGCGCGTGGTGGCAATGTTGCTTGCTTTGTCATGTGCAACTAAACAAGCATCTGCTGTCTTGATCCAACCCAGATGCTGCATTGGATGCATCCCAACGTAGTGCTTCTCTGCATTGCTGTCGACTCTTGCTGCTGAGTTTGCTCAATCATTGCATGGTTCTGCCAGGTCTGTAAAATTTGCCTGCTTTGTGGTGTTGCAGGGTTTATGTACAACAGAGCAATGTCCCTATGCGCATGTAAAGGTGGACCCAAACGCACCAGTCTGTCAAGAGTTTGTAAGTGGGCACTGCCCTAGGGGCGTGTCCTGCACAAAGAAGCACTTGACGCCTCGCATGATTAGCCAGCTGCGGCAGAGCAAGGCATTACAGGCAAGCAGACTGTTGAATGGCTCAGCACAGACAGCAGGGCAAAAGGTGGTTGTCAGCTTTGGCTGAGCTCTACTGACTCTGCTTCTTGCTTTGTTTTGGTTCAAAACTTACATTAGGGGATAGCTGTGCAGCTTGCATGCTGTACGCCCTTTCAAGTACTTGATCAATAGCGCAATGCTGAGCAACCTTTCCTGCTTGGCCACAGGGCACTTTTGTGCACTGCCGCAGTGGACTTGCCAAGGCTTATGGTGTCTGAATACATCTCGTTATTCAGTGCATTTTTCTCCCTGTGCAGGCTGATTCATGCACCAGTCAGCAGAGCAAGGCCACCCTTGCGCAAGCTCACGCAGCTGAGGCTGGACAGCCTATGCTGCAAGACGAGGACCTTGACCTGCGTCCTGCTTTTCTGCGCTGATGGCACCTGTTGAATACGTGTATGTGCATATGTGTTGACTGGGGTTTGTGGTGTTATGCCTGAGGGCTGAGGGCTTTTGAATAGGGCATGTCGTGTGCTGCTATGTTGTCACGTGTTCTGCTGTGGCAGGCATGTGCACGTGTTTTTTGTCTCTGCTTCTGTGTGTGTTAGGCGTATTGTGAGCTCTTGGGTGTCTTGCTATATATAATGTCTTCAGTTGCAAGACCATGTGTTACTTTGGGCAGCATTATAATGTAATGATTCAAAGGTGGTTTCTTGAGGTTGCAAGCTGCAAACCATTGCACATCCCAGCTCAATGCGCACGAATCTCGTTAATTGCAAGCAGCTATTTGCAGGCTGAAGACTCCATCCAAACACTGCACGTTCTGAAAATTGAATTTAGGATGGCCTCCTGCTTCGAGAACTTCGTAAAACACATGCAATTGAGCATACGACAGCTTAAAGAATTGAATAAGGGCAAGAAAGTATGCGACGTGGACCTAGCTTGTGATCTCATGCAGAAGTTGTCGGACCTACTGATGCAGCTACTATCATGAGTCATCACTCCTACACACCTTGCCCATACTCGACATCAAGCTTGCTCATCAGTAACTGTTACATGTAGGTTGAGGCCAAGCTAGCTGTTCATTTCAGCCACTGGCTCAATCTACCTCAAATGCGCTCATGCATAAACAGAGACCCCACTCTGTCTCAAGCAGGTGAAAGTCAGCCAGGTCATCCTCATGCTGACTGCTGGCACATCTTCCCACTGCCCAGTACTTGACCCTACAGGACCTACATCACCATCAGCAAATTGTCTTGAAAATGTCAAACTGGACGTTTGGCCATTTGTCTCGGAGCTTCCCGGCAAGAACTGATCCTTGTGTGAGGGAGACGAATCGGCGCAATTGCGATACCGGTACTGCGTCACAAGTGTGTTGGGATGTTGACTTTGGTGAGACCGACCGTGTGGCAGTGCTTGCCTCGCAGAAGCTTTCAGTTGTCCTTTAGACAAGCCTTGGATGACCAGGCTGCGAATCCGCGGTGCATCCCGCTTGTAGTTCAGTAAACCTGCACATGGTAGCTGAACATGCTAACGTTTAGAGATCTCACAGCATGCTCTGTGGTGACTCACCGTGTCACAATCAAGTATCCAAAGACAGAAGCTACCAGCTGCGGCTGCCCGTTCGGACGATTTGCGCTGTTGCAATCAAGTAGCCAAGGACTGTCATCAAGTCATCAAGTCATCAGGGATGCCGGAACCTGCGTCACGCCATTACACGTCTGCATGGTATCTTTTTGTCTCCTTCAAGAATCAAAAGATGTGCAGTCGTTCTTCATGCGGCTTGCGGAATGATCGCTGCCCCACGAAAGCTTTGCTTTTATACCGGGTCGCCGCATCCCGATGCAGGTTGTCGGGCAGGCCTTTTGATGAGTCGCTATCTAGGTCGAACATCCGCAGCACGTTTACCAGTGGCTGGATTAAAAGGATTAAGTATGCCTTGATCAGTGTACCGATCTGGACAGCACTTTCCCTTGTACTGTTCGTAAGCTTTCTCAAAAGGTGCAGTTGAATGTGTGTCAGTGCTAGTGTGAAAATGCTGCTGTGCTCAGCAACTCACAGCCTTTCTGGTGCAGTCCGAGAAAGTTCCTGGCAAACATAAATAGACGAGCAATACAGTATGATGATCCCTTCCCAGGTCTTCAGCATAGATACATAGAAGCAAATGGTATCAGGCAAGCAC
>JAABUO010009411.1_pt1 | contig 10934 bp, 8 predicted proteins | sample 5559291 | NCBI WGS metagenome assembly JAABUO01 (sample SAMN10711878, study PRJNA513372) | rock metagenome | isolation source: Antarctica rocks | place: Antarctica: Victoria Land, Finger Mt sud | reverse complement strand
CCCCGCGTCCCCCGAAGACGAAGAACAAGAGCCCCAAGGCCTCCAAGGCTTCTTCTCCCGCATTATCCCGTGGCTCGGCCGATCAGACGCCCCCACAGAGGAAGCCCTCCCCACCGCTGCCACAGAGTCCGGTATCCCGCAGGAAATCATCGCAGAGAGCGGCACCCCGCTCACAGAACTCCTGCGTCATGTTCTCGGGCACCGGCAACAGGAGCAGCAGGCGCTAGGTGCGAGGGCGCTGGAGGTAGCGGTAGGGGAAGGGAGTGTGGGGGATGAGGAGGATGAGGAGGATGAGGAAGGTTTTGGGCCACTATTGCCCGAGCATCATGGTGATCTGGACCTCCTAGACCCAACGAACAACGACAACGACAGCGCCCCCTCAAACGACCTCGCCTCCTACTTCGACTCCGCCCTCTATGACGACGCCCGCAACCAGCGCTACCTCGCCGGCCGCGGCCTCCTCGCCCTCCGCTCCGCCGCCGCCGCCTACGGCACCGACGAAACCTTATGGCCCCTAGAGGCAACCGTCGAGGTCGATGGGATAAGCCAAAATGCGAGGGCGCTGCTGCAGGATTATGCGAGGAGGGTGGTGAGGCTGGAGCGGGAGAGGGAGAGGAGGTTTATTATGGAGTTTGCGCTGCCGCAGGGGACGAGCAGGGAGGTGAGGGAGATGGTTGTAAGGGAGGTGGAGGGGTTAGGGGAGCGAGGTGGGGGCTCGAGCTAGCGGAGATGCTGGGTTCGGACTTGATTGATGTGAAGAGGTTAGAGTGCGCGACTAACGACTGTAGCAGGGCGCGAAAAGCGCGAACGATGGCTTGTTCATCCCCGGTTTCATTTCATGACGGCCGATGCTGTGTTGCAAGACCTCAGGCCGGTACCACACGAGAGGTTTTACATCTGAAAAACGGCTTTCCCGCTTTCCCTAACATCTCTCGGGAAAGTCACGAAACCAAGCCACCACCAAGAGGCAAGGAGTTGAGAAGGGTTGAGGGGGGTTGTGGACGGGGGGAAGGCAAATCAGAAAAAGTAATACTAATCCCAGTTCGGTTCTTTCCATGCTTGTAAGAGCGTAGAATGGTGCTACTTTCACCCAAGGACATGCAGAAGTGTACTTGTTGTCAAAGGAACAAGCCGTGTTAGCTGTAGCTGGTATCATGCTCATGCACATAGCTAAGACGACTATGAAAAACGCCTCATGCACCTTAGATATGCTTATGCTCGTTTCCCTGTTCTCCTCACCCCCACCCAACTCCCTCCTACTTCCCCGCGCCCTTCCCATCCCCATCCTTATCCCCATTAGCCCCCTTACGGCCCTCAACCTTCTCATTCCCCTCCTCCTCGCTCTCCTCCCCAATATCATACCTTCTCTCCCCCAGCCCATCCCTCTCCTCCCCCGCCTCCACGATATGCAAATCATCCAACTCGCTCTCGTCGAAATCCGCCGCCTCGACGTCTCTCCTGCGACCACCCAACCCCATCCCGCCGCCGGGGAAAAGCTGGCTGGAGGAGTCCGAGTTGCCGAAGAGGCCGTTATAGCCCGCTCTGCGCCTGCGATCGCGCCAGACATAGTACGCGAATGCGCTGGCGAGGACGATGACGACGATGAGCGAGATCTCGCCGGATTTGTAGTATGCCGCCCACCGCGTCTCTTCGAGCTTGTCTTTCTCTTTTTGCTCGGCGGCCGTGCTGTTCGGATGACCGCCGACGCTGGTCTCGACGCCCTTTTCGCCGTCGATGCGCGAGTCCGCGGGGGTGCCCCCGATGCTCGCGATATCGACGTTCATGAAACGGTCGAGCATGTCGCGGGAGCGGCGCGGGTAGTCGAAGGGGACCATGTGGCTGGAGTTGTAGAAGAGGATGTAGGTGAGGTTGCGCGCTTCCTGGTAGATCCCCGCGGGTTCGCCTTCGAAGGTCCAGTCGCGGCGGGGTGCGAGCGTGCCGGGGGAAAGCTCGAAGCCTTTGCCTCCATTCCATTCGAGGTTGTGAATTAGTTGTTCGGTGCCGAGGTGGTTGCAGATGAGGTCTTGGTCGCCGGAGAAGAGGACGATGGGGACGTGTTCGAGGAGGCTTGGGAGCATAGTAATGGTGGGTTTGGAGTTGGCGGCTTTGAATTGCTGGCCTACGGCGCCGGCGCATTCGGTCCAGCCGGTTTTTTTGTCGGTGTTGACGTTGAGGGCTTTGGTGACATCCGGGCGGCGGAGGTAGGGGGTTACGTTTTCTAGATCTGGGGGCCAATTCATGCCGCAGCTTGGGTAGGTGTCATCAAGGCGGACATCGTACATGTTTACGCAACGGCCTTCTTTCTGGGTTAGCTGGAGAATTTGGACCAAAATGTTCTCGCACGTTCCTGTATCTACATGGTCCATTCCTCCCGGTTTTTTGAGCTCATTGGTGCAGTCCGACTGTATTGCCTCGAGCTCCCTGGCTGTGGCTGAGCCGCCCTGTACAAGGTCGAACTTGTAGGCAAAGTCTAGGTAGGCGTGATATTGATCGACCGGTGATATCCAGCCATTGCCAATCAAGAGGCCTGAGAGATTCCATTTCGGTTTCGTCGGAGACGTATTTCGGTCGAGGATGGCTTGCGCTACGTATGGGATGTGTTGTCCGGCATAAGATTCGCCAGCAATGTAGATCTGCATAAAAGTTAGCAGAAGCTTCGGAAATATAGATCTCACAACTCACATCATTGGTTTCATACTCCGGTAACAGCGCAAAAAATTTCTCCAAGAAGGTAACGAACTGGTCAGCCATATCTTTAAGCTCATGCAGAAAACTGTCAGTATTGACATAACTGAAGCCGGTCCCAACAGGATTGTCAACAAAGAGCACATTTGCAAATTCGTCCCATGAACCATTACTGTATTCTAAATGCTCTTTATCTCTCAACCGGTAAGGCCCGATCTCCATCAAAGCGCCGTCCATTGAACTGCAGCCTGGACCGCCATTCAGCCAGATTACGGTTCGTTTACGGTTGGCGATGTGGCGGTTTTGAAAGTGCCAGAAGAAGAGGTTGCCATTATGTTCATGGTTTACTTCGATATGGCTGTGTCTCCTGGTTAGCTCTCAGCATGATCTGTAGGAGTATGTTGCTCTGGCTTACCCAGCGTGCATCGTAAGCAGCGGACCATCTGGTTGTCCCGGTAGAGATTTGACATAGTAGTCGGCCGCTGTCTTATCTGCTATTGAGAACGAAGGCCAGAGTAGGAGACATATGCCGAGCCATAGCTGAGTCCTCAGCAGACCGAGTTCAGGCCTCCGTCGCCCGAACGTTCCGTGTATGAGACGCATCCGGATGTCTGTTGATGACCGGCTGAAAGCCTCACCTAGAGGTATCACGTTCCCTCCAATAATCCCGGAGGACGAGTTGTCCTTTGCTACCTCCAATATGCCTTCATCCGGTTCAGAAAAGAGTGACTTTCAGGAGGGTTGTAGGATGAGCTGATCTGTAGGCTCCCGGTGAAACTCTGCGATTTTCGAACCAAAAGCAGATGACCAACGCCGTGACTTGGATCGTAGTCGTATCTACAAGAACTCAAAAGAGCGAGTTTGCGTATAGAAAATTAGCTTTACTGATGGGTTGCGACTGTGTCTTGAGGCCGTTCAAAGAGTGCCCAATCGAGTCACTGTCTTAATCCGCAAGGCGAACCGTGCCCTGCAGCAACGCTAGCCCAATTCAGCACTCTACAATTCTCCACCCGCGGTCAACCACCTCCAACAACCAACTTCATGCTCCGCAACCTCCTCAAAATGACCTCCTCAACCGCTGCCAAACGCCTCAAAACCTCGCCGCCCCTGATCGGAACTCACAAGTAAAGCTATCCTCTTTGCCCGCAAAACCCTCCATCGAAAATCTCCCACTAACTGCCATCACCCCCTCTCAGCGGCCATTTCCACGCCGATGAAGCCCTAGCAATCTACCTCCTCCGTACCCTCCCCACCTACAACCCCAGCACCCTCCTCCGCACGCGCGACCCTTCGCTCCTCTCAAACTGCCATACCGTCGTCGATGTCGGCGGCGAGTACTCCCCGTCTGCAAACCGCTATGACCACCACCAACGCACCTTCACCACAACCTTCCCCTCCCGAAGTACGAAACTGAGTTCAGCGGGCCTGGTGTATTTCCATTTCGGCAAAGCAATCATCGCGCGAAGAACAGGATTGAACGAGGAAAGCGACGAGGTCAAGGTGCTGTGGGATAAGGTGTATGCGGAGTTTGTGGAGGCGTTGGATGCGCACGACAATGGGATCAGCGTGTACGACCCGGCGGCGGTCAAAGGGGCGGAGAAGAGATTTCACGACGGGGGCATAAATCTAGGAAGTCTAGTTGGAGATTTGAACGATCACTGGGAGGACGATTCGGGGAAGAGCGTTGAGCAGCTGCAGCAAGAGGAGGATGAGCGATTCGTGGAAGCGACGAAGTTCATGGGAACGACGTTCTCGAGGCGGCTAGATTACTTCTGGAGGAAATGGTTGCCAGCGCGGAAGGAGGTGGCTGAGGCCTATGCCCAGAGGAAAAAATTCGATGGGAGGGGGAGGGTGATGGTTTTTGAGAAGGGCGTGCCGTGGAAGGATCATTTGTATACGTTGGAGGATGAGCATCCGGGAGAAGAGAAGGTGCTGTATGTGCTGTATCCTGAGGGGCCGAATGAGGGGAGCAAGTGGAGGATTCAGGCTGTGAGTATGAGCACCGATAGTTTTGAGAGCAGGAAGCCTTTGCCGGAGGCGTGGAGAGGAGTCCGGGATGAGGATTTAGATGGGGTCGCGGGGATTAAGGGATGTGTATTTGTGCACGCGAGTGGCTTTATTGGGGGAAACAAGACGAGAGAGGGAGCCATGGAAATGGCAGAGAAGAGCATCGAAATCTAAGTGTAGGCATGTGACTGGAGTCATCTGGAGTCGTGGCATTGCAAGGCGTTAGAACAGGAACAACATCAACGCTCAAGCATATAAATTTCTGTTCCTTGTTGAGCCTGCGTATTGATCCATACCGAGCCGTGTCCAGCCTCTTTAGCTGCTCATTTGGCGCCAAAACTCCACACGCCGTTCCTCCAACTCCGCTCCTATCAAGACAGTCGTAGCACGGAGACCTCGTAAATCGGCAGCCTGTAAACCCCGTCATGAAGAGGATTTTGGCTCAGCGTCCGTCGTCCAAATCCCAATGGCCAAGTCACGTCTGCCATCTGATGGGCACACCCTCCTTAGCTAGAGGAGGGCTGATACTGTCATCCTTCAGGCTTTTCTTTGGGCTTAGCGGTTGATCGTCAACGCTAGTTTCGCGGTGCAAGAAGCTAGCTTCTTTAACAGGACTGCCGCTTTGACCACCTGGTACCGCGCCACCACTTCCATTCCCGTTGCCGTTGGTTCCATTAGTCGGAACCGGCGAGGTCAAATGAGGAATGTTCTCAGGGAGTGGGTGCTGAGACCCAATTGTCGTTACTCCGCCTTCGGATGCTTTGCCGGCCTTGGAGAGGGCATAATCGCCAGAGTCAAAGTATTTGCGTTCCTGGTGATAATATGGCTTCAGCGTACATGTGGCTTAGGTACGGGTCTTGTTAGATGCTAGTGACCGACTGACCTTCAGTTTGTTTTGAAGCAAATCCTTCTTGTTCGGCAGCTTGCCATAGAGACGGAAGAGCTTCTGCTCCTCCTCATTGAGAGACTAGTTTAAGCAATGATTAGAGGTGCTCGGTTTCTTCAATGGCATCATTCGTTTGTTTGGAGTCTACTCACACTGACGTCGACTTTATTCTTCTGGTGAGGATTCATGTTGACGACGGCTGAAGTGCAGGGAGATTTAGACGTCTGAATCTTGATCTTTGAGTGTGCGGAGGTATGTCCGCTAGAGATATCGCGGGTGTAACGTGAAGTACGAACCCGATGAATAAGAATTTCTGACTCCTCAAACTATGATAGTGACTTGTAGCAATCGAGGTCGACAGGTGACTGTTTCTCCCTGTTTGACGTGATATGATTGCTCAAACCAATTATCGAGAAGGTTTGAGAAGGCTTGTTGAGCTGCCGTGACAGTCTGAACAGGACACCTAAGTAAGTGTTGAAGTTTGGATCAAGCTTCTTGTGTTAGGTGTAGGGTAAATTGTGAACGATCTTCTATGACTTAGTCCAATGTAAGTATTATGAGTCGGAAGTGAACAAGGACCAAAGACTCACGGATCCGACAAAGGGTGTACTAAGGATCGCCACCACCAAGCAAGCTATGGCGGATTGCTTCCGATGAGAGATTGAAGGGAGTCTACGGCAATTTATCACTCCTGTGTCTAAGTATGTGTTCTGTAGAGAGTAGGCGACGGTGAAGGTGGGTATAAGTACTTTTGGACGGTGGATGAGATTGAGGGGAGTTTGAAAGTCAAATGTCCGTCTGAACCTTGAACAGACGAACAACCCAATGGCACCGTAGTCCAATCCCCTACCTTCGTCTTCCCGCCGGTCACAGTCTTCCTATTGGTTGAGATTGAGTACGTCACACGTCAACCGAACTCTTCGTGCACGCGAGATAACTTACCGTGTATTGTTACGGTAGTATTGTTCGCCAATTCATTAAGATAATTGAACATAGGTTGAACGTTAATGGAACCCCTACGAACCGTTTTCTACCTCCAATATATATTCAATACACCTTTCTGCGGTCGAATATGTCTCTTGACCCTTTTGATTGTATCTTCTCCCCCAGATTTCATGACGATTGGCCCAAGTTCCTGGCTTTACCGACAAAAGGTGAGCCAGCTTTGGGATCAAGGGGTTGAAGAAAGACTAGCGCCACTTGGCCCAAGCTCTCGGTATCTGGCGCCAACGGTATTCTTTCAACGGCTAATCTTGCATCTTTTTTGAAGAAATATTGGTTTGATTTTTGAGGAAAAACAAAACCCAATGATAACGATGCGCTTCTAAGACATCTCGAGGAACAATAGATCTTCGATTAAACCACTGTGAACTATAAGTCGACCGGAGAGGCTGGGTCATTGGAGACTAGCTTTGCTTTTATACTTCCACAGCATGGCCGCCAAATCTGCAAGCCCACACACAACCTACATCGTTGAGCATCTCGACCCCGAACTAGGCCCATGGTCTACCCTCGAGTATCTCGCAATTGCGCAGGAATCTGCAGAAGCCGGCGCTACTTTTTGCCTGTCATCAGTTCCAGAATCTCTAGCATTGCCGTCTCAATTGCAGGAAGCGCAAGGACTGGCTGTCACGCATCAAGGCGTAGAGGAAAAGTTTGCAAGCGATAAAAGCCGTGTCTGCCTGCTTGATCCATCGGCGAGGGAAGAACTCAGTCCGGAAGATGGGGAACGATTCGATGCTTTCCTCTTTGGTGGGATATTAGGTAAGATTCTGGCGGGCTACCTTGTAGTGTTGAGGTCAGAATGGCTGAATTGACGTCGAAGATTAGGAGATAATCCTCCTCGTGGTAAATGCTCCCCTCAATTCTGATAGAGGATGCGCAGGCTCAATGTAGAACAGATAGAACGTCAGAGTTGCGAAAGAAAGGTTTCACCGGCAGAAGATTGGGACCTGTCCAGATGACGACAGACACCGCAGTCCGCGTGACTCGCATGGTTGTCCAACAGAAAAGTACAAACTTCCCGCCGTTGAGTGGGGTGGATTTGGAGGAGTATTGATGAGTTTTGCAGGACGGCTAGAAGATGTTCCTTATGTTGATCACCCAGAGCTGCGAATCGATGAACATGAGAGTACGGAAATGCCATTTCGCTATGTCAAAGGTGAAGATGGATTGCCTGTCATGCCCAAGGTACGTAAGCCAGAAAATTTGTGGTGGTTTTACTTTGCTTCGGTGAGTCATAATCTTGGTTTCAGTAATTAACTCCAATGCAGGGTATGATGGATTTGATCAAGAAAGACTCTGAAAAGGGGTTCGGAGAGTTGCTTTGAGGTAAAAGAGATCTGGCCGCGAGATCAATTTCAACAAGGCTCAAGCAATTGCATTGACCTTTGCATAAGGAGTGGACAGCCGTTAGGCAAACAACTATATTATTGAGAATAGAAAATTTCAACTCCAGGCTAGTTTGTAAATGCATCTCGACACCTTGCTATTCTATAACGACCACCTTTAACTTCTACATTCAAGCAACGCTTCTCCATTTAGACCTGGAACCACATGGCGATGGCGGCAAAGACAGCACCGGCACCGAGGCCACCAGCTTGCATCGAAGAGGCAGCGCCCTTGAAGGAGGCAACGGTGGTGTTGGCAGCGCCAGATGGCTTGACACCGGAAGTGCTTCGGGCAAACCCGCTGCTAGACAGCCCTCTGGTGGTGGTGGTAGCACCAGTGGCGTATGGGGCAGTGAAGCCGACGATGTCCGCGCTCAAGATGCTGACAGCATCGTTACCGACGCTGTTGAGGTAGTTGGCAGCATTGGTGGGGATGGCAGAGGTCCACGAGGGGAGCGAGGTAGCAGTAGCGATGGACAGAGCGTACGCAGAGTTGCTGACGAGAAGCGACTGAACAGACGAGGGGACGGCGGACACGATGGCGTTGATTGCCGATGTGAATTTAGGATCGGCCGAGACGGAGCTGTCGAAGAGGTCTATTTCCGATGCGATGATGTCTGCACCTTTGGAGACGACACTCTCGATGTAAGTGGCGGCAGCGGTTGGGACGGCGTTCAAGGCCTTGGAGATCTCGGTTGGCAGAGTGGTCGCGGTTGCGATGTTCTGGTAGAAGGACGCAGGGTCGTTGTCCATGGCGTTCACATACGAGCTTGGGAGAGCGGTAGAGATGACGGAGATGGCGGTGCTCAGTTGAGGCGAGTTGCCGACAGAGGTGAGCAAGGCATTGAATTGCTTTTCTAGCGACGATTGCTTGTCCTAGAAGGAGGTTAGTCGGTTGATAATGCGATGACTAAGTCATCAAGTGCAACCGACCTGAGCACAGGCAACAGCGGAGAACAGAGCCGCGCCGAAGATGAGCTTGGATTGCATTTTGACGGTAAGATTATCTGACTGGCTGATAGGCTGGAGTGGGGATTACAGGCGCTTGATAAAGACCGTGATGGATACAGCGAGGTCGGAGAGAGAGCTCGAAAGATGGAAAATCTGGGAATGCTAATGTGCTTGATGGAAAACGCCGATGGAGAGGGAAAGTCATCATTCTTATACAGACACGCGGGGGACTTGGCAAACAGCAGCGGAGATGAAATTTACTGGCCTTGCGGGCCTGATGTTGAGGAAAGCATAGCCGGCAGCCCTAGATCTTCAGGCCTCTTGATTAATTCGCATTGCACGCCAAAAATAGGGATTTGAGATGTGAAACGTAAACATTGAAAGGATCATAATGTCAGCATTTCCAAGGCTGTCAAGGCGGTGGTTCGGTGCGGCTGAGGTCACAGTGCCTCCAGAGTCCAGATTACGGAAAGCCATGCCGTAAGCGAGCTCACCAACATCGAGTTCTCTTCTGAACGAACCAAGACGTACTTTGCCAGTCCCACATTCCCTACCCAACCGCTCCCCCGTCCCACTTCCCCTTCAACATCCCCCAATGCTCACAACACCGCATCCTCAGATTGTTCCTCGAAGCTCCGCCAACAGCACCATCACAGCATCCCCAAGGCTGAACTAAGGGTAAGCTCTCGCACAAAAAAACGGGGAAATTCGAACTCCGCCGCAGCACCCTTAGCCGTAGCCTAGGTATCTATCCTCAAGGTATGTAGTTTTCGCCGGGAAGCCCCCGATTGGATTTGTCGGGGATGGAAGCCCTTCAAGTGGGTGGACGAGGAGAAATGCAGGGGAAGAAGGCACAGCAGGACGCCTGAGTGCTTAGCTTTCCTGCGGTGTTCCGGAGGGTACTGTACAGTATGATACATGGGGTTGTAGTGGTGGTGCCTGGTGGTGGATGGGCGTGGTTACGTGTGGAAGTCGGGAGATGAGTCAACGGGTCGCCTAAGTGCCACTAGCGCCTGGGATTTTTGGTCGTGACATGGATTTGTGCCAATGCCAATCCGATCTCTAAAAAAGATGGCATGACTTGCTAAGGCTCCAATTCACCCCCCTTTGTGCCACGTTCCCCGGCCGCCATCCGTTTCAGTATCGATCGCTGTTGGAGCTCGATGGTAGTGATGACAAAGAAAGAGCTTGGAGTGAGAGATAACGGGAAGAATTCTCCATGTTATTTTTTTCGCACACCTCACTCGTCTTAACAACGGCAAATCTGTATCAGTTTTCCGCTCGAATTGCCAAACACATTACAAGCTCATTTCTTCTTTTCTTTGGGGAGTTTGCAGGTTACATACCAGTAAAAGAGCCAAAGCTTTTCTGATGCCCCCGAGTCGCCAAGCTTCGAAACCCTCGAATCTTCAAAGTCCATCTAGATAACCCCCCATTGTCTACCATCTCCATCCCCCTTCCTCGAACTTCGAGATCTGTCTTGAACATTTCCAACTTCAGGATCCCATCCTCGAAGCGATGCTGCCGACCGATAGCCCTCGTCGCACACCCTACTCACTCCGACTACTCAAAACAACCGCGGGGCAAAAAATGTTGCAAGTCGCAGCTGCGCTTCAAGCCCATCTCGATTATCTAAAGACTCTCGCTACGCGGGTTGTTTAAAACCGTGCTCTTCGCTCTACCAAACTCCCCATCGCTGTTATCCTCCGTTCCTTCTTTACCCTCAGCTCAGCTCCACCGGAGTAAAAAAAAAAAATCTTGGGAACCTCTTGCGCGTGATAACATCTTCTCAAGCACTGAAAAAAAACCAATTCTTCGAGTAACTGATTTCTTTTTCGCCATCTATACGAACTATATCCTGCGTGGATTCAAAACAAAGCGCCCATCTCGTATTTGGTTTTTTTTTCCGCGATGGAAGTGAGATTTGGGGATTTCTAAATTCCGAAATCAGTGGGTTTGGAAACGGCTGTCTGTGAGAACTGCGAAAAGTTTTTTTCTCGGGACTGGGTTTTTAG
>JAABUO010009410.1_pt1 | contig 10934 bp, 8 predicted proteins | sample 5559291 | NCBI WGS metagenome assembly JAABUO01 (sample SAMN10711878, study PRJNA513372) | rock metagenome | isolation source: Antarctica rocks | place: Antarctica: Victoria Land, Finger Mt sud | reverse complement strand
TAGCTCCCCACGCCTTCTTCACTGAGCTGAAGCATAATAGCATGAGGTTAGAATAGCAGGTCCGTCCGCTATGCTTTGAGTAGTTGTTTGACAGTTGGCAGCCTGACACGAATGCAGAGAGGGGCACTAACTCTCCGTCTTTCAGCCTTGTGCTCAGTGAAAGTCGAGTAAACGGAGTACTAGCGCTGGTAAGAGAAACCGAAGAAATTGAGACTGATAGTAGTGTCATTTACACGTTGTGCGGCTTTCTAGAGGCTCAAAGACGTGAACCATGGTTGAAGGTTGGAGATGATCGTTGAAACTTTGAGGGTGTCATTCTCATTTTAGCGTGTGCAGAAAGCTGTGGAATCCTTGGCATCGCAATGGTCGCGCCCCCCCCCAAATTTACTATTGAATTCAGACATTCTTGACATTCTCGCTATCATCAACGCTTGCGCTTTAGAAAAATTAATCAAACAGGTAAATATGAAGCTATTCAGATCTAGTACACTGCTGACATCCTTTTAGCCCTCCCTCACCCCCGAAGCCATCATGCCGTCGTCACGCCGAAGTCAGAACCTATCTCTAGAGGATTCACTCATTCTCTTAATCATCTTATCAAGATCGAAGAAACCTTCTGTTAAGGCAAACGCTGCTCGTAAAGCCAAAGCTGACGCCGCTGCTAAGATCATTGTAAATGCTGCTATTAAAGCAAACACTGTTAAAGCAAACACAGCAGACGCTGCTGTTAAAGCCAATTGCCTCCGCAATTTCAAGAGACATATCATTAATAACTTTAAAGCAGCGAAGAAAGCACGCGAGGCTCATGTCGTTAAGCTTCAGCGACGGGCGGATGCTGCAGAGCGTGTCAGAGTTCAGATAACACAAGAGAAAAGGACTCGATCTGCAGAGATTGCTTAATTTAATGAAGAAGAGACTTTACGTCGTCGTAAAGAGAAAAGAGAAACTAAAGATAACGCCGACGAACTTCTTACTTCGGATATTAAAATTATGAAGTTAAAGAATCGAATTGTTAATTTAACGCTTAAGATTTTCGTCTGTCTTCGAGTTAATAAACGGCTTAAATGATCAACTTTTATAAAAACTCAGGCTAATAGTTTCTTTAATATATGAAACTTCGAGTAATTACTGAAGAATGTAATCAGTAAAAGAGACGATCATAATAAGAAATGAAAGATTACTCATCGAATGATGATCGTTCGAGCTTTTTAATTAAAGATTATTCGAAAATTACAGTTCATCGATGATTTCACCGAAGCAGAGTAAAATAAGATGTTAAAAGTTATTGCTTCAGAGAGCGTCATCGAGTATGATATAAGAATAAAGCTTCAAGCCGAATCCTTAAAGAAAAAGAATTCTTTAAAGCGATTCTTAAATGTTTTATCATTTAATTCTCTGAAGCCTGAACACTCGCACGAATAAGCTATTTAATCGTGCACGTATACGAGTTAATCATTTAATTACAATTAATAATTTTAATTGTAAGCTACTTCATCGCTGATAGTACATTAATAAAGCGTGTTAAAACTTTAACGACTGATGTTTCGTTAACTTTACAGACAAGCACTTTAATATGAATCACACTTAATAATCGCTTTAAAGCAAAGTCATCGTCATCGGCGATGATGACGTTACTATTAAAAGATCTTTTATTTCTCTCTATCGCTTTTGAATCGACTTATAAGAAAAGATAACTTAGAACTCTCGACGATCACTGACGTATTAGAAAAAGCTGAAGACACGAACAGATAGAGAAAAAACGAAGAACTTTATGAGTAAATTTATAAGGTTCAACGAATAATAAATGAAAATGCGTTTATTCGAGACTATGATCGATCAGATGAAAAGAATGACGTCTCGTTAAAGATCTTCTTTATTTTCTTTATCTTCTTTATCTTCTTCATTTTCTTTACCTTCTTAGTAGCCTTCGCAGTAGTGATAATCGTCGCTCGTTAACAGCTCGTATTCTACATATCAGCCGGTGTTAGGGGCCGGCCTAGAGCAAGTCATAGAAATGTCATTTAACTAATAAATAAATGCTAAGGAAGGAAAGTATTTACAGGAAAGAACTCGGTTCTTATATGTGTATTTCTCAGCCCTGTGCTAGTCCCGAAAGGATTAATGTCTTACACATATGAGGCAGAGTCTATATGATATCATAGCTAGTCCTATATTAATTTAAATTTATATGAAGGCTGGCCTAGATCTGAGCCAGATCATGTTAATTTAACATAAATCATGTTAGTCTAACAGCTAGAATCGTAACATTACCCCCCCCCTTTAAATATTCATGTTCGCATGAATGTATCATATTAGCGCTCTGCTCTTAAATTTTTTATATGAAAGTCGTTAATCATCTTCTGAAAGTTCTTAAATTTCTCGTCATCAGCGTTATATCAGTTAAGATCTTTGTCGTAGCCCTTTCATTTAACTAAATATTGAAGCCGTTCTCGATATCATTAAGACTTTAATATTTCGTTAATCTTTCATTCGTCTTCATCGTTTATTATTATTAATTTCGAAGATTTATTCTTTTAATCAGACAGAGAATTATTAACGACAGGACGAAGCAGACCGAAATGAAATACATCGTGTATTCGCATGATTTCGAATAATTTTAACTTATAGAAAGAGTTAACAGAATTCGTGACTGTGAATGATTCGAGCATTTTGTTATCTAGCTTTTTAAAGGACCTTGTCGTAACGATGTTTCTTTCGTTTAGAAATATCTTTAATTCAATCTCGTAGTTAACATTCTTTTTATGCTTATTAACCTGATTTATTATTTGTTCTCGTGATTTAACCAGAGCTTTGCGAGCGAATGTTAACGTCTTATTCATGTAATTGAATATATCTTCAACTCGAGCGACTTATAAACGTTCGCGGATGCTTTCATATTCGATGAGATTAAAGTCGAAGCTCATGCGAGAGTGAAAGTTCTTGTTCATGAAGAAGAAAATCATGAAGATGACTAATGATAAAGTATTATTATCAATAAACTCGATCATAAATAATCATTTAGATCAGTTATCTTGCATATACGAACAGAAGAAACGAAGGTATCGCTTAACGTTTTAATTAACTCGTTCGCTTTGGCCGTCGATTTGAGAATAATAAACGATAAATAATTAAAGAAAAATGCTCAGCCGTTTACAAAGGAACTTTCAAAGAATGAAAGTAAACTGAGAACCTTTATTAAATACGATGAAGTTGAGTAAACCGTGAGTTCGATATACTCATTGAAGTAATAATTCAGCTATTTTTTCCGCCGTGATTTTCTCGTCATCAGTGAAGTAAGAAATATAATGTCTTTCTTTTAACAGTCTACAGATTATCGTTAGAATCGCGTTATTATCGTTCGAATTAAATAAGTCTGTAACATAGTTCATGACTATATCGCGCCATCTTTAGTCAGATATTAATAGAGAATGAAGTAAGCCGTTTAATTTATCCTTAGATGCCTTTAAACGTTAACAGATATAGCAGTTTCGAATATATTAATTTATCGTTTTTCGCATGAAAGGCCAGTAGTAGTTCCGTTTTATGACTTTCACTGTTTTAAGAATATTAGAATGATCGATTAATGATTAATCGTGAATCTCACGAATTAAGCTCATTTATAGAAGCTCGTTAAACGAGACTCATAGCTGATTATCATGAAACAGAATTTCATTCTGCTCTTAATAATTCTTCAGCTTCATATCGTCATATTGTGCTTTGTCTCAAACTATTACTTCGCGAAGTAGCGTATAATTCTCGTTAATTTTATTAGCTTCGAGAATCTGTTTATAAATTAATTCACTGATATCTTCTTTTAAATCAGCAATTTTCATTCGATTCGACGTCAGAATAATAATTCGTTAATAGCGAACGCGTTCGTCATCGAAATCTCTGAGTACGAAGTTAACTCGACGAGTTAATGCATTAATTTTAATATTCTGTTTGCCAGATCGATACATTATCTTGAAGTTAAAGTCAGTCAGCTTTTAAACTCAGCGCATTTAACGTCTGCTTAGCTTCTTATTCTTCATTAATGAGGTGAGTGCTTAATGATCGGTGAACATCTTAATAGAAATATTAATTAGTTTCAGTTCAGATCGTTAATGCTTAAATGCTCGAATAATGACTAGCAGTTCTTTATCGTATATCTCGTAGTTGCATTTAACGAAAGACATGTTCTTGTTATAAAAAGTAATCGAATGTAAAGCTTCTTCGTCATTATACTGCGATAGAACTTCATCGTTAACGTAATCGAACGAGTTCGTTTTCAGAATAGCTTCGTGAGTCTGATTAAAGTGACGAAGTATGAAAGCTTTAATCATACGTCTTTTTATGTGATCGAATGCTGTTTAACAAGCCTCATTTCATTCGAATATGATCTCTTTTTAAGTAAGTCGAATCATTAAGCGAATAATCTTTAAGAAGTTCTTAATAAAGCGTCAATAAAAGTTACAGAAACTAATGAAAGACTGTATTTAAGTGAGATTATTAAGTGTAAATTAATTAATCACTGCTTGTACTTTTCGAGAATTCATCTTAAGTTTCTCGATTAACATTAAAAGTTTTAAGAAAATGATTTTTTGAACATAAAACTCGCATTTATCGATGTTTACCTGTAAATTAGCTTCTTGTAGTCTATTCAGGACTAATCGTACATGTCGCTTATGTTTCTTTAAGATTTCGCTGTAAATGATGATGTCATTTAAATAAGCCTGATAAAACTGATGCAGATATTTAAACAACACGTCGTTCATGTAATGTTAATAGAAGACTAATTCGTTAGTTAAATCGAAGAGCATTACGTGATATTTATATGAGTCGAAGAAAGTAATAAAGATAATTAAATCTTCGCTACCTGAATGCATTCGCAGTTTATTAAAGGCGGTAATGATGTCTAAACGAGTCAGGTACTTGCTTTCTTATATACGAATAAGAGTCTCGTTTATTAGAAACAAAGAATAGCGATCCCGTTTAATTAAAGCATTAAGCTTTCTGTAATTAACGCAGAAACGCAGGCTATCGTCTTTCTTTTCAGCGAACAAGATAAGCGAGGCGTATAAGACGAAGCTGAATGAAATGAAGCCCTTATTTAAATGTTCGATCAGATATTCTTTTACTTTCTAAAGCTTGTATTTAAACATCTGATATAGCCTGCTTTAAGGAAGAGTTTCTTCATTAATTAACTCAATTTCGTGATCGTAAAAACGATGAGATGATAACTGATTAATCATCGCTCGATCGAACACGTTTAAATAATCGTAATATTCAGAGAGAAGCTTAATCTTAACTTGCTCGAGTGCTTCGGCGTGAGAGAGCTCATGCAGATTCACTTCTTCAGGCTTTTTCCCGAATGTAATTATGAGTTAATTAATTTCTGAGACGATAATAATAAAGATCTTCACGTCTGATCGTTTAATTAACATTCTATATGACGTAATCTTTATCATGAATATGTTCGTTAAATCTTAAGTAATCATGTTCGTTAAATCTTAAGTGATCATGTTCATTGAATCTGATATGTCTTTAGAAATTTTAGCGCTAGTTAAAGTCGCGTCGCGCGGTTTTAACTGTTCGATGAACTTCTTTTTTTAACTGAAAGAAAATGATCTCTGACTGAGTCGAAGTTAACTGTAATTAATTAAATTAATTTAACTATAGTTAATCTGATTAATTTTTCGCTTCAGTATGTGAGTAGGGGTTAAACTCTTCTGTTTAGCGATTGCTTTAAGGCTCGATGAAGAAACAGTTAATTTTAAACTAGAAGTAGTATTTAAAAACCGAAGAGAGTCGGTTCGCATATCGATTACTAAATTAATTTTGTTCATTCATGTTTTTTCGAGAATCATTTAATGTTAATTTAATCGAATGATTAACATAAGGACGGTTTTAATCGTCTGACTTTAAACGATCAGATTCGAGTAAATGACATGAGTGATGAGTTTTTTTACATAATGATCGTCGAATTCTCTTATTAGCTTCGTTTTAATCAGAGCGAGAGGTTCGATTTATAACTGATCATAAATAATCTACGCGATTACTTCATTAATGAACGAATAATCAGCAGCTTCGATGTTAACTAATGACTTTAATGAGTAATTAATTTCATTGCTAGAAAGTATGCATTCGGTAATTAAAGATTCAGAAGTAAAAGAATCATCTGATATGCTCGTCGTTAAAGAAATTAACACATCTTTCATCGCGTCTTTAATGAAAGTCTTTAGTTTTTTACCTCGCTATTCTCGAAAGACATTTTCTCATTCTCTTTATCTTCTGAAATGATGATTTCATGTAAGCGAAAGATAAATGCACGAGATGTCGAAGTGTCAGTCTTGTTCTGTTAAGAATAATTCTTAAACAAGTGATCTGATGTCTTGCAAGTGTAATAAATAATGAAAGATCTTGTTAACTCAGAGATTAAAAAGATAATCGGCTTAACATAATCGATTACCGAAGTTAGAGCTGCTAACAAGAAAGTAGCGCGCTTTTCAGATGCAATAACGACTTTAACGATGATAGTGCGACGTTCGTTACGTAGCTAATAATTAACGCGCTGTTAATTATTCACACTCTGAAGAAAGCTCTTAAGACGATTTAAAATGATAAAATCTTCCGAGTAAATCGATAAAGCGTCTTGTAAGCGATTGTTAATTTTATTCTGAAGATCGTTCATTAATGTGCGATTCTCATAACTTAAATAGCTAAATAGCTTCATGAATTCGAAGTAAAAGATATTAAAGAACTTGTTTAATTGCTTCAGAGCGTTATACTCGCGACGGCACTTTCGATTCTTATTCTAATCATCGTAAATTAACTTTAAATGTTTAAAGAGTTCGTAAATTAAAGTATATGAATGAGATGCGTCATGTTAACGTCGGGCAAACGTTTGTTCCGCTGCGTCGCCTTTTAATCGAGATATAATATAAGCGATACAGATATTTTCGATATGAAAGTAATTCGCATTTATCTTAAGCTTGTCGTTAATCTTAATTCTTCAGTTATTTCATGTTAATTCAGCATCTTCGTTAGTGAAAATAAGTGAATTCGAAAACTTGTAAAATTTGTAATGATCGTTATCGAATAAGATGAATGACTTTCGTGTGAAAGTTCGTAAAGTGAAGTCTCGTTATTCCGTAGTTTAAGAATCAGCAAACTTAATGAATTAACGAGATAAAGATTAATTCGATGAACGCTGAGTCTTCTTTAAAGTTAAAACTTCCGCTCGTAGCTTAACGATGATCTCTTTCTGAGCTTTTATTATGATTTAATTAGCTTCTAGCTTATTTAATCTGCTTATATGTTCGGCTTGTAGGGCGATTCATTATTCGGTGCATTTTAAAGCCATGTCTCGTTAACTTTTAAGCTCGTTTAACATATTAATGATCTCGTCCGGCTGTTCGCGGGTTCATTAACGTAGTTATTCGTCGATCTTAATATTTCATGAAGTCTTAACATCGTTAACTTCAGCTGAGACATCGCTAAATAGTATGAAAACTCGTCTGCTTGCAGTGCTTTTAAGAAAACGAGTTAATCGTTACTTAACTGAGTCGAAGTCGCGTGTCATGATGAGAAAGATAAAAGGAAAATAAATTTAAGATTAATGATGTTATTTTTTAATGAAAGTAATTTAAAGAAGCCCTTGTGAATTTTCTAATAAATAAATGAGTGTAGAATCGAAGAATCCCTTACGGTTTAAATGATGATGCAAATTTAAAGAATCCCTTGCAGATTTTCTGAATAAACGAAGTAAGTTATTTCGTATCGTCTACACGTCGATAGCAGAATAATTAATTAACATTTATTTACTGTTAGGGGCCGGCCTAAAGCAAGTCATAGAAATGTTATTTAATTAATAAATAAATGCTAAGAAAGAAAAGTATTTACAGGAAAGAACTCGGTTCTTATATATGTATTCCTCAGCCCTGTGCTAGTCCCGAAAGGATTAATGTCTTACACATATGAGGCAGAGTCTCTATGACATCATAGCTAGCCTTATATTAATCTGAATTCATATGAAGGCTGGCCTAGATCTGAGCCAGATCATGTTAGTTTAACATAAGTCATGTTAGCCTAACAGCTAGAATCGTAACAGCCGGCATCGTACTTACAATGACAGTAGTTAGTCTCATGATAAGAAGCTTTTTCATTTTCTTCGTTAATATCATTCTTATTCTTCGCTTCATCGTCTCGATTGTTAAAGACCGGCCTAGAGCAAGTCATAAAGATGTCATTTAACTAATAAATAAATGCTAAGGAAGAAAAGTATTTGCAGGAAAGAACTCGGTTCTTATATGTGTGTTTCTTAGCTCTGTGCTAGTTCCGAAAGGGTTAACGTCTTACACATATGAGACAGAGTTTCTATGATATTATAACTCATGTTAGTCTAACATCTAGAATCGTAACATTATCCCCCCCCTCTTAATTATTCATGTTCTCATGAATGCATTCTATTAGCGCTTTTCCCTTAAATATTTAATATGAAAGTCGTTAATTATCTTCTGCGAGTTCTTAAATTTCTCGTCATCAGCGTTATATCAGTTAAGATCTTTGTCGTAATTCTTTCATTTAATTATATATTAAAGCCTTTCTCGACGTCGTTAAAATCTTAATATTTCGTTAATCTTTCATTCGCGTTCACCGTTTATTATTATTAGTCTCGAAGGTGTATTTTTTTAATTAAGTAAAGAATCATTAGCGACAGAACGAAGTAAATTAAAATGAAATACGTCGTGTATCCGCATAATTTCTGATAATTTTAATTTATAAAAAGAGCTCACAGAATTCGTGATCGTGAATGATTTAAGCATCTTATCATCTAGCTTTTTAAAGAATCTTGTCGTAACGATGTTTCTTTCGTTTAAAAATATCTTTAATTTAATCTCGTAATTAATCTTCTTTTTATACTTATTAATCTGATTTATTATTTGTTCTCGTGATTTAATTAAAGCTTTGCGAGCGAATGTTAATGTCTTATTCATGTAATCGAATATATTTTTAATTCGAGCGACTTGTAAACGTTCGCGAATGCTTTTATATTTAATGAGATTAAAATCGAAGCTCATACGAGAGTGAAAGCCCTTGTTCATGAAGAAAGAAATCATGAAGATGATTAAGAATAAAGCATTATTATTAACAAACTCGATCATGAGTAATCATTTAAATTAATCATTCTGCATATACGAACAGAAGAAACGAAGATATCGCTTAACGTTTTAATTAGCTCGTTCGCTTTAATCGTCGATCTAAGAATGATAAGCGATGAATAATCGAAGAAAAATGCTTAGTCGTTTACAAAGAGACTTTTAAAGAATGAAAGTAAACTGAGAATCTTTATTAAATACGATGAAGTTTAATAAATCGTAAGTTCGATATACTCATTAAAGTAATAATTTAACTGTTTTTTCTGCGGTGATTTCCTCGTCGTCAGTGAAACAAGAAATATAATATCTTTCTTTTAATAATCTGCAGATTATCGTCAGAATCGCGTTATTATCGTCTGAATTAAATAGATTAATAACATAGTTCATGATTATATCACGTCAGCGTTAATTAAATATTAATAAAGAATGAAGCAAGCCGTTTAATTTATTCCTAAATGCCTTTAAGCGTTAACAGATATAGCAGTTTCGAATATATCGATTTATCGTTTTTCGCATGAAAGATCAGTAGTAATTCCGTTTTATGACTTTCATTATTTTAAGAATATTAAAATGATCGACTAATGATTAATCGTGAATCTCACGAATTAAGCTTATTTGTAAAAACTCGTTAAACGAGACTCATAATTAATTATCATGAAACAGAATTTCATTCTGCTTTCGATAATTCTTCAGCTTCATATCGTCATATTATGCTTTGCCTCGAATTATTACTTCGCGAAGTAGCGTATAATTCTCGTTAATTTTATTAGCTTTAAGAATTTACTTATAAATTAATTCACTGATGTTTTCTTTTAAATCAGTAATTTTCACTCGATTCGACGTCAGAATAATGATTCGTTAATAACGAACGCGTTCGTTATCGAAATCTCTGAGTATCGAGTTAACTCGACGAGTTAACGCGTTAACTTTAATATTCTGTTTGTCAGATCGATACATTATCTTGAAGTTAAAATCAGCTAGCTTTTAAACTCAGCGCATCTGTCGTCTGCTTAGCTCCTTGTTTTTCATTAATGAAATGAGTGCTTAATGATTAATGAACATCTTAATAGAAATATTAATTAGTTTTAGCTCGAATCGTTAATGCTCGAATGCTTAAATGATAGCTAGCAGTTTTTTATCGTATATCTCGTAATTGCATTTAACGAAAGACATGTTCTTGTTATAAAAAGTCACTGAATGTAAAACTTCTTCGTTATCATACTGCGATAAAACTTCATCGTTAACGTAATTAAACGAGTCAATTTTCAGAATGATCTCACGAGTCTGATTAAAGTAACGAAGTATAAAAGCTTCGATTATACGTCTTTTCATGTGATCGAATGCAGTTTAACAAGCCTCATTTCATTTAAAGATGATCTCTTTTTAAGTGAGTCGAATCATTAAGCGAACAATCTTCGAGAAGTTCTTAATAAAGCGTCGATAGAAATTGCAGAAATTAATGAAAGACTGCATCTAAGTGAGATTATTAAGTGTAAATTAATTAATTATTACTTGTACTTTTCGTGAATTCATCTTAAATTCTTTAATCGACATTAAAAGTTCTAAGAAGATGATTTTCTGAACATGAAACTCGCATTTATTAATGTTTACCTGTAAGTCAGCTTCTCGTAGTCTATTCAGAATTAATCGCACATGTCGCTTGTGTTTCTTTAAGATTTTACTGTAAATGATGATATCATTAAGATAAATCTGACAAAACTGATACAGATATTTAAACAACACGTCGTTCATATAGTGTTAATAAAAGGCTAATTCGTTAGTTAATTCGAAGAACAT
>JAABUO010009409.1_pt1 | contig 10935 bp, 15 predicted proteins | sample 5559291 | NCBI WGS metagenome assembly JAABUO01 (sample SAMN10711878, study PRJNA513372) | rock metagenome | isolation source: Antarctica rocks | place: Antarctica: Victoria Land, Finger Mt sud | reverse complement strand
GCCATTACCGAGCATTTGCTGACCTGATCAATAGGTGAGATCTGTAAACCCCTATGGAACACTGCCAATGACCGATGCAGCAGATGGCTTCGCCTCTCAGGTACAATATGAACACCTTGTGCTAGAGAACTCGCTGAATATCTATCAAAGCTGTTCGGAAACTCGACTGGGGCCCTACGATGCTGGGCTGTGCTCACTGCCATTTCTGCTGTTGGTAGCCTTGTTGGTATCATCTATACTTTTTCTCGAGGTAGAAGCCTCCAAGCAACCCCAATATTCCGAGCTAACAGATACCAGTCAAACAAGCCATCGGAGCCGGGAACATTCTTCCTCACTCAAATTATTGGAAGCAAGATTGCCCTGAATACAGCGATTGCCCTGAACATGGACATGAGGGGCATGACCTCCACAAGACACCTAAAGGAGGTCTCATCATGCATTGGATTTCTACAGTAATCATCATTTCAGCACTTGCAGGCGTGCAGAATACCATTGACATGGTCACATTTCCTGGGATTATGTAGACTTATGCACATACTCTAATAGTCGGTATGCCATTCTGCGTCGGTCTAAGTATTTTTATTTTATGCTGACCAATTTGGCAGCGTTCATAGCTGTTGGGCTGTTGCGTCTTCGTGACCGCGCAAAGGCGCTGGGGCGAAACAAAACGAACTTCAAGTGGATTTGGTCATCAGAAGGATGGTCTAAACCGTTGGTTGGTTTTATTTATGCGCTTTATGTATTGTGCAGCTTGTTTTTGATAGTGACTTACCCGATGGCGCCTACCAGTGGAACTATTCCTGGATGGGTTGTCATGGTAATTGTCTCATCTGTCTTGGGTTTAGGAGTTTTGTACTATTACCTCTTGTTCTGGGCCTTTGTGTCAAATTGCGGAGCAGATCACCAGGAACGGGCTTCGCCGCCACAGACACAGAGGTATTGTTTCAGCTTCCTAAGAATAAGACATCACTTCAGCCTCCTAAGGTATGCCGGCGTAATACTCAAAATTGACAAGGACCCCGGATTCGACATAGAGAACAACAAGAGAGCGAGGCGTTTTGGAACCCGTAGGCACATGAGGTTCGAGGTGAGTTGAGTCTACCTTAGTCTATAGTTTGAAGAAGCTGAGCTCAAGCTAGCGTACGCCTCATAATAATTTTCTATACTGGTTCTTTGGTGGGGAAGTCGATACCAGCCCCCTTAAATTAGGAACTGTTCGATGGGACGAAGCTATACACAGGATATCTCAATGGTTTAGTCGATTCGCGGGGGCTGATGGATCCCTATCTAGGCCGAGTATGGCTAAGGATATTGACGAAGATTAAGACACAACTCGTCATTGCTGACGATTATTTCAGCTAAGCAAGAACTACCTTATCTTGCCTACCGTCATGATCCCCAAACACATACCTCTATATCTGGTATTTACGGGGGGGAAGTAGGCTCGGTCGGTTGTGGTATTGCGGACTTGTCTTTGATGTACAGTCCTTCTACATAGCGCTCTCTACAGGGCTAATTGGAGTTATAAGACCAGGGGAGGATGCAAAGAAGCGAACTTGTTCATTGCGTGCCTGTGCAAGCGCTGATACTCGTAACTGCCCTAAGCAGAAAGGCTGTCAGGAAATTGCGGTCGAGAGCGGTTTGGAGCTAACAAGAGCTCCATCCAGCCTTCCTGCGCAGTGTCTCTGCGGTCGAGGCTGCAAAAGATAGGACTGTCAGTAGAAGGCGCAGCAGGTAAGGTAGCCTAGTGACACTACAAATTAACCGTACAATGCCCCATGAAATGCGAAGTTAGGATGAGGCTAGCCAATCACCTACCCTGACTGCTACAGCCTTGCAGGCTATGTTTCCGCCAGTATATAGCTGATCTAGGTGGTCTTTCATCCTTTACTTTCTGTTCTTCTGGCAATCTATCATCGTCTTCATAGCTGCTACTGCTGGACAGCAAGCAGACAAGAAAGAGAAACACTTTCCTTGTGGCCCCTACGACAAAAGCGGGTCCATACGGCAGTTTGTATTCTCTAACTAGTCTGTTATGGACGCCTATCGTGCTTTGCGTGGACCAGATCCTGGTTGTACCACATGGTCTTTTCTTGCAGAGATATACAAAGTAGGACAACCCCCGATTGATCTTAGCAAGCCATCGGTCGACGAACTCCACGAACGCGATCAATTATTATTCTTTCCCGATCGAGCCATCAGAGACATCTTTCGGCCCAAAGGTGATATACGCCCGGTGAGAAAAATACTTGAGTGTCCCTGCAAGACATGTAAACGTGGCGGAGATAGGAATTCAGCTGAGCTAGAGGCCCTTGCCACGGAAATCGAACAAAAGTCGACGATTATACTTGCTGTGCTTATCTACATTGGCCACGGCTATCTCATCAGGCATTTCGGCTCCAGAGATCGGATCAAGGATGGTCCTCCTGACTCTGTCACATCGTACCTTACGAGTGATAAGAACCTTGTGAAGTCGATACAAATACTCGGAGAGGATGACGTGGGGGCATTCTGCAAATTGTACGACTCTGCTGTAAACTTATTCAAGCCACCAGAATTCTCGATAGGAGGTCCAACTAAACCGTACGATTTAGCGTATAGGATGCCTTTCACAGAGGACCTGTTCCATGCGCGTGGTGCTTCAGGGAAGGTCCACAAGTTCAACATCCACGAAGACTACCTACACCAAGACATTAAGGACGCAGATTGGTATTGTACAGGAAATCAGGCAAGGCCCAACCTCACAACGGTTCATGAGTCAATATGGCAAGGTATTGGCTGACCTCTTCAGTTCGTCTAGTTCAAATTTGCGCGCAAGATCCTAAAGAAAGAAACTACTCGTGAAATCGATTGGAAGATAGAACGTGACAACCTCCGCATATTCACTCAACAACGCCATGATAACATTATCCGAGCTTTGTGCTTCTACGAGTGGCGAAATCACATTCATTTCGTATTTCAATTTATAGAAGGCACGCTCGAAAAATTGGTCAGTGGAAAATGGGAGGGACCTCCCAAAGACTATCCTGAAACTAAAAAGACCCCACATCATTGGCTTTGGATTCAAATGATTGGGGTTGCAGGAGGATTGAAAACAATACACAATCCGGAAAGCAGTATTTTCAAACGACATAACAACAGGGCCGTTGGATTTCATTTCGATCTTAAACCTGCCAATATCCTGATCACTGAAACGGGCGAACTTAAGATATCGGACTTTGGCTTGTCGTTAACCAAGAGAGTCAGCCCGGATAGTGCGTCTTATGGAATTTTCAGAGGCGGTGCCCCGAGATACCAGGCTCCGGAGGTCTCCCCGATGCACTATCTTGGCGTCGGCTCTTCCGGTGTGGCCCATTTGAGTACGACTAAAGACATGCATGACGAGATAAAGAACAAATACGATGTATGGTCTTACGCATGCATCGTGTTAGAGGTCATGATATTTCTCTTCGAGGAAGATGGAAAAGAGAAGCGAGAGCAGTTCGAGATAGATCTCGATAATGAACCTCCAGGCCAAGCTTTCTATGGAGACAGGAAACTCAAACATTGTGTTGAAACGGCGATGGGCCAAGTGAGTGGCCACGCGATGGTAGGATCCGAAAGACCAGGATATGATGCGTGGGGCGATGGCATGGCTCAACTCCTGAGAGATATGTTTTGCTTCAAGCCAGAATATCGTCCTTCTTCTTCAGACGTCTTTGAAAGACTGTCCGAGCTCCAAACCGACTACAAGGAGAGACCCGATGATGAAATTGGCATCAGACTAATGAAGTATGCTCGACAAGAATGCCCCAAGGAAAATTCGACCCAGTTTACTGGCGAAGAGGCAGCGAAACACAACCATTCATCAAGATGTTAGTGAAACAGATGTATCTTTGCTGCAATGGAGATGAACTGATTCTTGATACTTTAGGGAAGGAATTTGTTTCGCATGGCCCGATAGTCGAGATGATGGGAAGTATCCCTGCAAGCTTAACATTTTCATCCATAAGGACAAACATCTGAGGATCGTGAGATGCTGCAAGAAAGACGAGATACAATGCTATGCCCAGAGCCGTATGAAGCACGTTTCCCATCGGAAATGCGTGAGGATACTTATTATTTTCGTCTAGTGTCCCCTGGCAGTGCTTGTTTCGTACCTCTCTGCGGATACAGAAAAGAGGATGAACAATGGGACCACTCTTGTGTCGTATATGATAATGATGGCCCAGTCCTTTACTCTTTCGCATTCAGGGAAGGTGACAGAAATTGAAAAAGAAATTAATTGGGGCCCTGCGCTGATCTCGAATACAGATTTGAATGGGTTCCAGACCGCTTTGCTACGGCATCAACTTCTGTATTACTCGGAGTTAGTACAATCGTCTGAGCTCTCTGTGCAATACTGATAAACGTGATCATAGTCAGCCTATAGTGTCAGCCAAATTACGAGGCAAGGGTGTCAACATAGACTCCAAGAAGCCAAATGGGTACCGTGTCCAGATTTGGGCTGAATCGCCATCACCACCCGATGGCGAAACCAAGGTAGATTCATTGCAAACGGCCCGTCAAAGAACTGCGAGGCTGATTATGTGTAGACCACCCTCCAACGAGCTGTCGACAACCGTGTGACAAGTTTGCGCCAAGGAGCAGCTGACGATATCCGACCTTCCAGCTCCTCAAGCTCCCGACCCAATCCTCCCCCAATTTCGAGTAATTGCAGGATCATGGTCTTTCTGGAGAATGACTATATTAGCATACTACGTAAGCTCTCGAGGCAAACATAACAGTGTGTCTAGCTAAAACCATGATCAGTCAATCACGGTGACCCAAAGATATCATATGGCCGGGCGGGAACGGCGCGGGAGATGGTGGTGGATTATATCAACTCAACAACCATCAAGATTGAACCAGCAGAGAGGCATCGCGACTTCAACGTGTCAAGTCCAGACGCCGGCGGGAAATCTAAGTACCAAAATAAAATCCCGGCGATTCGAGTGAGGCCGGATGTGTGGGAGCAAGCGCCTCTGAAGACTTATTATGTGGAGCTGCAGTTCGAAAATGCTTCAGGTGTGTACAAAATTTGGTAGTGCCATCAAGCGGCGCGAGTTCGGCTGACTCTTTGTGTTCAGTCACACAGGCTTTTGCAAACTTCATCAAGAGTCATCATGTTCTTCGCCGATATTGGTCGAAGTGTGCACAGGAAGTTGCAGACGAAAAGATAAAAACAAAAACTGGAATGGGATGACGAGTTTGCGACCCACTTTTCTCCCTGACCTTAGTAGAAAAAACGACGTTCCCGATGATTTCACCTAATTTTATCAAGTATAACTAACAGCGGTTTTCAGTGTTTCTTAGAGATATTGTTACACATATTACCATGATATCCGAATGGGTTGAAATCAAAATACCTGTTACCATCTTGTTCCTCATATCTTTGTCTCCTACTATTGAATAGTCCGATGCTAAACCACGTCCGAGGCCTTCTCGGCGGCCGCCTTGTTATTGCGCGCATTCCTTCTACTGTTGACAATCTCGAAAGCCAGATAAACCCCCATGGTCACTATCACAAGGGGCACGGCGATCATGGCGTATACCCAAAGACCCTTTGTTGTTGATACCACCAGCCCATCTGCTTGTGCGGTCGAGACATAGCCCATTTGCAAGAAGTCCTGCTCGTCAAACACCATCATCAGCGATGTCTCCTAGGGACCCGACACAATGAAACTTGCGATATGCGTAACCCTTACTGCCACAAACGAAGCCGGCACGAAGAAAAGCGCGACGACGGTGATGGCTTTCATGGACTGGGATTCGCCGACGGCTTTTTGGGACAGGCCGAGAAGGGCGCCGTTGCCCTGCATGGTTGCCACCGTCATCATTTTCATGAATTCGGTGTTTCGCATCGCGATGACGTCTCGTAGCTTTGAGGTGGGGGAGGGAGTGGATTAGCTAGTCTGGTTCATAATCAACGGGGATTTGTTTGATGATGAGATGGTTCGGAGGGGGTGCTCACATGTTGGGAGATACTGTTCGCTCTGACGAGCAACGACGAAGCGCTCTTGTGCAGGATCTGGCATTCGTCTAAGATCGAGAGCGTCTCTTCCCTGAAGTTGGCGACGCAGAGAATTTGTTTGTCTAAAAAGGTTTCGGACATCCTTAGCAACGACTTTGTTACCATCGAATTTAGATCGAGCATGTGACAAGCACGTGATGTCTGGTCTATGAGATACTGCAGGCGCTTGACGTTGGCCAGCGAGCTTTCGATAAAGGTCTTTTCTTGCTGTGCGTCTGGATCGACCTTTGACAAGATCACCTGGTCGAACTTGACGCCGGCGGGGGATTAGCAGCGAACTCGGCAGCGTAAGGCATGTGGAGGGCATACTATGTTGGAGACTTCTTCGTCCAGGTAATTGATATAATGTCGCCAGTTGCCGTTGAGCGTCTTTAGGAAAAGAGAGTGGACGTTCTGCCATCGACTGATGAATTCACGTTCGCGACCTGGATTTTTCTGCAGGGCGTTATATAACCCTTCTTTCATTGCGACCGAGGGACGGATCACGACTTGATGGCTCTCAAGACTCGTCAAGTGGAATTTCTGATACACCGCTACTTGGCGTATCGTCCACGGATTGATCGTGGGTCCAGGATCTTCGTGCATTTCCACATATTTCAACAAGTAGCATGATTCTAGCTCTGTCAGCCTCTCGCGCGCCCCCATTGTGTTCCTCGGCGTGATATGAAATGATTGGCTTGGATTACCAACAATCTCCGGCTTTCCAGCCTCGTCTTTGGCGACAGCTATATCGCAACCGCTGAAGCCCTCATCTCGAGCATAGCTCTTCTGCCCGAACGCTTGGAGATACTTGAAGAAGTCTGCAGAAACATGTACATGAGCCACAATTCGGGCCATGCAAGCCTCGGAGATCTCGAGACGGCTCAAAGAATAATAGGGCCGCAGGATGCTATGCCGATTGCGCTGTCAGTGACTCACATAGGCAAAAAAAATTTCATGACACAGCGCGTACAAGAATTGGGCCCTCGGAGCCGCCGGAACACATTTTTGGCTTCCCTGTGGATTCGAAGCGCTCTTCGACTGGTCAGATTTGGTCCCCCGGGAAGTCTGTGTTCTGGAGACACCCTGACCCGTAGGTACTCCCCTAACTTCTCTTCGCTGCAGATCCGGACAGCACGAGTTTCTGCAGATTTTTCAGACCAAAGGCTCGACGTTGAAGACAGAGAAATAAGAATTTGGCCCGACCAGCAGCTTCAACCTGCGCAGCCTCTATCAGAATGTCTTGCTCCTTCCGCGCAAAAAGGCGCTTCGAGTGACTTCTCCAAGCTTTTTGGGCACTGGGGGGCCACCAGTCTGGTGGTGCAGGGCATTCAACATGTTGCATCTTTGACTATTGCAGTTACGAGAAGTAGTTGTATATGGGTCTTTGAAACAACATATTCCCACATCTCGAGGCTAGAAGAAACCGTTGTTGGGGCGGAAGGGGGATGTAGTGCGGTCTTTTCATTGCGGCGATCCCAAAGGTGATGCATCAGGCTGAACGATTTTCTTTTGGTACAAAGATAAGACTCACGCAGCACACCCCACCCCTCTTTTCAGGCGCATTTCCCATCGCAACGGCTTTCGTTTCATCCGCCAATGATCACAATTCTTCCCCCTCAAACGTGTAACTTGAACCAGGCTTCAGTTTCTTGTCCTGGATTGTCAGCTCCTCGATTTCGTCCTATAGTAACCGCTTTACTCAGTAAATTTAACGTAGCTGCCGAAAATCGAATAGTTTCTACCTTTGTGATTGCCCTCAGCGCAGTCACCTGCCACCAGTCATGACCACCTTTATGCACTGACTTTAATCGAAAGGTAGCCTCGTTAGCGGATGTACATCAAAGTGGTGAATCAACAGCATGAGGCCCCAATGTTTACTGGAATAAGACCCTAGGTTTGCGATTTTTCGCAGAAAGTGCAATAGATGTAAAACTTACAACGAAACTCCAACTCGGCTTTCCACTCCCATCGCTACCAATGTTGTTCTCGAGCCATCTCTGTAAGTTTATCTTGGTTACGCGGTAGGGCACCTTTGTCTGAACTGCCATGGTTACCCGGGCTGGGGAACAAGAGGGCTGAAGATTCTTGATAGGTTTTTGCGGCGCTGATTTGGTGGTGGTGGATTGGCCGCGGCACGAAGGCAGGTAAGTCTATAGAGAGCGGTTGATCATAATAAGTGAAATTTTCAACTCTAGAAGTCCAAGAAAAGCGACACGTGTAATTTCGCCTGGTTTGCCTGGTGTTGCCTGATGTTTGCGGATCTGGTGTTCGTACTGGTAGAAAATGTGGCGGCGTCATATTGTGTAACCGTTATCCATTGGAAGCCTAGTATCGTAGATAAAATTCCCTTGAGACCCCTATAAGAACGTAGGTCATACATTTCTTGCAGCGCCGTGGGACAGATGACTAGGTATTGCGTATACTATGTGCAAATGATGGATCGATCAAGTCGTGTATTTGTTTCGTTACGAGCGGCGCTCTCTGTTAGCTTAACACCATCTTTTGGAATTCTTCATCAGCTTGGTGGATTTTGCTTAATTGATATTTTTCAGCGTATTCGTATGCAATTTCCTATTCTACATCGATCAGTAGTCCTACAACTTCGATCCGATCAGGAGTGCCTGATTCGAACCACTTCAGCTGTACGTAAACCCATTCAACTATCCTATAGTATTCCGTTTGTAGTATTCCGCTTGCAGTATTCTGCTATGAATGAGCATTCTTCGAAATTGACCCCTCCGCTAGAAAATTTAGTCGAGTCTGTCTTCTCGAGATCTATGAAGTTAGTACCTTGTCCGCTTAAAGGTCATTTGCACCATAGCTTCTCTATTGCTCTCGATAAGGAAGCTTCAGCTCTTATTATTGAGGTAACCCTTATACTACACCAAAATTCTGATTGGCATCACGCAAGCAGTCTTACACTACTTCTCTTGCCTTACCAGATCCACTGTGGCACACTGGAAAGACCCACTAATATAGTGGACGTGCTTAAAAGGACACCGCATTAACACCATGCCCAGCGTCTCGATGAACGCCGCAGACTGCTCATCGCCCTCTTCCTTAGTGACTCTCTTCCTGTTCAGACTCAGCACATTCATCATATTGGGAAGTTAATCAAAACTGTTGGAAGAACTGAATGATTATCAAAGTTCTCACCCAATAGCCTGCTTTAATAGCAAATGCTAGTAAACCTTAGATGAAATTAAGCCCCCATAGATGATAATTTTCATTGCGTCTGTAGAATATCCAAGGGAAGGCTCATCTTTCCGTTTGATAGAGAGGACTCCACCTCTGAGAACTGCTCAAGAATTGGAAATTCAACGCAAGAACTTGAGGTGCGTGAATGTTCCCGGAGTGTTCCAGGTTAAAAGTAAAATGAAACGTTGGTTTATCATATGAAGGCCTGGAGAGAAAGCCCTAGTCAAGGTCCTTGATACCTTATATTCATACTAGAATATCCATAATCCTGTTCCAGAGCCATAGACTATCCGGAGCAAGGCCCGACCGCGCGTTTGCGTCCCTAGATTGCGAAAGATCAAGTCGAGGTTGAGGAGCGATATAAAGGACCTGTAAGGCTGGAGTAAGCGAGCACGTGATGCTCATATGAGGGGGCCAGCATTCCGTAAGCGAGAGTTGAGTCTTCCGCCTCTCATCCTCAGATTTTGCACACCACTAATTCTTGTTGTCGACCTGTTTGGAGCCATTTAAAAGTCAGTCTCCAATATTGCAAAACTACCTAGGTGGAGAGCAAAAAGCTGTGGTCTCTCAAATGATACAGAAGACAACATGACTATTCTAAATCTTTGCGGGCTTCTCCCTGAAGTGAGGAATTGATTGAAGCTATAAGTTAGAGTCAAATTTGGTGAGTTAATCCTTCTGCGGACGCTCTTGATGCGTGAGCAACATGCCTTTTTCGTGGGATATCAAGGGATGACGGGAAGAAAAACCAAAGACACGTGACTTGAGGCTCTGTTTCCCCACAAAAAGCCACGCGAGTGACAGCGGCGATCTGCATTTAAGCTTTGGTTCCTGCGGCATTAGATCGCTGGCGGCATCATGGAGAGTGAGATGGTTCTGTCTGCTCGAATCTGCAGCAACGGAGGCTTTCGGAAAGTTATCGAAGTATTCAAACATGACGATGATGTTGCGGCTTTGTTTGGGGCTCTTGTGACTGGCACAAGGTGATTGGGCACATACGTGGATGGCGAGAACGATGTGATGCTTCGAAAGGTTGCTTTTCGAAGTTCTGGGGAGTTTTGCGCTTGAAGGTGAAGATCGTTGGATTTGGGGGCGGGAGGGCAGGCATTAGCGTGTTTCTGCCTGGACTAGCTTAGCGTCAATCACGTAAGCGAGGCGGTAGGGAAAACAATAACTAGAGACGATTCCCCGAAGTCGTAGCTCTCGTTCTCTTCGATCTAATAGAGTTCGGACAATATTTAAGTTGCTTTTTCGAGTTGTAGGAGACCTGACAAGAATTCCCTCGTTTTCATATAATCTCGGAGGATTTCAACAACAACTCATTGGATACCTTCGCGCGAGCGACTCCGCTATCTTCTGGGAACTATAGATCCTTATGGGTGCTTAATCGTGATCGCTTTCGCAGTATGCATAAAAGCAAGCTGGTCTTTCAATAAGCTGTTGTAGCTCTTAAGACTGGTATGTTGCTGACCCAAACTCCAAATAAAAGTCGAAGGATTCTAGCTAATAACGCGGCAGTGGTTCGCTTTGAATACTATTGTGATAATCATCACCAATCATGCCAAACAGATACAAGCGAAAGATTGGAGACTTCGATCCCAACAAATCTGACTCTGCAGACTCAACCTATGGAGCATCAACGACGAGAGCTGGAAGGTCGAAACCTACCAGGAGTCAACACGGCAAACCTTCACGAAAGCGAC
>JAABUO010009408.1_pt1 | contig 10939 bp, 14 predicted proteins | sample 5559291 | NCBI WGS metagenome assembly JAABUO01 (sample SAMN10711878, study PRJNA513372) | rock metagenome | isolation source: Antarctica rocks | place: Antarctica: Victoria Land, Finger Mt sud | reverse complement strand
CTGATTGGCTTCGGCGCTCGCGTCACCCGGCCAGTTTACGCCGGTTGCCCTCGCCAGCGCGAGCACCCCAGACATCCTGATGGTCTCCAACCCCCTCGCCTACGTGCGCCGCGGCACCGTGGACGCTTACGGCGACGTGGAGCGCATTGCGCACCAGGTCATCCAGGACGCGCCCGGCCCCAATAGCTTCTTCAGCAAGACGGCGCGGCTGGGGTTCACCGGGGTGGCGATGATGCTGGCCGAAGACCCCGACGCGGCGTTCACGCTGAACGCCATCGCTCGCATCCTGGTCCGGCCCGACGTGAAGACCTACATCCCCGCCCGTCTGGAGGAGCGCCTTCGACGAGTTCGTGCGGCTGGGGAAGGTGCCGCGCTTGGCGCAGGCCAACAGCTTCGTCGGCGGCTACGACATGCGGATCATCTACGTCATGCAGGATCGCCGCCAGCCCGAGGAGCATTACGGCATCTCCGGCGCCAAGGTGCTGCTCAACTCATGCGGCGTCGAGATGCTGTTCCGCACCAAGGACCAGGACATCGCCCGCGAGGTGTCCGAGCGGCTGGGCTACGACACCGTCGAGGGCACCAGCGAAACCAAGGCCCGAGCCGGCGGCGTGCTGGCGCCGAAGGCGAGCGAGACCGTCTCCGACGCCGAGCGCGCCTTGTTGCTGCCCCAGGAAGTCACCCAGCTCGGCGAGGACGAAGTCATCCTGTTCCGCGCCGGCATCCCCGCCGTCAAGGCAAAGCGGATCAAGTGGGGGGAGGACCCGGCCTTCGCCGGCGCGCTGCGCCCGGCGCCGGAGGTGCCCGCGATCGAGGTGCCGTACGAGATGGACGAGGGCAGCGGCACGGCCGAGGGCGACCCTGCGATCCCGTCCCTTTCCCCGCAGGAGGCAGCCGCGCTCGCCACGCTGTGGCTGAGCGCCGCCGTGCCAAAGGGCAGTCCGCCTCCCAAGACGCCCGAGCAGGCAAAAGCCGCGATCGACGGCCTGATCGCCGCTCTGCCCGTGCGTGCCCGGGGCAAGCCTACGCCGAAAGCCGCTTGATTCAATCCGAGCCAGAGGAGTGACACCATGCCGCCCGACGACACAGCACACCACCGCGCCTGCAATCGGCATCCAAAGGAGCGGGAAACGGAGCCGCCCAAGGAACAGGTCCAGGTCCTCATCCCCGCCGCGATGCAGCGTCGCATGGCCGAGCGTGTCGTAGCGCTGCGAGATGAGATCAGCGCCTTCGTCGCCGCCTTGCCTGCAGCCCAGGAAATCCGCCCATGAGCGTCCTCGACCGCCTCCGCAGCCAGAACAGCATCGAACACGTGCCGGAGCCTGAGCCTGCGCTTGCTGCATCCGCGCCGGGCAGTGCCATGCCGGATGCCGGCCCAGCCCTGCCCGCCAAAACGACGGCCAACGCGTCGCTTGCGAAGGCGGACCCGCCCGGCATTCAAGCGCATTAATACATCGAGAATACCGGCAAGGAGCGGCGCTACTACAAGGACCTGGAGGGCAAGCAACTCGCCTTCCGGGCCGATAGCAAGGCGGTGACGACCAAGCAGGAGGACCGGGTGACGGTTTCCCACATGCTGGACGTGGCCCAGGCGCGCGGCTGATCGAGATTGCACGTGCGCGGCACCGCGGCGTTCAAGCAGGAAGCCTGGATCGAGGCGCAGGCCCGCGGGCTGTCCGTCAAGGGTTTCGAACCAACCGCGGCTGATCGCCGCAACGTCCAAGCCCGGCGCGACACCCGGCAGCAGTTGCAGACGACCACGGCGACTGAGGCTATTCCGGCCCCGAATGCTGTAGCGAACACCGTGCTGACGGCAATCCCCGCGTAGGTTGCAGCTGCAGCTCCTGTGCGTGTCGCTGCACCCGTCGCAAGCCAGAGTGGCAAAGCAGCCTCCGTCGCCGAGAAAACTCAAGTCGGCCGGCCCACCAAAACCTTGCCCAGTCTCGAGACGAGACACAGCCCGCTGTCGCCACTGCGGCCAGCACCGATACGAAAGGAACCGCCGCAAAGGGTCCTGACGCGAAGCCGAACGTGGTAGCCGAGCTGTCGCCGTCTGGAAAAAAGGTGCTCGCCTTCCTCGATCATCGAATCGAGACGCAGATGGCGAAGCTGAGCGACGAGGTGAAAGCCGATCTGCGCGCCCACGCCGCCGAGGCGATCGCCAAGCGGGAGAGCGAAGTCGGGCCGGTGCGGATGCCGGTGGCGAAACCGCTCGGAAGCAGGTGGCCGGACGCGACCAAGCCCCAGAAGCGCCGAAGCGCCGGAACAAGGGCAGTAAGGAGCAGAAACCCACGCAGGTTCAGCAGCCCCGCGTAGGCAGGAGCTAAGTATGGTGGCTTGCCCGCGTACGACTCGGACCTGCAGCCAGCTTCCATGTGGTCCGCTTGGTTTTGAGGGTGGCTCTACAAAGCAAGGTCGAGCGTGGCTTGAATCGAAGGACAGGCAAGCCTTGCCAGCTGGTGGAGCGTCCGCAGCAGGTCATCATTGATGCACCTACTGCTTTGACACAAACAGACGATTCACAGGAATGCTGGTCCGTGCGATTCTGCAGGGATGGCACAGACCGTCAATGTCGTTCTCAGGCCCGATGACCGGGCTTTCCTGATACCGGTTCTGAAGGATCGCAATCATCCGCAAATGCACGTCCAACGCGCCAGGATCGTTCTGCTCTCGCCCAATCGGCGATCCGTCCTTGACGTGGCCCGCCAGACCGGCATGAGCCGTCCCGCCGTGTGGCGATGGCAACAGCGCTTCGCCAAGGCGGGGGAAGGGCTGCTGCGCGACAAGACGCGCAAGCCCGGCCGGCCTGCGCTTTCCCCCGCTACGATTGCCAAGGTGCTGGCGCTGCCTTGTGGCGAGTCGCCCAAGGCGGCAACCCACTGGACCGGCCGCATGGTCGCCAAGTCTGTCGGCGTCAGTCTGTCGGCGTCAGTCTGCGCGCCGTGCAGCGCATCTGGGACGCGCATCGCCTTCAACCCCACCGCATCCGCACCTTCAAGCGGTCTGACGACCCGGCATTCGCCGCCAAGGTTGAGGACATCGTCGGCCTCTACATGAACCCGCCCGCGCACGCCGTCGTCGTGTCCATCGATGAGAAAAGCCAGATCCAGGCGCTCGATCGCACCCAGCCCGGGTTGCCGCTGAAGCCCGGCCGCTGCGGCACGATGTCCGGCAAACCCCTTGGTTTGACGACCCACGACTATAAGCGGCATGGCACCACCACCTTGTTCGCGGCCCTCAATATCCTCGACGGCACCGTCGTCGGCCGCCGTATGCCCAAACATACCCATCAGGAGTTCATCAAGTTCCTCAACGCCGTCGAGCGCGCCGTCCCGGCAGGCAAGCTCGTCCACGCAATTGCTGACAACTACGTCACGCACAAGCATCCCAAGGTCAAACAGTGGCTCGCCGATCATCCGCGCTGGATCTTCCACTTCACGCCCACCTCGGCCTCCTGGATCAACGCCGTCGAGGGCTTCTTCTCAGCCATTACGCGCAAGCGCATTTGACGCGGGGTACTCACCTCCGTCGCCGATCTGCAAGACGCCATCGGCCGCTACATCCGTAACCATAACCGCGACCTCAAGCCGTTCTTCTGGACCAAGCCAGCCGAGGCAATCCTCACCAAACTCCGCCGACTGCCTGTACCATCTGATCGAGTTAGAGCACTAGCTCCCTTTGTCATCCATGGCTGGCCTGGTCGATCATGCCCAGACCAGGATCACTACGATAAAATCATTCAAAATTCCTCCGCGCAGTCTGGCAAAATCCAATTTTCGTGAAAACAAGGGTGTCGACTCTATTACTGAATGAGAAGACATTTTAGGTGGCAGGCTATGTTTCGGTGCTGGAGTTTATTGTTTAATACAAATCGCCACTGGTGCGAATCGGTGCAAACGTGGGAACAACGGTCATAGGCTTTATTATGTAGCGCCAGGATCTCATCGAGGTCGTCGGATCTGGGCGCGAGTTCCCGAAGCGAGCTGCCGCTTACCCATGTGCGTTGTGCCCACTGCGACAGGCGGCCCAGGCCCCGGTCCGAACTTTGCCATCCTCGAGACCAACGGGGGCGAGGAGGAACGGGCTAAGGTCATTGGTCGGTGAGTCTCTGTTTGGGCACGACCACGCCGTCCCCCAGCGCCTGCCATCCACCACCCAACGCCTTATACAGGGACACGAGGTTTGTCGCGATCGCCGTGTCGTTGCTGGTCAGGCTGTTCTGTGACTGCAACAACGTCGTTTCCGACACCACGACGTTCAGGAAGTCAGTCGCGCCCAGCGAGTATTGTTGGCGGGCGGCGCTCAGGGCGGCTTCGTTTTGCCGGGCAGCCTGGGCTGTCTGCGCGCGCTGCCGCTGCGTCTCGGCATAGGCGGTGAGCGCGTTGTCCACGTCCTGCCAGGCCTGCAGCACCGTTTTCTGGAAGGTGATCGCCGCTTCGCGCTGCTGCGATTCGCGCAGCCGCAGCGTGCCTGTCAGCTGGCCGCCCTGGAATAGCGGGATCGACAGGGTGGGACCGACCTGGAACGCGCGGGAAGGCAAGCTGAATGCGTCCGCGAACCTCAGGCCGTCGAGGTTGGCCATGCCGGTCAGCGACACGTCCGGGTAGAAGCTGGCGACCGCCACTCCGGTCTGCGCCGTCGCGGCATGCAGCCGGGCCTCCGCTTCCCGCACGTCGGGACGCCGGCGCACGAGGTCGCCGGGCAGGCCCACCGGCACGGTCGGCGGGACTGCCGGCAGAGGCAAGCGGGGCAGCAGCTCGGCTGCCAGCGCGCGGGGCTGCTCGCCCAGCAGCAGGCCGATCGCGTTGATCAATGCCGCCTGCTGCGTGCGCAACGGAGGCACAGTTGCGGCGATGGTGGCCTGCTGGCTTTGCGCCTGCGCAAGGTCCAGCGTGGTGCCGACGCCGTAGCGAAAACGGTCGCGCACCAGTTGCGTGTTCTTTTCGGCCATATGAAGGTTGCGCTCGGCGATGGCCAGCTGGGCTTGCACGCCGCGCAGCTGCAGGTAATCCGTTGCCAAGTCTGCCAAAGCAGCCAAGCCGAGGCTGCGGCGATCCTCGATGGCGGCGAGAGTCTCGGCATCCTGCGCCTCCACCGACCGGCGGACCTTGCCGAACAGGTCCAGCTCCCACGACGAGTTCAGCGCATTCTGGAAAAAGTCGTATTCCAGCGGCGCGCCAGGTGCCGGCACGCTGAGGGTGATGATACCGTGCGCGCTCTCCCGGATGCGGCTGTACTGCGACTGCCCGTTGATCTGCGGCAGCCCTTGGGAAGCCGTGACCTGTCGCTGCGCCCAGCCCTGCATGATCCGCTCCGCCGCGGTCTTGAGGTCGAGGTTCTGCGCCACCAGCCGGCCGACCAACAAGGTCAACTCCACGTCGTTGAAGCGGTCCCACCAGGCGACATCCACGTCCCCGGCCACCGTGCGGCTCGGCACGTCCGTCCGCTCCGGCCCCCACAGGGTAGGGGCGGATACGGCAGGCGGATGGAAGTTCGGACCCACGGTGCACCCCGCGAGCGCCGCCGCGAGCGCGAGCGGGGCGATGCGGCCCGGCGCCATCAATGCACGGTTATTCGGTTGGGGCTGTTCTCCTGGTCGCGCACCACGTTCTCGAGGCCAGTGTGGATCGTGGTCTCGACGGAGAGGCCGACGCGCAGCAGCTTGGCCGAGGGCTGGTTGTCCGACAGTACGATCTTCACCGGCAGGCGCTGCACGATTTTGGTGAAGTTGCCAGTCGCATTGTTGGCCGGGATCGGCGCGAAGGTCGATCCCGTGGCCGGCGGCACCGAGTCCACGATCCCGTCCAGATCTATGTTGTAGGCATCCACATGGATCGTGACGTGCTGGCCGGACCGGACGTGGTTCAGGTCCACCTCGCGGTAGCTCGCCTGGATGTAAACCCGGTCGAGCGGCACCACCATCATCTGCTGCCCTCCAGGGCTGACGATGTCGCCCAACTGCACCGTCCGCTGGCCGACCATGCCGTCCAGGGGAGCGAGGATGCGGGTGTAGCTTAGGTTGAGCTTGGCCTGCTCAAGCTGCGCCTGGTCTCCCTTCACTGTGCTTTCGGCGGCGGACTTCTGCTTTTCGAGCACGTCGGTCTGCTTGCGGGCGGCCTCCAGCGCGGCTTGCGCGCCTTGCAGGGAAGCTTGGTCCTGCTGGAGCTGCGAATTCGTCTGCTGGCGCTGCTGCTCGCTTCCTGCCCCGGTGGCGGCCAGGGCGGCATACCGTTTCTGGTCTGCCTGCGAGAAGCCGAGCCGCGCCTTGGCAGACTCGACGGTCGCTTCCTGCTGCGAAATGAGCGCGGGCTGCCGGCTCACGTTGGCTGCGGCGTTGCCGATCTGGGCCTGATCGCGGTCCAGCGTCGCCTGTGCCACCGCGACGGAAACCTCGTAATCCCTCGGGTCGAGCGTCAGCAGCACCTGCCCGGCCTTCACGATCTGGTTGTCGTTCACCTGCACGGTCGCGACCTGGCCCGATACGCGCGGGGCGACAACTGCGTAGTGCACGGCGACATAGGCGTCGTCCGTCCAAACGTCCGGCCGCGGCGCGAACACGATGTACAAGACAATGCCGGCGAACGCCAAGACGACCAGTCCCGCGACGAAGAAGGGCCAGCGCGGCAGCGGCTTTTGCTGCTTGTCGTCCTTCTTGTCCTTGTTCTCCCCCTCGTCCTTGTCGTTTCCCGACTTCTTGGGCCTTTCCTGATGAATCCGCTCGTGCGCGTTTTCCCTGTCTTCCACCATGTCCTGGCTGCTTTTCGCTTTTTCGTCAGGCATCCTAGCCCCTTAACGCTTCGCTAGTTGGAGGCGGGGCGGCAGGGAGGGCTTCGCGAGCAGGAGCAGGATAACCACGAGCACGAGGGTGATCGCAGCAAGCACCAGGTACGTGTCGCTGAGGGTCAATACCGTCGCCTGCGCCTGCACCAAACCACCTGCTTGGCTGGGACTGCCGAGCGCGGGCAGCCTCCCGCTGTCCCGCCCGAGCTGATCCACGAGCTGGTTGTAGTGCAGCCCCCCGCGCCAGCGCGTGATAAGGTCGAACATCCATACGCCCGTCGCCTCGGCAATGGCGCGCGGCACGTTCACCAGGGCGGAGGCGAACGGTCCTTCTTCCGGTTTGGACACGGAGTTGGTGGACAGCATCAGCAAGGGCAGGACCACCATCGGCTGCCCGACCGCCTGCAACGACTGCCACAAGACGAACTGCCCACCCTGCCAGAACGGGTTCACAAAGGATGCGCCGACACAGGATGCGATGATCAGCATGAGGCCGATCAAGTTGACCAGCCGCGCATCCACCGAGCGATGGTCCAGCAACCAGGCCACCGCCGGCAACAACACGATCTGCGGGATCGCGATCATGAGCGTTAGACCCTGGAGCTGTTCGGGACGGAACCCCTGCACCTGCGCCAGATACCGGAACGGCACGGTGGAGCCTGACTGCGCGACCAGCAGGAAAAGGAACAGCGCGATCGCGCCATAGCAGATGTTCGGCCGCCCAAGCAGCTGCAGCTTCAGCAGGGGCAACGGGTGGAACCACTCGTTGAGGACGAACAGCGGTATCGAAATGGCGCTGACCAGGGCCAGGACGCAGATGAGCTTCGAGTCGAACCAGTCCAACCGATCGCCTTGATACAGCATGGTGCTGAACGCACCGAACCCGATGACGAGCAGAAGCATCCCCGGCCAGTCGATAATGCGGAAGCGTTGGTATTGCGGCTGGTCCTGGGGCAGGCCGTGCCACGCCAACGCCGCGGCCAGCACGCAATACGGGACGGCCTCGTAGAACACGAACCGCCAACCGACCGAATGTGTCCAGAACGCTGCCAGGGGCGCCCCGAGCGCAGGGGTGAAGGTTGCGGTCAGCGCATACACGGCGAGGCCGTATAGCCGGATGTCCGGTGTCAGCACCCGCAGCGCCGTCGTCATGAGCAGCGGGAGGGCGAACCCGCCGGACAGGCCCTGCAGCACCCGGAGCGCGTAGATCCCCGCGATGTCCGGACTGAATGGGATCAGCACGCTGGACACGCAGCACAGCCCGGCCACGAACAGCGTCCAGCGGCGCAGGGTGAATGTCACCAGCAGCCACGGTGAAGTGGCCATGCCGACGATCTCCGCCGAAACGTACAGGCTGCTGAACCAGGTGCTCGGATCGTGGCTCATCGCGAGGCCGCCCTGGATATCCGCAATGGCGATGGTGGACACCTGGTCGTTGATCTCGGACGCCATCGCCAGGATCAGAACGCCAAGCAGCCCGATCAACTGGCCCGCCCGGGCAGGACCGCCACGGTTTCGGTCATGGGATGCGCTGCCATCAAACCTACCCTGCCGCGACCGGCCGAACAGGTGTCAGATCCCCCCGGCAGGGTTCCAGCACCCGGACGCCAGCACCAAACGGCTTCCGACGGGCATGGCGGTCGCGATGGATGAGCTGTCCTGCCCTCCGAGCGTGCCCCTGCACTGGTGCGGTGCATTGGAAGGCATGCAGACGGTGATTGGTCGTGGGTGGCATGGGGGCCATCGTATGCTCCTCAGCCAACCGGATTTGGCCGGCATCCCGCAACGCTCACCCCGCTGCAAGCGCGGGGTAGTCGGTGAAGCCCTTGGGTCCCTCGCCGTAGAACCTGGACGGATCGGGCTTGTTGAGGGCCGCGCCGGTCCGTAGGCGCTCCGCCAGGTCGGGATTTGCGATGTAGGGCACGCCGAACGAGACGAGGTCGGCGTCGCCCGCTGCCAGCGCCGCATCGGCCTTGGCCCGGTCGAACCCGCCATTGACGATGATCGACGCCGACGTCATCGGGCGGAACGTTTTCGCAACGTGCTCAATCTGGACCTTGTCGCTTTCGAGCGCCTTGGCGTTCGGCTCGCAGAAGTGGATGTAGCCGATCCGGAGCTTGTCCAGTTCGCGGACCGCGTAGCCGAAGGTGGCCAGGCTGTCGCTGTCGTGCATTCCGTAGAGCTGGCTGGATGGCGAAAGCCGCACGCCGACCCGATGCGCCGACCAGGCCCCGATCATCGCCCGCACCGTTTCCAGCATCAGCCGCGCGCGGTTGGCGACCGGGCCGCCATAGGCATCCGTGCGCTGGTTGCTGCCGTCCTGCAGGAACTGGTCCTGCAGGTAGCCATTCGCGCCGTGCAATTCGACCCCGTCGAAGCCCGCCGCGCGCGCATTGCGGGTCGCCTGGGCGAAGTCCTCGACGATGCCTGGAAGCTCATCGATCCCGAGCACGCGGGGGATGGGGAAGTCGACGCGGCCGCTGGGCAGGAAGAAGTCGCCCGTCGTGGGCAAGGCCGACGGGGCGACCGGCGCCTGTCCGCCGCGCATGGCCGGGTGGGCGACACGGCCGCAATGCCAGATCTGGCAGTAGATGCGGCCACCTGCCGCATGCACCCGGCGGACGACGCGCGTCCAGGCCGCGACCTGGTCCGACCGATGAATGCCAGGCGCGCGGATGATCCCATGCGCCTGGTCGGACACCTGGGTGCATTCGGTGATGGTCAGGCCCGCCGAAGCGCGCTGGGCGTAGTACTCGCCCATGAGGTCGGTCGCGACATCGTCCTCAGTCGCCCGCGTGCGCGTCATTGGCGACATGACCACGCGGTTTTGCAGCGTGAGGCCTTTCAAGTCGAATGCGCTGAAGAGATCGGTCACGGGTTGCAGTCCTATGTTGGTTCCCAGGGCTGGCGACCTTGCCTACCCTTGCGAGGAACGGCCACCGTTGCCGCCCTGCCCGAACGCCTGCGCCTTCTGGCAGTTTCTGGCCCGGTCAGGACCGGCTTACAAAGGTGCCGCCTCGGTTGGAGCAAGCTGCCGGACCGGTGGGTTGACCGAACTGCCCATGACGGCCTGAACTTCGTAACCCGCCTCGACGGCGCTGATCGCGGGGTAGACGAGGCAGATGTCCGTCGTCACTGCTCCCATAATCAGTTGCTTGCGGCCTGTACTCTCGACCGCCGCCCTGAAATTGGGATCGGTCCAGGCATTCACGATGCCCTTGCGCTTGATTCGGGCCGCATACTCGTCCGGAAGAACCTCGGCGAGCTCCTTGAAGATCGGCTGCTGGAACGCGGTCTCGACGCTGGTCGTGAGGATGATCGGCATCTTGAGGATCTTGGCTGCCTTGGCGAGGGCCAGCACCAGCCGCTTCACCTCGTCGACCTGCAGCGTCTTGATCATCTGCATGACGCCGACTTGGTGGTCGATCAACAACAGGGCGGAGGTTTCCGGTTTGAACTGGCTTGGCAGGTGGCTAGCTCCTTGTTGTCGCGCAGGGGCGGAAAGCCACGTGGCTTTCATGCCGGCTGCTTGGCTTTCAACGCCGGTCCGAAACCTAGGTTTATCGCGTCCTTGCTGCATCGGCCGCTGCCGTGGGCGAGTTCTCCCATCTTCCCGGTTCTTTTGCGGACTATCCATCGCGGCAATCCGTGCAGGCGGAGCCGCGCCGCGTCGGGGTGGCTCCAGCAGAAATGCGACATGCCGATCATCCCCATGGACCAGTCCAGCCCCGCCAGTGTTCGATCATGTCGTGGATGCCGATGCCCTCGTAGCGCGAAACCGCAACCCACATTTCTTCGGATCGACCCATGCCTGGGACGTTCATCGCGACGCATACGGGGCTGTGATCGAGGTATCGCTGCATCGACCCCTATTAGATGAACTGGAACACGGTGGGAGCGACAGGCAGGTATCGCAGAGCTTTCTGGTAGGGGATGACCCAGCAGCACCGGCTAGCGGCCGGTTCGGCTGGCCGGTAAACGTCCGCCCGGACAACCTCACCGCTTTGGATGGTGCACTCAATCTCGAATGGCACGAATTCCACGGCAACCACATTCGCCTCCATGGGACCCCAGTGCTGGCGGACGATGACTGCCGTAATAACACGCCGCATGGGCCACTGAACGCGCGAGGAGCCCGGTCTTTCAGGTAACAGCAATA
>JAABUO010009407.1_pt1 | contig 10940 bp, 10 predicted proteins | sample 5559291 | NCBI WGS metagenome assembly JAABUO01 (sample SAMN10711878, study PRJNA513372) | rock metagenome | isolation source: Antarctica rocks | place: Antarctica: Victoria Land, Finger Mt sud | reverse complement strand
CGCCGGGCCGGTTCTGCAGCACGTCGCGCAGGCGGCCGAAGAACTCGCTGCGGTAGCGCTGCAGCTCCTCCACCTTGGACGCCAGCGCGGCGTTCAGCCGGCTGCCCAGGTTGGCGATCTGCGCGTCCTTGTCGCGCCCGGCCGTTTCCGCAATGTTCAGCGCCGACGCCAGCCGGGCCATCTGCGCCCGCAGCTCGTCTACCTGGCGGGACAGCAGCGCCATCTGCGCGCGCCCGCTCTCGGCCAGCTTCTGCTCGTCGGCGAGCTGCACGGCCACGGCCTGCCGGCGCTGTTCTTCGGTCGTAGCGCGGACGGCGGCGTCGCGGGCCTGGCGCTCCAGGTCGTCGCGCAGCGCCGTCAGGGCGCGGACCTGCTCGGCCATCTTGGCGAGGTCGGACAGCCGCGCCTCGATCGTCGCCTTGTCGGCCTGGACCACGCGGTCCTGCTCGGCGGCCTGGGCGCGGAGCAGGGCGAGTTGGCGCCGGGCCTCGGCCAACTGCGCCGCGACCTCCGCCGTCTGCTGCCCGGCGGCGTCGGTGCGCCCGGCAGTCTCGGCGACCCGGGCCTGCAACTGCTCGTTGCGCGCCGCCGAGGATTGCGCCTGCAGCTCCGCATCCGCCAGCCGTGCCGCCAGGCGGTCACGCTCGGCGCGCGCCGCGTCACGGTCGGCCTGCACCCGACCACCCTCCTCGCGCAACGCCGCCAGGTCGCGCGCCAGGCCCTCGCGCACTGCCGTCGCGGCGACCAGATCGCGGTTGAGTTGCGCCACCGAAAGCTGCAGTTCGCCGCTGCGGCCCCGCTCCAGCGACAGCATGTCGGTCAGCTCGGCGACCTGGCGGTTCAGCTTGTCGAGCGCACGGTCGCGGCCGGTCAGCGCCACCGACAGGAACGCCTGCGCCAGCACGAAGACCAGCAGGACGAAGATGATGACCATCAGCAGGGTGGACAGCGCGTCCACATAGCCGGGCCACGGGTTCAACTCGTCACTGGCGCTCCTCCGGCGGAGGCGGGCCATATCTACGGGACCGAATTCATTGCGGCTGGCCTTCGGCCAGGGCGGCGATGGTGCGGGTCAGCACGCGGATGTCGTTGCGCAGCTCGGACGTGCTCTGCACCCGGCCCTGCTCGCCCTCGGACAGCAGGCGCTGCATATACATCTCGATATTGCGCAAATGGGAGCGCGCCGCGTCGTCCCCGTTATGCGCCCGAGCCTCGCCCAGCCGGGTGAGCGCCGGGCCGAGCTGCGCCTGGGTCTCGGCGATGCGCAGCATGAGCTGCTGGCTGGCGCGCATGGTGTCGGACAGCGTGCCGATCCTCTCGGTCAACGCCATCACCGCCTGGTTCGACTGGGTGCGGCCGTCCTCGCCGCGCACCAGGATGGACTGCAGGTCCTCCATGTTCTCCGCCGTCTGCTCCAGCAGCGCCTGCACGTAGACCGGGACCGAGCTGTCGCCGTCCAGCGCGCCGGAGGACAGCCGGGTCAACCCGGCGAGCCATTCCTCCAGCTCGTTGAAGAAGCGGTTCTGCGCCTGCCCGGCGGTGAGGTCGAGGAAGCCCAGCACCAGCGCGCCGGCCAGGCCGAACATGCTGGAGGAGAACGCGGTCCCCATGCCCTTCAGCGGCCGGCCGAGCCCAGTCTTCAGCTGCTCGAACAGCGCATTGAGGTCGCCGGAGCCCACCGACATGCCGCCGATCACGTCGGCGATGGCGCTGACGGTCAGCAGCAGGCCCCAGAAGGTGCCGAGGAGCCCGAGGAAAATCAGCAGCCCCGTCATGTAGCGCGACAGCTCGCGGCTTTCGTCGAGCCGGCTGGCGAGGCTGTCGAGCAGGCTGCGCATCGCCGGGGCGGAGAGGCTGATGCGGTCCTTGCCATCGCGGTTCTTGGCCTGGCGGGCCGCCAGCATGCTCGCCATGGGGGCCAGCAGCCGTGGCGGCGGCAGGGTGGCGAGGCGGGCGCGGGACTTCTGGAAGGTCTCCAGCCAGTGGACCTCGGGGGCGAGGCGGGTGACCTGCAGCAGGTTCCAGACGATGCCGATCAGCAGCACGAGGAAGATCAGGCCGTTGAGCAGCGGGTTGCTGGAAAAGGCGGTGATCAGCGCGCCCGACAGCAGGACGGTGAGCACGATCACGGCCAACAGGAAGGCCAGCATGCGGATGAGGTAGGTCCTGGGCCGGGTCATGGCTGAGCGGCCGGGGCGGCGGCAGGAGCGGCGGCGCCGGGTGCGTTGGTGCTGAGGTCCACGCGGTCGGGCGGACCGTCGCCGTTGGGGCCGAGGGCGCGGACGTAGATGCGGATCGAGGCGATGCCCTCGTTGATCAGCACCGCGCGGGCCGCCAGCGCGCGGGCCAGCGAGAGGCGGCGCGGGGTGGAGGGGTCGTCATTGCTGCCGGCGGCGTAGGCCAGCACGTTCACTGCCTGTCCGGTGTCGCGGAGCGGGCGGGCGAAGCTGCGGATCGCGGCCTCGGTCGTGGCGTTGAGGTCGGCCCGGCCGCTGCCGAAGGTCACGCGCACGCCGCCCGGCACCGGGGAGGCGTCGCCCGGCGCGTCGGCCGCGACCACGACGGGCGGCGGCTCGGGCGGGCGCTGCACCGGGACCGCCACGGCGGGGGGAATGGCGGCGATGGCGGGCGGCACCGTCGGCACGACGGGCGGCTTGGGCGGGACGGGGACCGCAGCCGGGGCAGCCGGGGCGGGCGTCCTGGGGCGCGGCGCCGTGCTGCTGGGCCGTGGCGCGTGGCGGGTGGGCGCCGGGTGCGGACGTGCCGCCGGAGCGCCCTCCGGCTTCAGCGCATCCAGCGCGCCGGAGTTCACCGCCGGCTGCGCCTGCGCCGCGCCGCCCAGGCAGAGCAGCAACCCGTAGCTAATGGGGCGCCAGCGGACAGGAACGTGCCCGGTCATCAACCGGTGCGGCCCTCGGCGGCGGTCACGCCCTGGGCCACGACGTCCCGCAGCCTCGCGTGCATGTGCGGGTTGGCGGCCACGATGTCGTTGCCCGCGGCGTCGTGCATCACGCTCTCCGCCCCGGCCGGGTCGGTGACGAAGCCGCCGGCCTCCCGCACGATCAGCAGGCCGGCCGCCATGTCCCAGGGCTTGAGGCCCAGCTCCCAATAGCCGTCATAGCGCCCGGCCGCGACCCAGGCCATGTCCAGCGCCGCCGCACCAAAGCGCCGGATGCCGGCGACCTGTGGCATCAGCACCCCCAGCGTGCGGGCGAACGCCAGGCGGCGCGCGCCGGACACGGCGGCGAAGGGGATGCCGGTGGCGAACAGCGCGTCCTTAAAGTCGCGCCGGGCGGAGACGCGCAGGCGGCGCTCGTTCAGGTAGGCGCCGCCGCCCTTTTCGGCCCAGAACATCTCGTCGTGCACGGGGTTGTAGATCATCGCGGCCGAGATTTCGCCGCTGCCGTCCGGCAGGCGCCGCTCCAGCGCGATCGAGATGCACCAGTGCGGGATGCCGTGCAGGAAGTTGCTGGTGCCGTCCAGCGGGTCCACGACCCAGCGCCAGGCCCAGTTGTCGCTGCCGGACATGCCGCTCTCTTCCATCAGGAAGCTGTAGCCCGGGCGTGCCTTGCCGAGTTCTTCCCGCATGGTGGACTCGGCGCGGATGTCGGCCTGGCTCACGAAGTCGCCGGGCCCTTTCACGCTGACCTGCAATTGCTCGACCTCGTTGAAGTCGCGCAGCAGCCGCTTCGACGCTTTTTGCGCGGCGTTCTGCATGACGGTCATGTGCGGGGACAGACGCAGCGCCATCAGGAGCGGGCCCGCTCCACATAGCTGGCGTCCTCTGTGCGGACGACGATGCGCTCGCCGGCCTCGACGAAGGGCGGCACCTGGGTCTTCACGCCGTTGGACAGGCGGGCGGGCTTGTAGCTGCTGGTGGCGGTCTGGCCCTTGACGACGGGATCGGCCTCGACGACCTCCAGCACCACGGTGTTGGGCAGGCGGATGCCGGTCGGCTCGTCCTCCACCATGTCGACGGTCACGGTCATGTTGTCCTGCAGGAACGGCGCCGCGTCGCCCAGCAGGTCGAGCGGCACGAGGGTCTGCTCGAAGCTCTCGGGGTCCATCAGCACGGCGTTGGTGCCGTCGGTATAGGAGTAGGTGAAATCCTTCTCGGACGTCGCCAGCCGCTCGACGGTATCGGCGGTGCGCCAGCGCTCGTTCGTCTTGTTGCCGGTCTTGAGGTCGCGCATTTCGACCTGGATGAAGGCGCCGCCCTTGCCGGGGGTGATGATCTGCTGTTTCAGCACGGTCCAGCGGCGGCCGCCGTGGTCCAGCACCTGACCGGCGCGAATGAGGTTTGCCTGCTGCTTCATCGAACGGACCTGCTTATCGGGACAATATGTAAAGAACTAGAGTACAAGGAACCGGGCATTGCGCCCATTGATAACGGAGTTTCTAACCCGCGCCCGGCACTCCGGCAAGGCAGTGCCACGGCTTGGCCGCCAAGGCGGTGGCAGCCTGCGCATGTGCGTGTGCCCATCCCGCAGGTCGGATGTGAAGCCGAGCGCCTCCCAGAATGCCGGTGCATCAGCGGTTCCGGCATTGACCGTTATGACACGGCCGGCCCGGGACGGGTGATCGAGCAGGGTGGTGGCCAGCCTCTGCGCGATCCCCTGCCTGCGGAACGCCGGATGGATGTAGAAGCGGCGCATGCGCAGCGCCCCGGGGGTGACAGGGTCGAGCGTCACGCCACCGACGCCCACGACCCGGCGGTCGAAGCGCAGCGCGCCGGCTGTCCAGTCCGTGGCAAGCCGGTCGAGGAACCGGTATTCCTCGATGCGCGCCTCCGCACGGAGGACGTCGAACGTGTCTGGCAAGGCGCCGTCGATGACCGCGATCTGCAGAACAGGCCTCAATCTCCGACCACCGGCGGCGTCATGCCGGCGCTGAGCCGGGAAGCCGGTGAACCTCGCCCTCGGGGTCGCGCACGGTGCCGTTCCCGAGGTACCCGGGCCCGATCGGCACCTTGCCGTGGCCGCCCGGGATGTCCAGCACGTAGGTCGGCCAACCCAGCCCGGTCATCCGGCCGCGCAGCGCCCGCAGGATGCGCTGCCCCTCCTCGACCGGGACGGCGAAGCGGGCGGTGCCGGGGGCCGGGTCGAGCTGGTGCAAGTAGTAGGGCTTTACCCGGGCGCGGAGCATGGCGCGGAACAGGTTTTCAAGCGCTTCCGGAATGTCGTTCACGCCGCGCAGCAGGACGGACTGACCGAGCAGCGGCACTCCGGCGGCCTGGATGCGGTGCAGCGCGGCGGCGGCATCGGGCGTGAACTCGCGCGCGTGGTTGGCGTGGACCACCAGCCAGACCGGGGTTCCGGCCTCCATCGCGGAGGCCAGGGCATCGGTGACGCGGGCCGGGTCGGCGACGGGGACGCGGGTGTGAATGCGCAGCAGCTCGATGTGCGGGATGGCGGCGAGGCTGCGCAGGATGTCCCCGAGGCGGCGCGGGGAGAGCATCAGCGGGTCGCCGCCGGTCAGGATGACCTCGCGGATGGCGGGGTGGCCGCGGAACCAGGCGTAGGCGGCTTCGAGTTCGGCGTCGGACAGGAGGCCGCCGCCGGGTCCGACGTGCTCGCGGCGGAAGCAGAAGCGGCAATAGACCGGGCAGATCAGCAGCGGCTTCAACAGCGCGCGGTCGGGATAGCGGTGGACGACGCCGGGCAGCGGGGAAAGCGCGTCGTCGCCGATGGGGTCGGAGCGCTCGTGCGGGGCGGTGTCGAGCTCGGCGGGATCGGGGATGAATTGGCGGCCGATCGGGTCGTCCGGGTGCTCGATCAGGGCGCGCATGGCGTCCGGGATGCCGACGGCGTAGCGGGCGCCAACCTGATCCAGGGCGGCGAGGCTCTCCGGGGCGGCGAGCCCGGCCTCGATCAGCGTGGCGGCGTCGCGGATCATCCGACGACGATCTCGGCGGCCGTGTAGCCCTGCATGAACAGCAGGGCGCGGAGGCCGCAATGCTCGATGCGGGCCTGGGCCTCGGCGGCGACGATGGGCTTGGCGTGGAAGGCGACGCCCAGCCCGGCCGCGCGGACCATCGCGAGGTCGTTGGCGCCGTCGCCCACCGCCAGGCAGTCGGTCATGTCCAGGCCCTGCGTAGCCGCGAGCTCCCGCAGCGCGTCGAGCTTCGCAGCCCGGTCGAGGATGGGCTCGCCGACCTGGCCGGTCAGCGCCGTGCCGTCGTCCAGCAGCCTGTTGGCGCGGTGCACGTGGAAGCCGAGTTGCGCCGCGACGCGTCCGGTGAAGTAGTCGAAGCCGCCGGAGACCAGCGCGGTGGTGGCGCCGTGCGCCCGCATGGTGGCGACGAGCTCCGCGGCGCCGGGCATGAGGCTGGTGGCGGCCCAGGTCTGCGCCAGGGCGTCGAGCGCCAGGCCGCGCAGCAAGGCGACGCGCTCGCGGAGGGCGGCGGCGAAGTCGATCTCGCCGTTCATGCTGCGCCGGGTGATCGCTGCGACTTGGTCGTGCAGGCCGGCGTGGCGCGAAAGCTCGTCCAGGGTCTCGGTGGTGACGATGGTGCTGTCCATATCGGCGATCAGCAGGCGCTTGCGGCGTCCGGCCGCGGGTGTCACGACGGCATCGACCGGGGCGGCGTCGAGCGCTGCGTGGATCAGCGCCGGGTCCGGCGGGGCCGCGACGGGAATGTCGGCGGCCTCGGCGGAGGACAGGATGGTGGGCGGGCCGCCGTGCACGGCGTCGGCCACGCGGGCGATGAGGGCCGCGGTGAGGGCGCCGGAGTCGTAGGGGGCGATCAGGGTGAGGACGTGCATGGCGGAGGGATGGCAGGGGTTGCGCGATGGAGCAAGCTGAGGCGCTGATCGTCGCGGGGCCGACGTGCAGCGGGAAGTCGGCGCTGGCGTCGGAGCTGGCGCGTCGCCTGGGCGGCAGCGTGATCAACGCCGATTCGATGCAGGTCTACCGCGAGCTGCGCATCCTGACGGCGCGGCCGGACCCGGAGGAGGAAAGGGCGGTCCCGCATGCGCTGTATGGGGTGCGTCCGGCCGCGGAGCCCGGCAATGCCGCGTGGTGGCGGGCTGCTGCGCTCACTGCCATGGAGGACGCGCGGGCGGCGGGCCGGGTGCCGATCCTGTGCGGCGGCACCGGGCTCTATTTGTCGGCGCTGACGCAGGGCATCGCGGACATCCCCGACCCGGGGGCCGAGGCGCGGGCCGAGGCGCGGGGGATGCTGGCGGAGTGGGGCCCGGCAGCGCTGCATGACCGGCTGCGGCAGGCCGACCCGGCCACGGCCGCGACGCTGCGCCCCAGCGACGGCCAGCGGCTGGCGCGGGCTTGGGAGGTCTGGCGCAGCACCGGGCGGGGCTTGGCGGCATGGTATGCGGAGACGCCGGCGACAACGCCTTGGCGGTTCCGGATGATGCTGCTGGACCCGCCGCGCGACGCGCTGCGCGATGCGGCCGCCGGGCGGTTCGCGGCGATGCTGGAGGCGGGCGCGTTGCAGGAAGTGACCGCTCTGCTGGCGCTCGGGCTCGACCCGGCCGTGCCGGCACTACGGGCGCATGGGGTGCCGGAGCTGCTGGCGCATCTGCGGGGGGAGCTGACACTCGGGGAGGCGCGGCGCCGGACGGTGCTGGCAACCGGGCAGTACGCCAAGCGGCAGGCGACGTGGTTCCGGCACCGGGCGATCGTGGACCCGTGCGCCACGCATACGATCCATGCGCGATTTGCGGACAGAGCGCAATATTCGGAAAGTGATTGGTGTGCTTTACTGCATTTCATTAAGGCTGTAGGTTGACCTGCCGTAATGAAACGGCGCGGCGGCCGGACTAATCGGGAGACACGACATGACGGCTATCCAGCAGCAATCCGGCGCCGAAATCCTGCTGCGGGCGCTACGCGACCAGGGCGTCGAGGTCATCTTCGGCTATCCCGGCGGCGCCGTGCTGCCGATCTACGACGCGATCTTCCAGCAGAACAGCATCCGCCACATCCTAGTGCGCCACGAGCAGGCGGCGGTGCATGCGGCCGAGGGCTATGCGCGCAGCACCGGCAAGGTGGGCGTGGTGCTGGTCACCAGCGGGCCCGGCGCCACCAACGCGGTCACCGGCCTGGTGGACGCGCTGATGGACAGCATCCCCGTCGTCTGCCTGACGGGGCAGGTGCCGACGCACCTGATCGGCAACGATGCGTTCCAAGAGGCTGATACGACAGGAATTACCCGGCCCGCCACCAAGCACAACTACCTGGTCAAGCGGTCCGAGGACCTGGCCCGCATGGTGCACGAGGCGTTCCACGTCGCCCGCAGCGGCCGGCCCGGCCCGGTGGTGGTCGACCTGCCGAAGGACATCCTGATCGCGGCGGCGCCGTATCAGCCCGCCTCGGCCGAGCCGCACCGCAGCTACCGTCCGGCGACCGAGCCCGACCCGGCCCGCATCGCCGAGGCCATCCGGCTGCTGAAGGCGGCCAAGCGGCCGATCGTCTATAGCGGCGGCGGGGTCATCAACTCCGGCGACGCGGCGACGGCGGCGCTGATCGCCTTCGTGCAGGCGACGGGGATGCCGTGCACCAGCACGCTGATGGGGCTGGGGGCCTATCCGTCGAGCGACCCGCAGTTCTTGGGCATGCTCGGGATGCATGGCACGTACGAGGCCAACAACACGATGCATGGCTGCGACGTCATGCTGAACATCGGCGCGCGGTTCGACGACCGGGTGACCGGGCGGATCAACGCCTTCAGCCCCGACAGCCGCAAGATCCACGCCGACATCGACCCCAGCAGCATCAACAAGAACGTGCTGGTGGATGTGCCGATCGTCGGCGACGCCGGGCGGGTGCTGGAGGCGCTGCTGGCGGCTTGGCACGCGGACGGCACACGGCAGGACCGCGAGGCGCTGGCGACCTGGTGGCGGCAGATCGACGCCTGGCGCGCGGTGGACAGCCTGAAGTTCACGCAAAACAAAGCTCCGGGGAGCATCATCAAGCCGCAGCACGCCATCCGGCGGCTGTATGAGATCACGCGTGAGACGGGGCGGGAGACGTTCATCACCACCGAGGTCGGGCAGCACCAGATGTGGGCGGCGCAGCACTTCCGTTTCGAGAAGCCGAATCGCTGGATGACCTCGGGCGGGCTGGGCACCATGGGCTACGGGCTGCCGGCGGCGATGGGGACGCAGATCGCGCATCCCGACGCGCTGGTGATCGACGTGGCGGGCGAGGCCAGCATCCTGATGAACATCCAGGAGATGGCGACGGTGGCGCAGTACCGGCTGCCGGTTAAGGTGTTCATCCTGAACAACCAGTATATGGGAATGGTGCGCCAGTGGCAGGAGCTGCTGCACGGCGCCCGCTATTCCGAGAGCTATTCCGAGGCGCTGCCGGACTTCGTGAAACTGGCGGAGGCGTTCCACGGCGTGGGGATGCGCGCGACCAGCGTGGATGACCTGGACCGGGTGATCCGGGAGATGATCGCGATCGACCGCCCGGTGATCGCCGATATCTGCGTGGACCAGAAGGAGAACTGCTTTCCGATGATCCCGTCCGGCGCCGCGCATAACGAGATGATCCTGGGGCCCGAGCACCAGGACCGCACGGCGGCGATCACCGACGAGGGGCTGATGCTGGTCTGATGACGACGATATCGTATTCCAGCCAGGACGCCGCAGCGTTGCCGCGGCGCTCCGCCACGATCTCGGTGCTGGTCGAGAATGAGAGCGGCGTGCTGGCCCGGGTCATCGGGCTGTTCGCCGGACGGGGCTACAACATCGACAGCCTGACGGTGGCGACGGTGGACGCGGCGGGCAGCCGCAGCCGTATCAACGTGGTCACCAGCGGCACCGACATGGTGATCGAGCAGATCAAGGCGCAGCTCGGCCGGCTGGTGCCGGTATACCGGGTGGCGGAGCTGTCGCAGGAGGGGCCGCACCTGGCGCGGGAGCTGGCCATGGTGAAGGTCATCAGCGGCGGCGCCGACCGGGCGGAGGCGCTGCGCATCGCCGAGGCGTTCCGCGCCCGGGTGATCGACGCGACGATCGAGAGCTTCGTGTTCGAGCTGACGGGGGGGACGCAGAAGCTGGACAGCTTCATCGAGCTGATGCGCCCGATTGGCCTGGCGGAGGTCAGCCGGACGGGGGTCGTGGCGATTGCGCGCGGGACGCGGATGCTCTCGTCCAAGCACTAGCCAGCCGCGGTTGACGCGCTAAAACCACGCTACACATCATCAAGGACCCTTCCCATGCGCGTCTATTACGATCGCGATTCCGACGTTAACCTGATCAAGGGCAAGAAGGTCGCGATCATCGGCTATGGCAGCCAGGGCCATGCCCACGCCAACAACCTGAAGGACAGCGGCGTGAGCGAGCTGGCGGTCGGGCTGCGGCCGGGGTCCGGCGGCGTCGCGAAGGCGGAGGCGGCCGGGCTGCGCGTCATGGACCCGGCCGAGTGCGCCAAGTGGGCCGACGTGGTCATGGTGCTGACGCCCGACGAGGGGCAGGGCGACCTGTATCGCGAGAAGCTGGGCCCCAACATGAAGCCCGGCGCCGCGCTGGCGTTCGCGCACGGGCTCAACGTGCACTTCAACCTGCTGGACCCCCGGCCGGACATCGACGTGTTCATGATCGCGCCGAAGGGGCCGGGCCACACGGTGCGCAGCGAGTACCAGCGCGGCGGCGGCGTGCCCTGCCTCGTCGCGGTGGCGCAGGACGCCAGCGGCAACGCGTTGGATGTCGCGTTGAGCTACGCCAGCGCCATCGGCGGCGGCCGGGCCGGCATCATCGAGACGACGTTCAAGGAGGAGTGCGAGACCGACCTGTTCGGCGAGCAGGTGGTGCTGTGCGGCGGCTTGGTTGAGCTGATCAAGGCGGGGTACGAGACGCTGGTGGATGCCGGGTATGCGCCGGAGATGGCGTATTTCGAGTGCCTGCACGAGGTCAAGCTGATCGTCGACCTGATCTATGAGGGCGGCATCGCCAACATGAACTACTCGATCAGCA
>JAABUO010009404.1_pt1 | contig 10940 bp, 10 predicted proteins | sample 5559291 | NCBI WGS metagenome assembly JAABUO01 (sample SAMN10711878, study PRJNA513372) | rock metagenome | isolation source: Antarctica rocks | place: Antarctica: Victoria Land, Finger Mt sud | reverse complement strand
GAGAAACCCCCCCCCCCCCCCCCCCAACTGCGCGGCGCAGGTGCTATTTCAGGATGGCCGCTTCCAGTGGCGCCGCCTGGAGAACCTGCTCAGCCTGGCGCAGCAGGGCGGCGGCGGCGGCGGCGGCCTGGACCTGAGCGACACCGTCGCCAGCGGCGCGCGCGTGGTGCTCGCCGACGATCGCCTGCGCACGCAGCTGCTGCTCGCGCTCACCGAGGACAACCGGCTGCACTTTGACGTGCGCGTGCGCCTGTAGTGCTACCATCCACCTGTCCTACGGCCCGCGCTCATGGCCTCGCTGCACGGCCTGGCGAGGCCTCTGCTCCGCACAGCACTGAAGAGACGACTGAGGCCGTGTTGCGACTTATTGTTTTGCGTATCTGCGCCTCGCAGCAGACGCGGAATCAGGAGACTGTCTGAGAGACCGTGGCTGAATATCGCATGCTCGTCACTCGCACGCTTGCTCGGGCTCGTGGGGGCCGTGCGCTCATAGCAGGCCGTCTCTGGTGTGTGCAGGAGGTGGCGCGCGTGGCGGGCATGATGCGCAGCGGCGTCGACCCGCAGCGCATCCTGACGGACTCGCTCGCCGCGCTGCCCGCGCTCTCGCGCCAGGCCATGATCGGCTGGTCCGAGCGAGTGCTTTCCTCGTGACAAGCAGGCCAGTGACGGTCTAGCTTCGCAAGTGACTTCCCTGCCCGCTGCATGCACCCCGCGACGCTCAGCTGCTTCTGGCGCAGGCAGGCCCTGCGCGGCAGATTCGCGTGGTGTGGTTTTGAAGTGCCGTCCGGGGCCGCCCCATGCAGCAGGCGCAGGGTTGTCGAGAGATTTTGTGCGCCTCGCATGTGCCCTGCGCTTTGATGAGAGAAGGGATGCTCAGCGCAGTGCTGGTCGGTGGATTTTGCGCCCGACGTTGCACAGCGGCCTGTCGAGGTGTGTGCGAGCCTTGTGGCGCAGACTTAATGATGTGGCGCTCGTGAAGTCTTACCGCCGACACAGGCGCCTGGCTCTGTGTGCGGATAGGAGACGGATGTTTTGTGCCTGCTGCCGCAGCTTCACTTTGGATTGGTGAAGTCTCAGAAGCTGCTCTGTCGCTCGCGGCCATGGGCATGCAGGGAGGGCAGCCCCTGGGGGCATGAGTAATCTTGTGTGCAGGATGCACAAGCTGCCGCAACGTCACTAGTTTTATTGGCATCACTGTTTGGCAAACGCCCTGAAACGCTGCGTGATCATATGGCAGGGCGACAGGGATCTGCTGCTCGCAATGCATGGGGATAGGTTGAAGACATAAACGCATGGCGAGTCCAGTTCAATCTCTTATTGTGATGGTCACATAGGCTGACATGTTTAGCAGACTGCTGGACTGCAAACCGGGCGTTGATCGGCGTGCTGGGTATCCCGTGCTGTGGAATTGCAAGTGCTATGCATGGGCCTGCCGCAAGGCCTGGTTCGCCTTGTCATGCGGAGTGGAGTGCCGAAGCGAATGCGCGTGCGAGGGAGCTGTAGGGGGAACAAGCTCTTGAAAGTTTACAAACATTGTTTGGGGACTCACAAGTGAGTTGCTGCACCAGGTCTTGTATTTGTTTGTGTGCAGCACGTCAGCAAGGGAGTGTTCCTGCAATTGCAGTTGTGAGAGTGCAAAGTAGATCATGAGTGCTTTGCAGCCTTCTAGCAATATGTGTGCTGCTATCTCACTAAGCCCAGCGCATATGCCGACCAGACTCCTGATCAGAGACCCAGGCTGGCCGAAGCAGAAGCAGGAGTCTGGTCAGCCAGGCCTGACAGGACTAGCAGGTTTATAACTCTTCAGAAGTTCTCGCGTTCACCGCAGACAGAAACACTGCAGATGTTTGTGCGTTGGCTGAGAGAACGCATTCCTACAGCGCAGTCCCTGCATCAGTTGGCCGCCTACTCAAACCACCCCGGCCATGTTCACTGCTGCCCGGCGTGCGCGCTCGGCCAGTCCAGGGCTCTACATGTTGCCTCGTGGCGGTGCAAACCTCACATCATTGACCGCACGTGATGACCCAGTCAGGCAAGGTGAGGAAGCCTCGCGCAAGGCCACGCGCATGTGAGGGCGCTTCCTAGGCTGACATGGTATGCAGTACTGCTACCTCGAGAGTGGCCAATGTGACACCAGAGCAGCCCTCTCTCAGTGCGCGTCAAGCAGTGCGTGCCGCACAAGCCCGCAGTCAGCGGCCTGCAATTGAATGCATCCTGCAGTGCATGCCAACTGGCGTTTCACTACTGCAGGCAGACCACAGCTGCCTCTGACTGCCAAGACCCTGCACGCTGCCCCAGACACAGCGTCACGGCTCGTCCCAGGCACAACGCTCCAGCCAGACAAGCTGTCAGCCCCCTGCACGCGTCCATCCTGAACCCCCCATGCGTAAACCTAGCCCGGCAGCCGCCGCCTCGGGCTGCGGCCGACGCGCAGCACGGCGCACACGCGCGACTGGCTCAGCACGGCGCCGGCCACGAACGAGACGACCGCCAGGCCGCCCATCGCGAGTGGCATGCCCGGGTGGCCGCTCTCAAAGCCCAGCAGCGAGCCCGCCGCCCTGCTGGCAGACCCGCCGGCCCCGACGGCGCCGCCGCCGCCGCCAACGCCGCCGCTGCCGCTCGCGTCCTTGCCGGCCGGCGCGAGCGGCGAGCGGCCGCCGGACCCCACCCTGTGCTCCAGCGTGCGCGAGCCGCCCGGGTTCACACGCCGGCCGCCCAGCGCCGCGTGCGCCTTCAGCTGCGGCAGGCTGGGGTGCCCCGGCAGCAGCTCCAGCAGCGCAAACACCGCGTCGGTCCAGTTGCCGACCACCTGCGCCGCGCGCGCTCACGCGTTGTGCTCACGGCGCATCGGCCCGGCCTGCTTCTGCTGGCACAGACTCTGGCGCTTTCTCAACACCATTACGGCCTACTCATGCTGAGTGGCGCTTGAGCAGGAAGCGCAGGAGCACTGACTGCACCGGCCTGCGGGAGTCGCAGCAATGCTTAAGATGCGCCGTCTGACGCACCCATACACGAGCACGTCGCGCCGTGTGCACGTGACACAGGCACGTAGCACGTCGCCTCAGTGCGACTCGGCCACAGCAGCAAGTCAGCTCAGATGTAGCGCGCCTCGTCAAACTGCGTCTGCGTTACAGGGTTGAACATGCGGAAGCAATCATTGAAGTGCGCGTTTGTGTCGCCGTAGATCTCCCACGTGAACGACAGCGGCACGCCCAGGCGCTCATACATGTAGTCGGTCGCGGTGCCGTGCGCCAGGTACCCTGTGCATGCAGATGGGTTTAGGGTAGGGAATAACAACCGGGCTCGGAGCCCGCATGGCCTGCCAGCAGCTGTCGTGCACGCTTTTGCGACTGCGCTCGCCCTGTGCCTGCTGCACAGGCTCGCTTCTGGACGTCCTCGGGTTCTCAGCATGTCGGCAGACGTGCGGGACGGAACCCTCAGCGCTCTGCGCCCTAACCAGCAGGCTGCCGGCTCCCGTCGCGCCGTCACGCTGCAAGACACGCTGGCCGGCACGTGCGTCGCAGCCCCGCACGCCTGCGGGCAGTGCCCCCGGGCGCGGAGCGCGCACCGACCGACTTGCCGCCGGACCCGACCGCGCAGCGCCCGCCGCACGAGATGTTGTTCAGCTGCTGCAGGATGTCCTGCGTGGCCAGCGCCGCGGTGCCCTCGGGGATGTGCGCCAGGTGGTCGTACCTGCGCGCGCGCTCCCCAGACAGGGTTAGAGCCGCAGGGTTAGGGCCGCCGTCTGGTATGCTCTCGCGCATCTTCCTCTGTTTTGCATAGATGCGTCATGACCTCAAGGGGGTCTGGCCCGACAACGCTTGCTCGCCACCTTTATATCAGCCAGGCTGCACAGTTGGGATACAAAGAGATCCCAAGAAAACCCAACACTTGTGCACTGTCATTTGTCTATCAAGAAAGCACAACGTATTGTAAGTTGGCCTTAATGAAGTTGGCCCTAATGAAACCCGCTAATCACCCTCCGCTCTACACTACCCGCCCCGACGTCTTAGTTCACCCCTGCGTAACACCCAAGCAAGGGGCTTGCATGCAGCACGAGGAGGCCCGCACGGCATGAAGAGGGCCTCCATGCCGGAGTGCGCATTCATCCACACATGCGGCTTGAAGCGCTGCGCCACCTGCAGCATCGCAGAGGTCTCCGGCTCGCTGCGCGCGCGCGCAGGCCACATGTCAAAGCACAATTGTTCACAAGGTTGCTTTCCATGGCAGCATCCTCCCAGTGCTTGGACAGGCACCCAGCGCTGGCAAATGCGCACTCAGCGCTGCCGGGTCCGCTGATTGCGCTGCATGCGGAAAAGGATCAGGGCCACTCACATCATGGCACCTATGCGCTATCAACTCCTTGCCGGTCCCTCCGCTCAGCCCTTGGCCGAGTGTGCAAACAGTGGCATGAGGCTGGCAGGGCTGTGATCAGTCCCGTCATGCAGGCCGAGGGGGCAGGCGGGGCGGCGGGGGCTGCGCGCCTGAAGGGCCGCGTGCCCGGGAACTCCTCCTTGGGGTCGTAGTCCTTCTCCTTGAAGCCCCAGTGCACCTCCCAGTTGCGGTTGGTGTCCACGCCGCGGCCGTTCTTGCGCTCGCACAGCTGCCCGCGCTCCACCGTCGCGCGGCCCACCTCGTTCTCCATCGGCACGATCTGTTGGCGCGCGCGCGGCGCGCGCTCGCAACCCCTGTGCACCTTGTAAACCCTGAGTAACCCTCACAGGGCATCAAGCAAGCCACTCTCATGTCAAGCGGACGTGGCTGCGCCCTGCTGCTGCTGCTACATCGCCAGTCACACCTCTTGCTGCCCGCCTGGGATGCCGAGCCGCGCAGGAGGGGCGCGAGCAGGCGCGGCGCACTGCTGCCACCGGCGCCGATTCGCTGCTGCTCTCGCCGGGGGTTGAGCGCCGGGGATGGCGTACCCCAACCCTAATCGTAAGGTAAGACCCATTTTTACGCACCTTGAACACCGCGCTGTGCAGCAGGTGCTTGAGCAGGTGCGCCGGCTGCCCGCGCGCGACCGAGCGCGCGATCGCCGCGCTCGGGTCGGCCAGCGCGGCCAGCAGCCGCAGCGCCACCTCGACCGTGATCAGCTCGCGGCCGTGCTCCCCGTAGTTCTGCCGCGCGCGCCGCCCGCTCGAGCGCGCGCCCGCACCGCGCAGCCCTGCTGGGCAACGATGCACCACAGCAGAATGCTGCACCGGCGGGAGCTGCTCATCCCCGTAGCTCTTCGCGCGATTCAGTATGCTGCGCAGCAGTGTCTGGCAACTTTCCTTGCCAGGGGGTGCGTAAATGCAAGCGCCCCACTAGCGACCAACGGCTGCGGCCAGTCACGTGTTAGCCGCGTCTTTGCCCGAATGCATTGGCAGGAGCTTGCGAGGGGCGCGCCAGCAGCAGCCGCAGCTTCTTTGCGTGGCTGGTTGACAGGCCCGCGGGCTCCACGGTCACCACCTGCACGCGACCGCGCCGCCCTCTGCATGCTCGCACCAGGGCAGGGTGTGGGGTGTACCGAGTGTACGACACGGCAATGTCTGGCGCAGCCACCTACACCCGGAGAGCATGCACAGCACGCGGCTGCCACATGGGTACCTCACTGTTGCACCCGCTCCCCCCCCCTTGTGCCCAAGTTGGCACAAGGGGGAAGGTTCATGCCTTGGACAAGTGCGCAATGTGACTGGGTGCCAGCCAACAGCAGCGGCGCTCTGCCGGAGCTCCTGGTGCAGGCCGGCGCTCCGGGCCACGCTGGGTGCCAGGCGGGGCGGGGCCGCTCGCCTTCAGGGGGCTCGCATATGCGGGCGTGGAGGGGTGCTCGTTGGGCGCCACGACCTCCTCTATCTGCGCGCCGCGCCGCCTGCTCAGGCCGCGGCAGACGCACCGCGCACGCCTGCGCCGTGGAGGTCCTGCATGTCCGCGTGGAGCAGGCCTGGAAGGGGGCCTGTCTGCGCTGGCCGCCCGCCTCAGACTGAACTTAACCAAACTGCACCCGTGTAAGTCCCGGCTGCGGCCGGTCACGATGAAGCAGGCAGCGTGCGCACAGGCCAGCGGAAGCGCCAAGTCGCAGCCATGCGCCCTGGCAGCCCTCCAGCACAGGGCATACGGCGCGCATGGGGCGGCCGGGCGGCCGGGCGGCCGCGCACCCGCATCGTGGCCGGGTGCGCCGCCACGAGCCGCTCCACCTCCTCGAACACCTGGTCCCTGCGCGTGCGCGCAGGCGGGCGCGGCTCAGGACCGCCGCCCTGGTGCGGCGCTCGCCGTGCGCCTCGCGCGGGGACAGCAGTGCAGCCTCCCCCTTGCTGGCGTGCGCGCGCAATGTGCGTTAGAGCGTGCGCCGGAGCGCGGCGCGCACTTGGTGTGGTAGATGGAGTAGTCGACCTGCGCCCACTCGCCGGCCATCCAGTGCGCCTCCTCATTCTTGCACGTGCAGCGCCGCACGCCGGCCGCCGCCGCCAGCAGGAGCGCGGCGGCCAGGCGCCCCCAGCTGGCGCGCCGCATCCCCGCGGCCCCCGCTAGCAGCTCCCCGGCATCGCCGAGCGCCCGCGCGCTTGAAGCGCTTTCTGGACGGCGTGCCTCGATCTACGCCAGCCGCATGCTGTCACGTGGCTCAGCCTGTGGGTCTCTTCAAGGTTCCCGACACGTGCCTGCCGGCTGAGCCTGCAGCGCTCGCTGACACGCGCAGGCGCGCAACGCAGCTGCCAGGTTTGAACAGAAACGCGGCAGTGCCCGCGGATCAAAGCCTTGCTCAGTCCGCGGTGGTCAGTGCAGGCACGCCAGGAAGCTGGCTGCTGCACGAGCGAGTCTCCTTGAGGCAGCCCGCAGACCGCTGGGCTGCGTGCGCAGCGTGCACGCGCGCTGGCCTTTTACGCGACTTGGAGCCTAGCACTGCCTGTGTTCTCTTTGTTTGTCCCGGTAGACGGTTGGAGTGCAACTGGTGTCGCAGACCCTAGGCATAGTACAGAGTGGTCCCTGCGGGGTGCGCACTTCCTGAGCAGACACCAACCTCGTGTGTTTTAAGCAAGCCAGAGGTCCGGAGTACCTATCCAGCTGCCGACCCGGGCGCTTGCTCCAGCTGGTCCTGTGCTGGTGTGCTGGTGTGCGCTGTGCGGACAAGCTGAAGCGCCGCCACCCGCTCTGGCAGACTCGACCTGCTCTGGCCGCTGGCCTGGGTAGCGCCCTGGGCGCCGCTGCGCCCGGCGTGCCCCCAGCGCGTGCGGTCGGGGGCCGGCGGCCCGCGCTCGCTTGGCGGGCTGCGGGATGCAGCACGGCAACCGGCGCGCGCCCAAGGTGGACGTGCGCAAGCTGGACGCAAACTACTGTGAGTTCGTGCTCAGCGAGACGGACGCGTCCGTGGCGAACGCGCTGCGGCGCGTCATGATTGCGGAGGTGCCGACCATTGCGATCGACCTGGTGGAGATCGAGATCAACACGACCGTGCTGAACGACGAGTTCATTGCGCACCGCCTGGGCCTCATCCCGCTCGTCTCGCACGCGGTCGCCGGCATGAAGAGCGTCTTCGAGGGCGCCGACGAGGACGACTTCATGGAGCTGGAGCTGTCGCTCAGCATCCGGTGCACGACCGAGGGCACGCTGGACGTCACCAGCAACGACTTTGTGCTAGACGCCGCGCACCCGGAGGTCTGCCCGGTCGGTGCGCGCCGCCCCCGCCGCTTGCCCCGCTCGCCGCCCGGCGCGTCCCCGTGGTGTGAGAGTGCATCGGTCTGGGAAGCAGTAACGTCTCCCTCGACGTCGCAACCGGCAGCAGCAGTAATGCTAGGCTAGCTAGCGCTGTGCGAGGAGTACAGCCTGTCCGGCGCGCCTGACCTGCTAAGGCGCCCGGGCGCGGCAGGCTACGTGGCGGGCGGGCAGCTGGACCCGACGCAGGAGCGCGGCATCCTGATCGTCAAGATGCGCCGCGGGCAGGAGCTGGCGCTGCGCGCGGTCGCGCGCAAGGGCATCGGCAAGGACCATGCAAAGTGGTCGCCGGTCGCGACCGCGGCATTCCAATACATGCCGGAGGTCACGGTAAACCGCGCGCTCATGGATGCGCTGAGCGAGGCGCAGAAGCTGGAGCTCGTCGACAGCGACCCCTCGCAGATTCTGAAATACAACAGCGTCACGCAGCAGGCGCGGCGCCTGTGGCACTGATTTCTTCGTGCACATGCAGAGCTTCCGTGCACGTGCGGAGGTTCCCAAAAGAGATGGTCAGGCCCGCTTGCTGTCCCCCACTGCAACGCCTGCGTCTGCACAACCGGCTGAGGCGGAGCAGCAGCGCCACCACCGCTGGCTCTGCGCTGTGAGGAGGCGGTCTGTGACGTGGCGGAGGTGTCGTCCTGCAGCACGGGTGTGTCCAGCCGCGGGCGGTGCCGGGCGCGCGGGACCGCAAACGCGGGCAGCGCTGGCGTCCTCGACCACAGACGCGGGCAGCGCTGGGCGCGCGCCGGGGCGCACGAGGTGCCGGCGTGCCCCCGGGAAAGCGGGTGCACGGCCTGAGCGCGCGCGCCTGGGCGTGCGCGAGGCACATGAGGCGCTCGCTGCAGCGGCGGGGGCAAGTCTGACCGGGGGCCGCGCGAGCGCATAGGTGGAGGTGCACAACGTGGAGGCGTACCACTACGACGGCGAGTGCCTGGCCAAGGCCGCGGAGTTCGGCAAGGCCGGCGCGCTCACCATACGGCAGCTGCAGGCGCGCCGCGGGCCGGGGTGTGCGCAGCGCCAGGCGGACCCGGCGTGATGCCGTGCGCGGCCGCCGGGCGGGCGCGGGGCGCCGCCGCGCCTGGTGTGTTTCTTGGGCGCCCAGCTGCACAGGCGCCAGGTGCACAGGAGGCCAATGAGTGGGGCTTGCGGCTCGCCTGGGCGCTCGAGACTGGCATCCCTGTCGAGCGGCTGCCTCTCGCACGGTGACGGCACTAAACTGTCACTGCTGTCTCTGCAGCTCTGGCGCAGGCCGCGTGTCCAGCTGAAGCAGCCTGGCCTGGTGCACGGCGGGGCGCACCTTCAGGCCTGAACGGCGCAGGCGCGCTCCATGCGGAGGACATTGCGGAGGACAGCGCGCGACCACTACAGAGACATGCCACTGTCGACACTGTCCCCCATGACACTTTCAGCGCGCGCCGGGGCTAGGGTGCCTGTACCCTACCCGCTGAGGGCGGGCAGAGCGCGCGGCAGGACACGTTCATCTTTCGCGTGGAGGGCACGGGCGTGCTGCCGGCCGAGGACATCGTCGCGACCGCCATGGACATCATCGTCGCCAAGCTGCGCAACCTGCAGGTGCGAAGCCCCCGCCCGGCGCGCCGCGACGACCGCGCCGTGCGCGCTGGCCGCGCCATGCGCGCTGGAGCCGCATGCAGCGCGGGCGCGCCCGGCCGGCGGGCGGCAGAGTGCTGTGCTGGTTGGGACGGTGCGCGCGCATCCGCTGCGGGTATAAATTCCCTGGTCGGCCCTCCATGCCAGTGTGACGATTGTAAATGCAAGATAGGAGCGTTGCGTTAATGGTATTCGGTCAAGCAGCCCTTTAGGCGTGGAGGCCATTGTCCATGGCCGCTAGCTGCATGTGAGCCGTGCGCGCCGCGTCGCAGGAAGCGCTGCCGCACGACGATGACGCAGGGTGACGGGCGCGCGGCTGCTGGCCTGTGCTGCGAGTCTTGCAGCCATGCTGGCGGTGCGGTTTGGGACTTCTGGGCGGCATGTGCCCATGGCTGTTGCATGCGCAAATTTGTGGCTGCTCTGTTTCAGGGTGTGCTTGGCAAGTGTGCAAGTGATTTTGTCGAGCGACTGAACAATGAGCAACTGCCCTTTAACTGATGTGAACACGGGCTGAGAGATGTGTGGGGAATTGGCGGGTTGTTCAGCTCTGGCGACACTGCGAGCAGAGACTGACCGGGCTGGCAGACCTGCAAGCAACGCCAAAAAGGAATGTGGCAGCTCTGCTGAGCGCCGTTGTGACTCCCAGCTTGTGAGAGCGTGAGTGTGAGAGTGACTGCACGACCTGCTGTGAGCCATGCACACCTTGCCTGCTTGGTGTCTGTCGCCTCAGCTTTGCATGTGCACTCTCTGTCGCAGTGCACGTGCACCAAGTGCAACCTTTGCTCTGCTCTTTGCATTGAATGGTCTGTCATGTGCATGCCTGTGACAAACTGGGAGGAGCAGAGAGCAACAGGGCGATAGGGATGTCACGCACACCAGGGCACCGCATAGTCACATAGCATGATAAGAACGTGCACTCGTCTACTCACAAAGCTGCTGCACCCAGCAGCAGGAAGACCGCTGTGGGACATAAAAACCAGCATGAGCGCAAATGTCCACATCGGGGTGCACACGCGACGCATCCCTTGCTGACCCGTCACTCCCACACGATGCCGCGCCTCCCGGCCATGCCCGCAGCTGCAGTCTGCACCCAGGACACGTCAGCAGCCTTGCTGCCAGGCACCACCCTTTACCCTGGGCCAGCTTGCAAGTGTCCTTATGCAGCGCTCCAACTGAGCTGTGCAGCATAGTGACAGCCCCATGTTTCAAGGCCAGGAAGCTCCCTTGTGAGACGAGCCTGCTGCTAATGGGCAGGCAGGCTGTCATGCGTTGCCTGCTCCTGAGAGGCTCCTTTCCGCCAAGGCACATGCCAGCGAGCTCCCCGTGCAGCTGGCACAGCGTCCTGGCCCTGCTCGCGCTGCCAGCGGATGCGCCATTTTCGGCTGCGCCACTCCGCGCGGCCGAGGCTACTCTGGCTGCGCCGCGCCGCCGGCCCCCATGCCGAAGCGCTCCAGGCGCAGCCGGCGCAGCTCCTCCTGGTCGTCGCCAGCGGCCGCGCGCGCGTTGTCCCCCTCCCGCTCCACGAACACCGCGCCCGTTTCGCTCGGCTCCGTGGGCGGGCCCGGGGCGCGCGGACGCGCGCGCGGCGCGCCTGACGCGCCACTGTCCTGCGGCGGCCGCTGCTCGGCCCTCTGAGCCTCGCC
>JAABUO010009403.1_pt1 | contig 10941 bp, 12 predicted proteins | sample 5559291 | NCBI WGS metagenome assembly JAABUO01 (sample SAMN10711878, study PRJNA513372) | rock metagenome | isolation source: Antarctica rocks | place: Antarctica: Victoria Land, Finger Mt sud | reverse complement strand
CACCGTTTGCAGGATAGCGACGGCGACGAAGCGCAACGGCGAGCGCTCGTTGAGCCATTCGCCCGGCGCAGGTTGCGCCGTCAGCCAAGTCAGGAACGGTTGCAACCGGCGTGGCAGCCGCTCGTGCATGGCTGAGCGTGGGTTGGCCAGGGACGAAACAGCAGACCAGGGCGGGCCCTCAGAACTGACGGAGAGATGTCGCGAGAACGTCATGTTTACCTTCCTGTGCCGGCAACCCTGTGCGGACTGCCATCCGCAAATGACTCTGCGTACAATGGTATGTAGACTATCGCGCAGTAAACCGGCCGAGCGCCATTTTGGAAAAAGCAAGCGCACCAGAAAATGCCACGAAATAAATGCCGTGGCCGCTCGGCGACGAGGCCGGAACGGACGCGGCAAACAGCGCTCAACACAGTGTGATCACGGCACCGCGCGCACTTGCCTCACCAGCGGTGGACGGAGCGGAACCTGAGTGGCTAAGCGGCTCCGGTCAGCAGCCGGCTCCGAAACAGCGCCGCGAGACGGGGCGGCATGGTGACCGGACCGTGGTAGCGTCCTCGGCTCAGGTCATGGGCGCTGAGCACGGCAAAGCCGTCCTGCCACTCGCCCCTATCGGTTTGTTCAGGCCAGTCGTCGCCCCGCCACAGCAGGGGTCGCAGGCCGTCCGCGTCCTCGATCCAGTGCCAATTGCTCCGCTCGGGATCAGCAGGGCGACCGTTCCAGCCTTTGCCGCCATGCAAGGCGGCTGGTTCCTCCGCCGCCCGCGTCCGTCCTGCCGTCAGGTCGGCTACAGTCTGCACCAAGATATTTGGCTTGAGCGGCTTTCCCAGATGAAGCCGCCCGCGATGACGCTCCTCGGTGTCATCCGAGCCGTAGCCCGTGAGGAACACGAACGGCACATTTTGCGCGACCAGGGCGTCGGCGATCGGGTCTGCCGTTTCGCCATCAAGGTTCTTGTCCAGCACTGCGGCATCGACTTCTCGCTCGGCCAACAGGGCAAGCGCGCGAGTCACGTTCTGCACGGGGCCTGCCACGTCTGCCCCGGCGTCGGCCAAGACATCGCGCACCTGCCATGCCAGCATCGCGACATCCTCGACAACCAGCACGCGCAGGCCATCCAGCTTTCCAGGCGGCTCCTGGTGATTGACGATGGTGCTATCTTCGGTCATCGGTCTTGCTCGCGTCCGAGGGACAATGAAGGTAGGCCGGATCAAACCCGGCAGCTTGCGAGAGCTCGCGCCAGTTCTGCATTTCCAAGCTTGCAAGAAGTCCCTTGGGCACAGCCACGCCGGTCCTCCAGGCATCGTATGTCCAGTCCTGACATACGTTCGTATGCGTTTTATTGAAGGATTGACACAAAAATATTGTATATGAGTAAACGTCCGCGTTGCGAGTGATAAGGTGGCAGGCCGCCCAAGGTCATTGCATGTCGTCGCCCCCCTTCGATGCCGTCCACTTTCCCCGAACCAATCGCCTGCTCGCGGCGCTTCCACCCGATGTGATGAACGCGCTGCGACCCGACCTTGAGATGGTGCTGCTCCCGATCGGGCTTGCTCTTGAGGAGGTCGGACTTCAGGTCACCTACATCTACTTCCCACACCGCGGCGTGGTCTCGATGGTGATGCCGTTGAAAGACCGTTCAGCGGTCGGCGTCGCCAATGTGGGCTCGGAGGGAATGGTTGGCGTGTCGGTCGTGCTCGGAGCCGACACAGCGCCGCTCCGGGCAATCGTGCAGGTTCCGGGCGCGGCAGCACGGATTGGAGTGGAGGCATTCCGCCGGGCCCTCGACAGCGAACCCGCGCTGCGGCGCCTGTTGCTGCTTTACGTGCTGACGATCGTAAGCCTGCTTGCCCGCAACAGCGCATGCCATCGCATCCACCGGCTAGAGGAGAGATGCGCCCGGTGGCTGCTGTCGATGCACGACCAGATGCACCAGAACAGCTACCCGCTCACCCAGGAGTTCCTGGGCCTGATGTTGGGAGTAAGCCGCCCAAGCGTCTCCGCTGCGGCATCCAAGCTGCAACGGGCGGGGCTCATTCGCTATGTGCGCGGCTGGGTCGCGATCCTCGACCGGCGGGGCCTAGAGGCGGCATCGTGCGAATGCTATGGCGCAACCAAGCAGCAATTTGAGGACTTGATGGGCGGCGGTGGATGACCTGGTAGCGGCGAGACCGTGCTCCTGGGTGGCGCTGGGCTGTCTGTGAACACGTGTTCGTGATTTACACGAAATTCGGCGTCCATCGCCGGAGCGTGGTCGTAAATTGGGCGCGCAAACGCGATTTGGGAACACAGGCCAAACCCCAGACAATGCAAGCAAAATTCAAGCGGCGCACTTCTTTTTAGTCAAAAAACTACAGCCGCTTGTTATAGTTGTACCCGGTTTGAGTAACTGCATAAACCGACTCGGTCACCTGAGCACCATGCAACGTTGTGGGAAAACAACCGTATCTCACCCACGGCTCGCCGCTGCGCGACCGCAGGCATGCGTGAGGAGGGATATTTCGTGGACGAAGTTCGGGTCGAGGGGTTCGGTAAAAGAGTGACCGGTTCTCTCAAGGAAGCGATCGGCAAGATCACTGGCGACACCAAGACGCAGGCCGAAGGCGCTGCAGAGAAGGCGGCCGGCACGGTGCAGAACACGGCTGGCGGAGCGAGAAACCCGGTGCGCAAGGCCCTCAAGCATTGAGCCCGAGCATGTCCACTGAGGTATCGACGGTTTTTCCCGGATCGGACGCTGGGGAGCGGCAATCGTTGCCGCTGCAAGGGCGGAGCCTGCCGCTTTACGTCGAGCAGCTCGACGTGTCCCGTCGTCGGGTTGCGACGGCTTTGGTGCGTGCCGCGACCACGACGCATCGCCGTGAGCAGCGCGTCGAGGAGGATTTGGTTCACGAGCGCGTCGAGGTGGAGCGGGTGGCGATCGGCCGTGTGGTCGATGCCGTGCCGCCGGTCCGGGTGGAGGGTGACACGACCATTCTGTCCGTGGTCGAGGAGGAGGTCGTGGTGCAGCGGCGGCTTGTTCTCAAGGAGGAGGTGCATGTCCGCCGCGTCGCAGCCACGCAACGTCACGTCGAGACGGTTGTGCTCCGTGAGCAGGACGTCGCGGTCACCCGCACCCCGCTGCAAGGCTCGCCAGCTTCGGCGCAACCCCCATACCATTCCCAACCCAAGGATGACCTGCCATGACCGATGAAACCATCGTTGCCGTGTACGACACTGCCGCCCACGCCGAGGCGGCCGTCGCCGGCCTGCGTGCGGCCAACGTTCCGGCGAACGCCATCAGCCAGCACGCCGGCACGGCCGCGAGTTCGGGCAGCGCCGCCGCGTCGCAGCCCGCGCGCGAGCAGGGTTTCTGGTCGGGCCTGTTCGGCGGCGAGCCGGACCACGACACTTCCGTGTATGAGCGCAGCGTGCAGGGCGGCTCGACCGTGGTGTCCGTGAGGGTGCCTGACGCCCACGTCGACGGGGTCATGCAAATCCTTGAAAGCCACCACCCGATCGACATCGACGACCGCGCCGCGAGCTACGGCGCGACGCAGACCACCACGACCACCCGCACGCCGCTCGCCACCGCCGTGCCGCCGCCCCGCGCAGCCACGGCCGGGACGACGGTCGCCGACGGGGGCACGATCCAGCTGGCCGAGGAAACCCTTGCCGTCGGCAAGCGGGTGATCAACCGCGGCGGCACCCGCATCCGCCGGTTCGTGGTGGAAACGCCGGTCGAGCAGAGCGTCACCCTGCACGACGAGAAGGTGACGCTTGAGCGTCGCCCGGTGACGGATGGCCGTCCGGTGACCGGCGCTGATTTCAGCGAGAAGACGGTCGAGATGACGGCAACCGCCGAGGAAGCCGTCGTCGCCAAGACCGCCCGGATCAAGGAGGAGATCGGCCTTCGCAAGGAAGCGACCGAGCGCGTGGAAACGGTGCGCGACACCGTGCGCCGCGAGGACGTCGAGATCGAGCAGATCCCGGGCGAGCGGGTGAGCACGGGCGCCACCACGCCGGTGACGCCTGGCACGCCGGTGACGCCTGGCACGCCGGTGACGCCTCGCACGCCCAAGGTCTGATCGATCGCTGCCCCATGTCCGGGGTGCCCAGAGCATTCCGGACACCCCTGCTGGAGAGCATGATGGCCACGAACACCTATGGCGCCGGACCGCCGCTGCGTCCGGCTGGCGTATTGGAAACCACCACGACCACGATGGGGGGTGGACCCCACACCCACCGGCGCATTTCCTGGGGCGCCATCTTCGGCGGCGTGATCCTGGTGGTCGCGGTGCAGTTGCTGCTCAGCCTGCTGGGCGCCGGCATCGGCCTGGGCACCGTGGACACCAACGCCGGCACCACCCCGGACGCCAGCAGCGCCGGCATCGGCGCGGGCGTGTGGTGGGTGCTCAGCAGCATGATCGCCCTGGCGTTCGGCGGCTATGCGGCGGCCTGGCTGGCCGGCATCGAACTGCGCTGGGATGGCGTGCTGCACGGGCTGATCACCTGGGGCATCGCCACCTTGCTGACCATCTATCTGCTGAGCTCGGCGATCGGCAGCGTGATCGGTGGCGGCTTCTCGGCCCTGGGCAGCGTGACCTCGGCGGCCGGCAGCGGCGTCAAGGATGCCGCGCAGCCGCTGGCCCAAGCAGCCGGCGTGTCGCCGGACGTGCTGCAGCAGCAGGCGCAATCCTATCTCAAGCCGAGCAACCCCGACCCGGCGTCGATGACCCCGCAGGATGCGCAAAAGGAGGTCGCCTCCAACCTGGTGAGCTACGCGCGGGGCGGGGCCGACGCCCCGGCGGCCAAGGAACGGGTGATCGCGATCATGGCGGCCCAGCAGCATGTCAGCCACGACGAGGCCGCCAAGCAGTTCGACGACGGCCAGGCCAAGCTGAAGCAGGCGCGGGACCAGACGGTGAAAACCGCGAAGAACGCCGCTGATGCGAGTGCCGCAGCGGCCTCGAAGGCGTCGTTCGCGACCTTTGGCGATTTGCTCCTGGGGGCGATCGCGGCCGCCATCGGCGGTTCGCTGGCCGTGCAACGGCGGCTGCAAGTGTCGCAGCGCGTGGTCCGCTAGAACGGCGGCGGGGCGGGAGCGCGGGTTGATGCCCTGCCCCGTTCGTCGAACCTGACGGGAGGCAGGCCATGTCCAGAACGGCGCTGCTGCTGGCGGGGGTGTCGCTGCTTGGCGTCGGCTGCACGTTGCTTGGCGGCGCGCGGCCGCAGATCGAGGTGGCGAGCGTGGAACTGCGTCGGGTCGGCTTGCTGGACCAGAGCTTGCGGGTTGGTTTGTGCGCGTTCAACCCGAACGACCAGGATGTCGCCTTTCGCCAACTCACCGTCGTGCTGGATGTGGCGGACGCGCCCTTGGCCGAGGGCGTCACCGCCAGCGCGGTGCTGTTGCCGGCGCACCGCTCCGTGCTGATCCCGTTTGACGTGGCGACCACCACCCGCAACATCCCGCCGCAGCTGCTGGGCATCCTGTTGGCCGGGGCAGTCGAGTATCGGCTGCACGGCTCGGTGCAGCTGGCAGGCTCACTCGGGATCAGCGTGCCATTCAGCCATGGGGGACGGCTGGATGTGCTGAGCGCGGCACCGGCTTTGGCGCTGGCGGCCGGGCAAGCGCTGCTCGTGGATCGAACCGCGCCCGCAAACGTAGGATGTGGCAGCCTGGGTTTCGATCTCAGCCCGGCACGGGACCAAGCGGCTTGAACTTTCCATTCCTGAACGGAGGCATGCATGTCTAACCCACCAGATGGATCCAAGGTTGTTGGCCAGAGCGTGGCCGACGCCAAAGCTGTCGGCGACGCCGCCCGGCAGGCCGCAACGCAAGCCCGGCAGGCTGGGGCGGATGCCGTGGGCCACGCCAAGGACGTGGCGCAGGACGCCCAGGCCCGTGCCGCCTCGCTTGCCGGCGAGCTGGGCGGCCGCGCCACCGCGGCGGCGGAAACCCAGAAGTCCGATCTGGCTGGGCGCTTGGAGGAGGTGGCCCAGGCGGTGCACCGCTCCGGCGAGCAGCTGGAGGGGCACCAGGACTGGCTGGCCCACCTGGTCGAGCAGGGCGCCGACGAGCTGGGCACGCTGGCCGGCACCCTGCGCGCCAACGACCTGCAAAGCCTGCTCGGCAGCCTTGGAAGCCTCGCCAGCCGGCAGCCGGCCTTGTTCGTCGGCGCTTCCATGGCGGCCGGCTTCGCCCTGGCCCGGGTCGGCCGGGTGGCGGTCGCGGGCGCGTCAAGGGCGGACCTGCCCAGCATGCCGGCCATGCCCAAGATGATGCCGGAGCCCAAGACGCCGGAGCCCAAGATGCCAGGGTCCAGCATGTCGGGGCCCAAGATGCCGGGGGCGTCCCATGAGCGGAACTAGGCCCGAGGGCGGTCATGGCCTGGGCGAGGTCATCGGCAGCCTGTTCACCGACCTGCAGGACCTGTTCCAGGGCGAGATCAGGCTTGCGCGCGCCGAGCTGGACCAGAAGCTCGACCGGGTGGTCATGGCCGCGATCTGGCTGGTCGGCGGCGCGCTGGTGGCGTTTGCCGGCCTGGTGGTGATCCTGCAGGGAGTGGCTGCCGCCTTGGCGCTTTACCTGCCGACCTGGGCGGCCTCGCTGATCGTCGGCGTGGCCATCGTCGCCATCGGCGCCTTGTTCGCCCGCTCCGGCCTGGCCATGCTGTCGCTCAAGACCCTCACCCCTGGCCGTACCACGGCCAGCCTGCAGAAAGATGCACGCGTCGTGAAGGAGCACATCTGATGTCCGACAACACCTCCGATCCGGATCGTATCGAGCGCGATCTCGACCAAACCAGGTCCCGGCTGGGCAGCCACCTGAGCGAGCTTCAAAGCAGGCTGTCGCCCGGCCAGGTGGTCGACGACCTGATGGGCTACTTCCGCGGCAGCGAAGGCGCCGATTTCGGCCGCAGCCTGCTGGACAGCGTGCGGGCCAACCCGATCCCGGCGGCCCTCACCGGCATCGGCCTGGCTTGGCTGATGGCGTCCAACCCACGCGCCGGCCAAGCGCCGGCGTCCCTTGGCGGCGGGCTTGGCGCCACGCCCGGCTCGGATTGGAACAACTTCGACGCCACCACGGCGCGGCTTCGCGGCGCCGAGCAGGGCGTGTCGCGCCACCCCGACGAAGCCGAGCACGACTACACCTATCGTCTCGACCAGGCGCGCGGCCACGCGGTCGGCCTGTCGCGCAACGCCGACGAAACCACGCAATCGTTCGGCCAGCGCATCCGCGACGCCCTGGCCAACACCCAGCGCAGCGCAACCCAGGGCGCGCACGACCTGCGCGACCAGGTCAGCGGCTCAGCCAGCGCCGCCGGCGACGCGGTCGGCTCGTTGGGCGCCGCAGCCCAGGGCATGGCGCAGTCCGTCGGCAGCACGGTGCAGGACGCCGCCCGGCAGGCCGGCGATGTGCTGGCGCACCGCGGCCGAACCGCTGGAAAGGCCGGCAGCAACCTGGTGGCGGCGCTGACCGAGAACCCGGCGCTGCTCGGCGTGCTCGGGCTGGCGGCAGGCGCCGTGCTCGGGGCGTTGCTGCCGCAATCGGACCAGGAAGAGGCAGCCCTTGGCGGCATCGCCGGACAAGCGCGCGACACCGTCAGCGGCCTGGCCAAGGAAGCGATGCAGCGGGGAAGCAGCGTCGCGCAAACCGTCATCGACAAGGGCAGCGAAAGCGCCAAGGCGCACGGCCTGGGCGGGGACCAGAGTGCCGGCAGCATGGTGGACGCGGCGTTGAGCGGCAAACTGGCCAGCAGCGCCAAAAACGTCCTGCAGGACGCGATGCAGACCGGCGAGGAAGCCATCCGCAAGCAAGCGCCGCAACCAGGGCAGGAGACCGCCAAACCCAGCTAAGGCCCCCCAGAGCTTGGCCCCTAAGGCCACAGACGCCGGCCAACACCGGCGACTTCCCGTTCTCGCGGATCGGAGCAGCGCCGGTGACCGGCCTCGACATCCACAGCATGTCCGTGGCCGTCGTCGGAGGCACCACCCAACCACGCGCAGCATAGCGCCACTCGACCACCCGCCATACGACCGGGTGTAGCGCTCTTGAGATCGGCCGCTTGCCTCGCCATTTTACGGCGATGCAACATAGTTCGACGCCCTACGATCCCGTGGGCTGGCACGGGACAACCATCCTTTGCGTGCGCCGGGGCGGACGCGTGGCCATGGCGGGCGACGGCCAGGTGACGCTCGGCCAGACCGTCATCAAGGGCAATGCCCGCAAGGTCCGCCGCATCGGCGCCGGCAACCAGGTGTTGGCCGGGTTCGCCGGCGCGACCGCCGACGCGTTCACCCTGCTGGAGCGATTGGAAGCCAAGCTGGAGCGGTTTCCCGCCCAACTCGAGCGCGCCTGCGTGGAATTGGCCAAGGATTGGCGCACCGATCGCTACCTGCGGCGGCTGGAGGCCATGATGGCCGTCGCCGACGCCGATCGCAGCTTCACCCTGACCGGCAACGGCGATGTGCTGGAGCCGGATGACGGCGTGATCGCGATCGGGTCCGGCGGCAACTACGCCCTGTCCGCCGCGCGGGCGCTGATGGAGATCGACGGCTTGGACGCGGAGGAGGTCGCCCGGCGCGCCATGCGGATCGCCAGCGAGATCTGCGTCTACACGAACACCAACGTCATCATCGAGACCCTGTAATGGACGTCCCTACCTTCTCCCCGCGCGAGATCGTCAGTGAGCTCGACCGGTTCATCGTCGGCCAGAATGATGCCAAGCGCGCCGTCGCCATTGCCATGCGCAACCGCTGGCGCCGGCAGCATCTTCCGGAGGCGATGCGCGACGAGGTGGTGCCCAAGAACATCCTGATGATCGGCCCGACCGGCTGCGGCAAGACCGAAATCGCGCGCCGTCTGGCGAAGCTGGCGCAGGCGCCGTTCCTGAAGATCGAGGCAACCAAGTTCACCGAGGTCGGCTATGTCGGCCGCGACGTGGACAGCATCGTGCGCGACTTGGTCGAGGTCAGCCTGACGATGCTGCGCGAGAGCAGCCGCAAGGACGTGCAGGCCAAGGCGGAACTGCAGGCGGAGGATCGGCTGGTGAGCGCCCTGGTGGGCGAGAGCGCCAGCCCCGACACGCGCGCCAAGTTTCGCCGGATGCTGCGGGCGGGTGAGCTGGAGGACAAGGAGGTCGAGGTCAGCGTCGCCGAAAGCGGCTCGCCGATCGGCGCCATGGACATCCCGGGCATGCCGCAGGGACAGATGATCAACCTGGGCGACATGATGAAGGGCATGTTCGGCAAGCAGGGCAAGACCCGTAAGCTGACGGTGTCAGCCGCCCGGACCGCGCTGACCCGGGACGAGGCCGACCAGCTGCTGGACACCGAGCAGGTGACCAAGGACGCGGTCGGCCACGCCGAGCAGAACGGCATCGTGTTCATCGACGAGATCGACAAGGTGTGCGCCCGCACCACCGAGGGCTTCCGTGGCGGCGACGTGTCCCGCGAGGGCGTGCAGCGCGACCTGCTGCCGTTGATCGAGGGCACCACCGTCAGCACCAAATACGGCCCGGTTAAGACCGACCACATCCTGTTCATCGCGTCGGGCGCATTCCATCTGGCCAAGCCGTCCGACTTGCTGCCGGAGCTGCAGGGGCGCCTGCCGATTCGCGTCGAATTGGCGCCGCTGTCCCGTGCCGACCTGCGCCGCATCCTGGTGGAGCCGGAGCACAATTTACTGAAACAATACACCGCGTTGATGCACACGGAAGGCGTGGACCTGGCGTTCAAGGAGGATGCGATCGACGCGTTGGCCGATCTCGCGACCGACATCAACGACCGGGTCGAGAACATCGGCGCAAGGCGGCTGGCGACGGTGCTGGAAAAGCTGCTGGAGGAGATCAGCTTCAGCGCCAGCGACCGCCCCGGCGAGCACGTCGACGTGGACGCGGCTTACGTGAACGAGCGGGTGGCCCCGCTGGCGGCCAAGGGCGACCTGAGCCGGTTCATCCTGTAGCGAGGGCGTCCAGGCCCGCCCAGTCGAACGCGATGCCGTGGCCTGGCCGGTCGGGGGCCACGGCGAATCCGTCCTGGATCGCGAGCGGATCGGCGAGGTAGCGGTCGAGGCCAAAGCCATGCGCTTCCAGAAACGACCGGTTCGGGACGGCGGCGAGGAGGTGCACGGTGATGTCGTGCGCGCCGTGCGACGTGACGGGGAGGTTAAACGCCTCGGCCAGGTGGGCGACCTTCATGAAGGTGGTGACGCCGCCGCAATTGGTCACGTCCGGTTCGGGGAACGTCACGCCGCCGGCCGCGATCAGGGCCCGGAACTCCCACAATGATCGCAGGTTCTCCCCGGCGGCGACCGGCAGGCCCCCTTCGCGCACCACCCGCGCATGGCCCGGCACGTCGTCGGGCGAGATCGGCTCCTCCAGCCACCCCGGCGCGTAGGGGATGAAGGCGCGGGCGGCGCGGATCGCCTCGTCGGCGGTCCAGCGCATGTTGGCATCGACCATGAGGGGAAAGTCGTCGCCAAGGTGGCGGCGCATGGCGGCCAGGCGCTCGACGTCCTCGGCCAGGCGGGGGCGGCCGACCTTCATCTTGATGGCGCGGAAGCCGCGGCCGAGGTTGTCGTCGGTCTGCCGGAGCAGCGCGTCGAGCGGCAGGTCGAGGTCGATCCCGCCGGCGTAGCACGGCACGAGCGGGTCATGCCCGCCGAGCAGCTGCCACAGCGGCAACCCGGCCCGGCGCGCCTTCAGGTCCCACAGGGCGATGTCGAACGCAGACAGCGCAAGCACGGCCGGTCCGCCGCGCCCACCGTAGTGCAGGCCCCACCAGATACGCTGCCACAGGAACTCGATGCGGTCGGCGTCCTGTCCGGCGACGATCTCGGGGATTTCGCGGCGCAGGATGTCGTGGATGGCGCCGCCGTTGCGCCCGACGGTGAAGCTGTAGCCGACGCCTTCCGCCCCGTCCGCGTCGCGGACCCGGAGGGTGAGCAACTCGAACGCCGAC
>JAABUO010009400.1_pt1 | contig 10943 bp, 19 predicted proteins | sample 5559291 | NCBI WGS metagenome assembly JAABUO01 (sample SAMN10711878, study PRJNA513372) | rock metagenome | isolation source: Antarctica rocks | place: Antarctica: Victoria Land, Finger Mt sud | reverse complement strand
TTGATTTTCGTGCTCGTTACCTATCGGTTTCTATTGCCTTCAGCAGTATCTTTGATAGTTCGGCGGCGCTTGGAGAGTGCAGCGGGTAATGGCGTGTGTTTGAGATGGTACGCAGTATTGTGAGGTACTAGCGTCGATGTGTTAAAGATTAAACTTTCACCAGAGGACCAGTCGCCTCCGCGCAGCAGCGTTGATCTTGGTGCAGTTCACAAGGTCGACCCTGTCCAGATGCAGGTCACCTTCTGCCAGATTCATGATGCTCTGTGTGGATGCATTTTCGAACAACCGTCATCCAGGTCTCACGCAATGTTTTGGTGCAGACTTCCAAAGCCAGACAGCTGATCAGCTTGGAGGCATCTGAAACAGGTGCTTCACTTGCAAGAGACAGCTGCGAGTCTCTTAGGACTGTAGTATCGTTCTCAAGCCCTTCTTTCATGGCGCCTTTGAAGCATCCAGCTACGTACGGCTTGTCACCTGAAGTAGTCCCTCCAGGACTTGCACCACCTTCCGCAGCTGCCAAAGCAAGCAAGGGTGGGCAATGATCCTTAGCTGTTGCCTTGTTGCAGCAGCATGGAGCCCTTCATGAAGCTGACACTGCATTGATTTTCAAACCGCTCAATGAGAAGGATGCCCCCCACACACAATGTCTTTGGCTAAAGCCAGCAAGCTGCATTTTATTTGGCTGTCATTATGGCAAGTTGCTGCAATCTTGCATCTCTACTTGCTTGTGCAGGCTCACGTCATGTGTGGCAGAGCTGTGAAGGATCCGCAAGCAGCCTATCCAGTCGATGCGGGCCATACAGTCCGCCAGTCGGACTGCCTTTCAGCACCAGCCTGCATCCCCACACACAACAGACACATCTTCAACCAGGCCATGTTGACAGAGTGGCAGGCCTGCCTGCAACATCAGCTGCACCATCTGCTGAAGTCTCAGGAGCATCGTTGCGGCATGGCCTGCTGACAAGCACTGCATCTGCCAGCCTTTCGGCAACATCAGCTGCAGTAGGCAGGATGCAGAGAGCACCCATGCCGTGCAGACAGCCTATGAGAGGGCCAGGGGCAAGACACATCACATCGTCAGCTCCACAAGCATCACTGGCGTCATTCGACTCTGCCGTTCCTGTCAGAGCAAGCAATAGCATGACCACACAGCTGCAGCCAAGAGCATACAGTGCATCGCATGCTCTAGGAAGGCGCGCACAACCTGCTCAGACAGGCTGTCTGCCCAGGATGGCTTCTATCGAAGCTGTGAGGTACAAGCTCATACTGGTATATTGTACAAAGCTTCAGATCAGATGCAGCTACGTCGCATGCTAGCCGTGGTGGAGTGAGATACTTCAATGTTTGGTTAAGATCAACCCCTTTGATTTGACTGGCCGAGGCTGTGTGAGGAAGCTGTAAATTGCTGCTTGTCTGAGGAAAAGTTCAGACACCTCTGTCCCAGCAAGTGCAGCAAGAATCAGAAGGTGAAAATGTCTTGAAGCTATGCGCTCAAGTCTGCTTGGCAAACCTCTGAAGTCAGATTGTGTGTGCATGCAGGCTCAGCAGCAATGCTGTGCCACAACAGGAGCCCTCCTTGTCACCAGATGTCTCCAAAATCAGCTTTAGAATCCTGACCTCTGGCAGCAAGTGGGCAGGTCAGAAGGGCCCCTGCTCCCCCCTCACCCCCATCCCTGACTCTCCCAACACCCCCTTGCATTGGTGCAGGTACACATAACCCCCGCCTGCTTTAGGCCTGTTATCATCTGTCTCATGCCTACAAAGGCCAGGCTCATGCTGCTTTGATTGTTAGCCAAGATTATGCTTTGTCAGACAATTCCCTAGAGCGTCTCATGCAGCTTCAGATAACACCCATGCTTGCAAAGCCCACATGTCTAGTCGTGTACTGCATCAGTTGCTGGCCACTGTGTGGGTTGTGCGTGTCTCCTCACTGATGGTGCATCAGCTGTGAGGAGCAGCCAGATTGACATTGTTGGGGCTGACGCTTGCATGCTGTTTCACATGTGGTATACCTAGCTCACTCAGGGCCAAGCCATGATTGGCTGCTTTCTGGTTGAACATTCATGTTGGCTTTTCTTTACAAAAAGCAGCATTGCTCCAATGCCTCAACTTACAGCTTAACAAGAAAACGTATTACAGTTTACATGTTAGACAGCGAGCATCAGGTAGAGCTTGTTGTGATCATGCTCCAATCTCTGCTGTGAGCAGTATGCAGCAGAGCAATGTTGCAATCGATTTTGTGCCAGGCGAGCTGTCTACTGTGTCTTCCAGTGTAGCAAACTTCTCCAGCCCCCAGCAGAAAGTACTTTGAGCATGCTTAGAGCTAGTATGACTGGATGAAGCAGCATGGACATGCTTGCATGATCACAGGTGCAGTGTGCGACGCACAAAGCATGGTGGCTACAAGGACGGACGGTTTGAAATGCAAGACTCCTCCAGTGGTGTCACCCTTGTGGCCCTACGCTCCACACGCTCACACAGCTATGATATTTTCATGTACAGCAGGATAGCTGGTATGCCCGTTCATGTGAAAGGCAACACCTGTGCAAAGATAGCGCATGTGACATTGTCTAGCTGTTGCTTCCATAGAAAGCATTTATCATTCTCACTTGGATGCCAAGTGTTGCCACATGGCAGTCATGCTTCAAGCTATGGATATGTGCTTGCTGCACATGAAGATTGCAAAGAATAAGTCTGAATTGTCTCCTGTAGAGTGTACCTGCAAGCACATTACAATGATACCGTGCAGACCTTAAGTTCTGACTGACTTTGTGATTCACAAGTCTAACATGGCTGTGTGTGCCAGACATGAAGTACCTGGGAAGTCTGCAAGCAAACTCGAGGCAGACTAGATTCTTGCTGGTGGGTAGCATGGGGGTTAGCCATCCTTCAGGGCTCAACCCCAATGTAGATCCTGTGCACATGGCAATCAGCTATGGCAAGCCACTGGAAGGTTGGAAGCATGCCTTAGTCATCATCCCCGGTGAGCTGTTTGAGTATACAAGACTGCGCTTCAAAGTGCATCTTTGACTTGATATGCCTGCCTGTCACTGAACAGGCATTGTTCAGCAGGGGTTTGGTGCTGTAGCCCAGCTGATTACTTGAAAAAGCAGTCACATACATTGCAGGCAACCCTGGTTTACAGCAAAAGGCACAGGCCATCAACACACAGGATGATCTGGGAAACGAGCATGGAATTGATGACATGATTGATCGGCTCACAAAGGGACACTTGGTGCCAGGAGTGCAAGCTTTCAGGTCCAGGATGCCTACGGGCAGTGTCCATACAAGGCTGCATCAGCTGCCCTTTGATGGGAGACAGGTGGTGAAGTCAAATAAGAACCTCCAACTCCAGGTGTGTCTGTTGCTGCAGTGACATTTGCATCTTAAAATCACAACAAGCCTAGATGCATGCACGTATGGCAGTCAACCCACTACAATGCTTTGTACTGAAGACATGCATGCTGGTGGTCCTTGCAGCTTGACAGCAGGCTGACAGCATGGCCAACAGTCAGAGCAGCAACCAAATACAGGACAAACAGCAGTGCAGGTACCGACCCTGGCAAGACAGAGTCATTGGGGCTTGGGCGTGGCTCAGGAAATCTTTTGGTGTTTCAGTGTGGACGCATGGATGCAGAGGAATTCATGTGTGACTTTACACCAAAGGTCATTACAAGTGTGCAGGCATTTTGTATTGCACTGAGTTCCTTTACACACAGATCCCCATTTTTGTGGCTATGAGACAAACAATGTGTGCTTGGCAAGCATGACAGAGTACATGGTGTGCATGTCATGCTGGCCCAAATTCGAACCCTCTTTGTGCACGTGGTTTTAAGTATGTAACAGCGAAGCAATGCTCTAATTTGTCATCCAATCTGCTCTTGGGCTACTAGAAAATATTGTCACACCTGCTACTAAGCGCTGTAACTTTCACTGGGTGGCAATCTGGCCTGATTGCCTTGCAATAATGCGCTGAACAAACTGAGGTAGTTCACTAGTTTTGTACCCCATACCTTGCAGCAAGGGGATGTATACCGCATGCATGACGCAGACATACAGTATACAGTTGACTGCAAACAGGCAGCCAACAACAACAGCAACAACTGCTGGCGATGGGGTCCCAGATCCTCCTGCAATCCTGTCCTACAAGCAACATCAGAAACAGCTTATGCTGCAGGCGTGTCTCTGGTTATGGTTTTGTTAGACTCAATGGATGATAAGATATCAGCACTATCGATTTGCATGACACAGGATTGACGTGGAGCATTTGCCCCCCAGCATGGCAAGCATGGTGTCAGAATATCAACACCACAACTGCAATCTTTTGTGTGTATATGCGTCCCATGCAATGCCAACACTTGATATGACAGGAATCATGGTTGAGGTGAAATAGGTCCAGTAAGAGGGTGACTCACCAGCAAGGAATATACATTTGCCAGCAGCAAGCTGAACAGGTCCTCATTCAGCGTCCACGAAGTGACAACAAAATAGTCCAAGGTACCCAGCAGCCTGGTGATGGCACCAGTGACTAGGGTGATCCCCCAGTGAGCCCGCCAGTGCCAAAGGGCCCCCAAGCTAACCGCCAGCAATCCATGCATGAAGAAATAAGTGACTGCCCTGATGGGGCCCAGAAGCACTGCAGATGGTCAATGTCAAACGAGTCATGGAATTGTTTGTATATTTTGTGGGCTGATAACCCAGTCATGGTGAGGTCAATTGCTGCTGAATGCACTCAGCAGCAGCATCAAAAGTCCTGTATCTCTCAACTATCTCAACCAACTACAACTAAACCAACTACAAATGGTGTTCCTTGGGAGTGCCTGGTGATAACTACTTTGAGTTCATGCATGCTATTCCCACAAGCAACCTTGAGACATGGCTTACATAGGAGCAAGAAGCAGGTAGCAGTCATGGTCTTGCGCCCAGCAGCAGGACCTGAGCGCATGGCTGCCACAATGACAGGCATGGGCAAGAAGTAGCCCAAATAGCTCTCCAAACTCAGCAAGGTAGCCAGGGTGAAGGCCAGACCCGATACAGCTGCCAGCATTGCTGTCTCAACCAGTGACTGCAACATGCACAAAGTCGGTCTGCAATGTTGCGTACAACCTCTGGTGAGACTTCTGCCCTGCATGTATGGCTGCAAACTGGCCAGCAATGAGCAATTGTGCTGTAAGATACAACACACACATTCACCTTGGCAAGTGGTAACGGTACTGGGGCACCATCCTGTTGCTGTTGTTTCCGCAGCGCATCTTGAGCATGCTGCAAATGCAGCTCTGAAACAGTCGGTGATGCTACACCTTGAGCTTCTATCTGATTCTGCAAATGCAGACACAAATTGGTTTGTGTGCTAGACAGTGTACAACACTGGCAAGCTGTTGCAACAGTCGCACCTTAGAGCTTGCAATTGACGTCCGGTCATGGTCATGTTTGCACCCCTGAACTCCCCTGCCTGCATGACATCGACTGCTGATGACCCTAAAGCCGTGAAACTCAGGCTGTAGGACTGCTGACAAGATGTTAAGCTGCTACCAGGCCGATTGCAACGCTTCGAGGCAAAATCTACACCAGGACCAGCAAAACTCAATGGTCTGTGTGTCTGGCTGGATATATTCGCTGCTGGCGAGAAGATCCTATGGCTGCAGGTGATCATGCACATGTGGTGTCAGGGGAGGTTCACAAACACGCTCATATTGCTCCATCTTGCGGGGAGAGTTTCGAGCACGCACATTTCATTCCGGTCAGTTTGAAGCTCGCACGGCGCAGTGCAGTTCGGACACCGCAGCTCAGGCAGTGCACAGTCACGGCATTCAGATTCAAGCAGAAGACTTCAAACCTTCTGCTTTGACTCAGAACGGCACAATTGCCTCAGCGCACACAAGTGCAGTTATCAGTTGCTGGCCGAACGGTTGAGGTGATGCAACGAGAGCCGTCGTCAATATTGGGAACGTGCGTGGGTCACGCAGGACTGCAGCAGCACACACAACTGATCAGTCACTGCAGTCAGCTGTTGTATTGCAGCAGATTCTGGGATGTCACTTTCACATGCCAAAACGGTGAGCTTGTGCACGCCAATCGGGCCTTCCTGGCCGCCAGGTCTGAGTTCTTCGGAGGCCTGTTGTTTGGGGGCTTGCAAGAGAGTCACTTGGCAGAGATCGCGCTTCCGAAGGTCAAAGCTGCCCCTCTGAGGCTTGTGCTGCATTTCTTGCACACACTCGAAGTCAGAAGTACAGGTGGCCATCAGGATCAATACATCATGACAATTGTTGTGAGCTGCATGAGTAGTTTGCTACAAGCGCACACCGCTTATACAATGCCATATTATGCTATCAAAAGCTCTGATCATCAGCACAGACACCAGCCCAATGTCAGCAGCAGACACAGAAACTTTGCAGTTACTTGCAGATGCAAGCGAGATGATGGAGGCTTGCGAGCTGGCACGCCAGTACAACATCTCAGAATGTGAGAACAGCTTGCTGCAACAGCTCCGAGACCAAACAGTCCTGAATGGCAATGCAATAAGCGTGATACTGGACAAAGCAAGCTCTCTCAGCATGCCTCAGCTGGAACTGCTAGCCCTTGAGAAGTGCTCCTCTATGCTCATCACTCCCTCAGCCTTCCTAGGCTTCTCACCATCTGCTCTACACCTGTGCCTTTCAGCTGCACATCTGAAGGCATCAGAAACAAGCGTCCTGGAAGCAGTCATACGCTGGGGCAAAAGTCAGCTGTGCAACAACCCGAATCTTGACCTGAAGTGGGTCCTTGCAGACATCCTGCCAAAGCTGCGTCTAGAGAGCATTCCTGCGGACATTCTGCAGCAGATGGTTCGTGGCTTGGATCTGTTGTCACCAGAGGACATCGCAGCTGTGCGCTTCAGCCAGACTGTTCAGGAGCAGCCAGGCCTCAGCCGGCAGTATGCGCGGCGGCCATGGGGTGAGCTAGGCCCTGACATTGCTTGCACAGACATAGATGTCATAGAGTTCAAGTCCCAGCAGCATCAGGGCGCTCGCAGCAGGCATTGCCTCAAGGCTGGGACAGGCTGCTATGTGTGGCACCTCTCTGTGGACCGGTATAGCAGCTGCACCTGGATTGGGCTTGTTGATGACACTGCAGACATGAGCAGCCAAGCGCCTCAGACTGGTGTGATCCAATGCCTAAGCAGTATGTGTAATATTCATCGCACTTATGTAAGCATGTGTAAGCTGACGTGCCATGCATATCGCAATGCTCTGAGGAGTGCTTTGTGCGGGATTAGGTCATGAATGCCATGCCTTTAGGCGCTTTTGTCCCCTGTGCAATGATACTGAAACAAACATTGCTGTACAGGTGGCTAGGCAATCAGCAAGGGTGCTGGATGATGGGTAGCAATGGGTCTATAGCAGCAGCAGCGCCACGGTGTGACTGCTGTGCAGACGAGTTTGGTTGTCCACTGTCTCCTGCAGAGAAGGTAACACCACCTTATAGATCCATGACCACATGAGCCTCTGAGCTTTCGGCCTGTGTCACACTTCAGTCTGTCATCATTCAAGCTTGGGCTGTTTCTGCTTGCCTCAATTGTACTGATGGCCTGCAGGTGTTGTATGGCAATCAGTCATATCATGTTGTGCCCTATGGTGCTAAGTATGATGCAGACGGCACTCGTGTCACCGTCCACATTGACATGACTGCCAGGCAATGCAGTTTTGAGGTGGATGGCACTCACTTTGGAGTCGCCTTCTGGAATTTGCCTGCTCAGGTGTATCCTGCAGTGTCCATGCGATATGGTGGCAAAGTCAAGTTCATCACCTGCATGGGTGTGAATTGACACACTGATGATTGATTTGCATCCTAAAGTTGACGCAACAAAAGTCTCAATGTCAACATGTTGTCTTGCTTGCTGTTGCTGCTAATCTTTCAAACTGCGTCATATTTTCCACTGCTGTACATTACTCTGTACATGTTTTTGAGCTCTTAAACTTTCATGCCTATACATCACTTTCTTGACTTCCCAGAAGGATCCAGATCCTGCTGAATAACATTGACACTGAAATAAATTTTGACTGACAGCATACCCACATATAGCTTCATCGTTTCTTTGGTGCTAAAGCAATCTGACCAGTGAATTGTTCTGTTTGATTGGCGCTGTTATATGCATTTGATGGCAAGGCTTGTTTGTAAAGCATTTCCTTAACAGAATGAGCTGGATCTGTTGCACAAGAGACTAGTAGCTTAACAGACATACTATATATGCAGTAGCAAAAACAACCACTGGCATCATAACTAGACCACAATCAGAGAAGCTGTGTAGCTACAAGACCCAATATGTGTCACTGCTGAGAAAGGACCAGCTGGGATGCAGCAGATCATAACACAGAATATGAGGCAGACAGACGCAGTATGAAATAAATCTAGTCAAGCCCTGCCCTCTCTGATGATCTTCAAGAGAGTGATAGTGTTGTCTGCTTTGATAGCAGCCCTACAAGCTGTCACAACCCTTGCCTTAGCAGCACCTAGCCTCAGTCTGGCTGCATGCTGTATCATTGTATTCACCAGCTTCAGAGAATCCAAGAGTTCCTTGTGGTTGGTGGCTCTCTTGGTGTGTTCCATGACAAGCTGCCTGCAAGCAAGCAGTGTCTCATGTCGTCAGAAGCTGCCTTGATAGAGACCTTTCGTTCAACAGATGTGTCTGCCACTTGGTGCATACAATGGGACAAGACAAGGCACCAGGTGTTGATAGCAAGTATTTGTGCAAACACAGCTGATTGAGAACACATCACCAGTGACATTGCATCATTGTGCTCAGTCATGCATCAACCCTTGCTGAGAGTACATGCTTTGCATGCGCTGCAGCACCTGTTTAAATGCTGCAGCTGGTTGTACATCTTTTTCATGACGCCAAATTCGCCCAGCAACCGTGCGTCTTCAGCCTGTGCAACCCAACAGTTGACTCATCTGGCATGACCCATGACTGATGTAAGCAAGGTTTGCTTGATGACGTCGTCAGGACATGTTCAATGCTGGTTGGCAGAGCAGGTGGTCTGAGTGTAAGCATGAGTTGTAAGCATGAGACTTGCAGCTCAATGCCTGCCATTTGCATTACTTGAGTGACTGTGTTGCGACTGAGCACCAAGATATTACCTGCTGAACCCGTGCTGCAAGGAATCATTACAAAGGATTCACAGAGGCACTACATGTGTGAAAACTCACTGAATAGATAGGCACTGCCTGTACAAGCCAAAATGGAATGCTTTGAAACAGGCCTCATGTGACAAGCATCTGGAGATGCACGATTGCCCCCCATTATTGTTGATGAGTGTCATGAAGTTTGATATGCCACCCACAGGCCTGGTGCTGGATATTGAAGTCCGGCCTATCACATACCTTGACTACCAGAACCTTGACAGCCGTCGAGCTTTCTGCAGCCTCTGCCATCATCTTCAGCCGGTTGCTGTTGCACTCATCCACCTGCAACCATGCTGCCTGTTTAGCTGCCAGCCCTGATGTCTGACTGCAGGACATTGCACACCTATCTGATGATGAGCTTGTCAGCAGCAGCCATAGCACGCATCGTGCGGCACATGCTGAAGAGGCAGTGGTGTCTGACGTCTGTATCTTGGGTTTTGGGCAACTGGCAATTGATATGCACACAGTGGTGGCTTCATCAATGCTGACAAGGCCATGCTGCAGGGTGTGACAGTGGCTGCGTGAAAGTCAATGTGGTTGTACTCTGCAGAAGATGTGTAGCCCACAACACCACAAACGGCTATGCCCAGCCATGCTATCCTTGCATTCAGGTAACAAGAGACAGGACCCTGGAAGTCTTCTTTCACAGTTCCTGCTGATGTGCAATGGACTGCAGCATGGCATGGATGAAGCAACCAGGTCCAACAGCAAACAGAGCATAGTTGTTCATGCTGTGTTGGTGCTTTGCCATCAGAGCACATGAGCCTCCCAGCTGCTGTTGTTGCTGCTGCTGGTGAGGGTGACGTATGTGCTGCACAGACGCTGACCTTGGCCAGCACTGCCTGGAAGTCTTGCATGTGGTCGGGGAAGTGTGCAATGCTCTCCAGGTCAGTCAGGCCAAGGTAGGCAGCCGCATCCTGCACCACCTCCCCTGCCAACTCCAAATCCTCTGTTCTCACCACTACCTGCTCATGGCAAGGCTCTGGAGGCAATCAGCATCGCACAAATGAGAAGCTATGCGCTTTGGTTACAGCTGATTGCATTGAGCAGGAAAGGTTGTCGAGCGTTTTGGTGCAGCGACTCATCCTCACAAGTTACGTGCTGTCACAGGGCAATCAATGCAATGGATGTTCGCCTTGCAAGAGGCATGTGGCTTCTGCTGTGACTTGCTTTGACTCCAGCAGCTTGATCACTGACGTTCCGACTACCAACAGATACGAGACAGCATGCATGCCACACTAGGGATCAGGTATGCCCCTTGACAGGAGTGACTGTTGGTACATACACATCACACACCCACACACACACCCACACACATGTTGCAGGGAGATGCGTGCGTACAGCTGACCTGTGTGCCCCGCATGGAGATGGTGAGGGGCCTGCCATCCCTGAGGGACATGAAGTGGGCCTCCACCCCTTCAGGCCCATGCTGCACGCCATTCTCTGTGCCAAAGCTGTGCTCCACCCACATGGCCACCCTGCACGCATCCACTCATGTCCAGCTATGTTCACCAGTTTGCTGGCGCTGGTCACCTCTTCTAGAGCAGATACAGGTCTCCTACAGCTCACTGTGAAAAAGGCAGGACACATACGTGTACCTGCAAGCCACTCGGCCACTGGATATGTGTGCAGGCCTATGGTAGAGACACACTTGAGGCGCAGTCATGCAGAGGGGCAGTGCAACACTGCAGGCTCTACCTGGCTGGCCGTTCTGCTATACTGAAAGTGACAGCCGAGGATGCCATTGGAAGCGCTTCTCGGTCAGCTGGTGCATACATGCA
>JAABUO010009399.1_pt1 | contig 10943 bp, 9 predicted proteins | sample 5559291 | NCBI WGS metagenome assembly JAABUO01 (sample SAMN10711878, study PRJNA513372) | rock metagenome | isolation source: Antarctica rocks | place: Antarctica: Victoria Land, Finger Mt sud | reverse complement strand
TGCTTAAAATCCAGCTCCCGTTGTGTTCCAAATCCAGCTCCCATGTGTTCCAAAACCCACCTATTATGTGCTTAAAATCCAGCTCCCGTTGTGCCCCAAATCCAGCTCCCATATGTGTTCCAAAACTCACCTATTATGTGCTTAAAATCCAGCTCCCGTTGTGTCCCAAATCCAGCTTTCATATGTGTTCCAAAACTCAGCTACCATTTGCTTCAAAACCCACCTATTATATGCCCCAAATCCAGCTTCCAGTATGCTTCAAAACCCACCTATTATGTGCTTCAAATTCAGCTCCCAGTATGCTTCAAATCCAGCTCTCAGTATGCTTTAAATCTAGCTTTCATATGTGTTTCACGATAATGAGCACAGCGTGTACAGATACGTTAAGACACGAAAAAGGATCGTAAAAAGAGACAAAGATTGATATATACGCGTACAACAAAGATAATAACAGATGCAGGTATGTACGGGTAAATAAACAGGTCAAGAAAATTTGTTCGGATGATTCGGATGTTCGATCAGGTGATTCGTGGTCACCTGATGGAACTCTTGGCGGATTTAAGCTTCTTTTATTCTGGTACATATAGAGACTACCTTCTGCCCGTGCAAAGAAAAGTGCACGTGACCCATGTTTGTCCTGATGTCGTTGTACTTTTTCAGTGTGTGACGAAAACATGATTAAAACGGTGGCATATACTCGTAATATATTAGAATTAGTAATATCGATGAAAACCCGTACGTAGAGTCGCGGCTCCACTCTGCCGAAATAGATGCTCTCCCTTGGAACCTGAAATTACTGATAATCCTGACGTGAAAAGAAAAGAAAAGAAAACTGATCCTACTTTCTGGTGGCCGTCGTTGCTCGGAATATATCCAGAGTTTCTGACCTGATACTTTGAATGGACTTCAATTCCACCCCAGGTTGTCCTAGCCTTCTTAAAGATCAGACCAGTCTCGAGGACAACGCCCTTACTATTTATAATGCTTGACAAACTCGCAGGCTTTGGAAATCTGTTCTAGACACCAACCAATTCAGTATTAAAAATCCAAATTGAATTCGTTGATTTCCATGCTTTACTCCGCGCAATTTTGCCGCAAGGGTGATCTCCAGAGATTGGATTCGAGTCGAAGCATGCCGTCTCCGTAGGGTCCGCCGAACGCCTTCGGCCTTTTCACGCTCCTCGATTTATAATAGGCCGGTATATTCTTAGGACATGCCAGGTGTATGGACTTGGTAGACGATTCAGCACCTTCATCAGGTCAAGGAGTGTTTGACGGTGGATGTCTTGGCCAGTGTGGTTTATTGGTCTTCGGGGGGGCGTCGTCTCTTAACGTAGACCTTTCCATCTGATAACGTTTCACCCATGAGGTGCTCTTCGAGACCCCAAAGCCGATCATCAAAATCCTGAAGGATTCTTTCAACACTATGAATTGCTCTACCGTCTTGTCAGCCTTCCGTAGAGTAAATGTCTATCTGCATACTTACGATATGATGTTGTTAGAATCATAGGCAATCCTACGCGTCTGGATCCGGTTAACTCGGTCAGCTAACGTCTTCACTTCGTCCTTCGTCCTTAACCATATATAACGACGATGGAGAGTCATAGGAGCATAATCCGCAAAAGAAGGTTCTCGACCTGACTTTTCCATGTCGAGATCTCTATCATACGGAGATCCCCTGATGAATGGTTCCTCGAGCCTCTTCAAGTCGTGCATCGAATGCTTCACCAAGTCATTAAGAATCTTGAGCGGAGCGCTATCCAACTGCATCCGCGCGGTCCCTCTACTCCTCGACCTAGACTGTCTCAACGCCTTCTTGAAGTATTCTCGTTCTCCATATAACTCAGATCTTAAATTGTCGAGTGACCTATGTACTTGCTTCCCAGCTCCAAAGATTGTTCCAAGAGAAGCCCAAAAGACATTCAGCAGTGTAAAAAATGTAAATGTAAAGCTTATGAAGCCAACGATGGAAGATGCATAAGATAATGGAGCGACCACCGGGGCCATGCTTGAGCCGCACGTCTGCTAGAACCCGCGGGTTGAAAGAGCAAGAGGCTGAGTGTAACAGCTGTTGAGACACGAATGGATGGAGACGGTTCCATATTGACGCAACTGAACAGGTCAGCTGAGTGTTTGTAAAGCAAGGTAGATAGATAAGCACGTGTTAAGTAAACACTGATATTTTACTGCACATGCCAGGCGCACTATCAAAATAAATGGCAGTTTTTAAGCGAGGTACCCCGCCCCCTTTATCTCTTCATTCAATAGCTGCCTTTCGGCCTGTAAACTTATAAAATGGCTCTGTTAAACCGTGAAAGAAGACTAAAGGAGAGGTATGACTAGGACTGATGATAACGAAGCCTTAATCGCGAAATGAGAGCTATTAATTCAATAAAGATATATCAAATGGTACCTCGGGAAAACTGCCACTTATTTTGATAGTGCGCCTGATGCGCTCTCCAGTTAGCGGCGGACTTCGGCTACTCCTAGTTCTAAGGGGAACTTTTACCGATGGGCATTAGAGTCCTACAGTGCCAGTAATAACAATGAGTCAAGATCAAGCTCTTCAACTACTGTTACGCATACTTGAGACCCATAGCATAGCATTCAAGGAGGAGGATATTAAGTGGGCCTTCGATGCCAAAAGTACGCAGAAGGTTGTCGTTGATTGGGTCCAGGAATTTCTTGGGCCAGAAACGCTACTCTCCCAAGAAGAGGCAGAGCTGTAAGCTTTTCGAAGAACGCATATAAGAGGTGGCTATTCTGACCGAAATATAGGTACTCGCAGCTTGAGGGAAAAGGAACCGCTCGCCGAATTGCTACGAGTCACAATTTGTCTACTGTTCGACCCTTCTTCGACAACCAGATCAGAGCTGCATTGAAGTCCTTGAAAGACTCTACATCCGCGATTGAAAGACACAATGAAATCCTGAAGCAACAAAAGCAGGCTTTGTTACAATTTCAGGAGAGCAGTGACCAGACGCGTGAGAGCTCGAAGCGGACGGCTGCGCATCGTCACAAGAAGAGAACTCAAGAGAAGCAGAACATAGAATTAGCTGTAAGGCATCTCACTGACTGGTCTCTGGATGGTGTTTGATTTTGATCTCAGGTCGAAGAGCTAGTTCAAACTACTAGCACAGACACTGATGCTGCTCAACGCCATCTCCAAGTAGCTTACAGCGCATTCCCTAGCGTTGTTGCTGAGTCACTCCTGAAAGATGACAGGGCTTTGGCAAGGACCGACAGACTTGCTAGAGAGCTTAAAGTCTCTGATGTGGACGATGAACATCAAATCACGCGCCTGCGCGAGTTGTGTAAGAGGTTAAGCACCTATCTCGCAGATGAGATTCGCTGTCGCCTCGACCGCATATATTTAGAAACTAGTCGGTCACCCACAAAATCCACTAGCTCATCCTCAGGAGATGAAGCAGACCTCCAGTCTTCACTAGAAGCCGAACTTGACACCCTCTATTCTGAAATTACAGCCGTAGCTCAAATGTCGACGAGCTTGGAATTTGAGAAACCGTTGATCGAGGCTAGTAGGCAGAAGAAGGTTCAGAACGAAAGTTATATAAGATCAGTACTTGATCATGTATGCTATATGCTCTCTATGCGCAAAGCTTAGCTAATGATAATAGATCGAAGACTCAGTTGCTTACTTGCTTGAAAAGATGGATCATATGATAATGCGTGCCGAGATTCATGCATCACATTGTGCCGCACTGGATGCTGTGGTGAACCATTTGCATGAACCCCAGATTTCAACGCCTCAAACTAGAAGTCTAGCCAACAACAAGATCGGCAATCCTTCATTCCACTCTAAATCAACAAGCAAGGAAGCAAGCCTGGAAATTCCCAGCAATTTTGATACTCGGCGTCTGCTCAGCATCCTTGGCATCCCGCCGCTCGACGACCTGAAGCCCAAGGATATTGAGGATATTCTTGATCTCACAGCCTCCGATAGAGAAAGAAAACGGAGGGATGGTTCCTCAAGTGTGGAAAGGTCGATCAACGAGGTTCTCACTTCGTGTTTGAACGATTCCTCTTTAACCCAGCAAACCATTGTCGACACGCTGCTTGCTGACACCGCATACCATACCGTTGAAATGTTTGATCCAGAATTGAGATCCCAGATCAATACCTTAAAGGCAGATATCGGGAAGCTTGGTGCTGAGATGGTAGATTTGGACTTGGGAAAGCTAAATATGTCCAATCAAGAGCGTGACCTATTCGTAAATCAGTGGGCTTATTACGAGTAAAGTTCTAATCTCAATGTTGACTGCAAAATATCCGCTTCTGCGAAATTTCATTCATTGCGAATCACGCAACAGGTCCATTGATTCGTATCCTATTATTCTATCTAGTAATGTAACAACCTGGAAGCGACGTGGGTTTGAAGATTCGCATTCATGGAAAGCACGTTTCCACGCTCGATTCACCTCTAGCATTTCAAATTAAACACATCCCGCTCACAAAAATTTCCTGACAACAACCTTACCTCTCTCCTATTATTCTGAATTCCCTCATGAGAGTCCTCTGTCCACCTTGTCCTCCATCCAGACAATTCTCCTTGCAATAATGCGCACCGGCGGCTGCAATTGCACAACTTGGAGAATGGTAGTTCTTACGATCGTATGTAGCATCTCAACTACGATAAGCGCATGGACACCGATAATTGTCAAGAACATCACCGCCCTAGGGCCCCAGCTTACTCCGGATGTTACTTATGTGTCTCGCGATGGTGGCTACTCAGTATTGATCAATGGCAATATTGTGTGGCTTTACGATGATACAGAGTGCATGGATCCAGATGGGAAGCAGCTCTCCTTTGTATCCAACACTGCTGCGTATGCCAATCAACCAAACAAGAATGTATCGACCGTTGCCGACTTTGGAGTAATGCAAGCAGGAATGGATAAGAACGGGAATAAAAACTATGCTATTCTGGCAGGCACTTCAGTTGGTACAGGAGGCTGGATTCCTTTCCAACCTGATGAGCTGTACTTCAATCAACAAAAGAAGAACGTAGAGAGAGTAGCTATCTGTAAGCGTCCCCTAGCAGTGACAAATCTCTTTTCAGTTAGGGTTTACTAAGAGTGATATCTAGGGCCCGGTACTTCTCCTACCCCAATCAGTACTACCCAAGCCTTCCTATTTGCGCCTTTGGTGTATGTCGACAGCAAACCACAGGATCCGTCAAAGGAGTACCAAGGTCGAGGGATGACTCTGATATCGATCGACGCTCCAATTTCTGGGCCTATTGCAACTCGACAAGGTGATCTCATCATTCCGGGAACAAAAGTGGCTTTTGGAGGGTTCTCGACCTTGCTTGGATCTACGAGCACGAACACCACTACCGACCCCGATTTTGGTGACCGTGATGTTTATATGTTTGGTATGGCCAGCGGTGGCCTCCAACTTGCTCGAGTAGGAATCAGTGACGTGACCGCCTTCAACAAGTATACCTTCTGGGATCCGGCGAGTCTCAATTTCTCACAGGTAGCTCCAAGCCCAGACATTACTGATTATCAACACATCTATCTGCCCGGTTCTTTCTCGTCAGGGAGTATCTTCTACAGTCCTTACCTCGCCACATTCATCATGGTCTACTTCAACAAGATGGTAGACTCGACGTTCTACATACGCTATCTGGAGCTTAATGTGCCATTAAAGGACGATTCCGTTTGGACTTTGGGTGGAAAGAATGGGAAAGGCATCCAAGCAGAAGACGCAGAAGCTCTCGTCAAATACCCTTGGTCTGCAGAGCAGAAGCTTTTTCTCTCACCCAAGGCTAAAGGAGGCTTCAACTACGCCGGAATGGCTCATCCTGAGTACTTCAACCGGCAATATTTTGCCAAGTCCCTTTATCCAAATAGCACGCCGAAAGAACAACGTCTCAATGGTTGGTATGGCAATAACATAATAGCAGAAGCTGATGCAGGTAGTGATGGGAGACACTTACTACTAAGCTGGACTGCTCAATCAAAAGGTGGAACTGATACAGGGATTTACCAGGTCGAGCTCGCCACGGTGGAATTTGATGATATTCCCGCATCGCCTTCCGGCCCCTCCGCAACCTCTGGTCAGACAGCGTCTCCCTCATCGACGCACAGTACAGGGCCCAACAGACCGGTCAACTCAGACCAGAATATGATTCCAAAGAGTCATGGTCAAGCTTTGAAGCCTTTGGTAGGATTCTCCAGCATGTTGGGACTCCTGACGCTGCTGTTGATGTTGAGTTTTCAATGCTGTACTCTTTGATAAGCAGTTCCTGGAATCATTAGAATCTACCTGACGCACTAGCGACGCATAGAAAGTAGGATAATAGACGGAGTCATGGTTTCTGACTTAAGTTACGGCGGATATCGAGGTATTGGTGAAGTGTAATTTCTACTTAGGCCTGCTATTGTGCTATAATATTATAGATGGAAGTGCACAATGAATCACACAGACATGGCATCCCAAACCCCCTAGCGATTTCCTGGACGTCTAGACCTCGCTGCCTGTACGGAAGTGGCATTTTGGTTGATGCGCTTGTGCCCTCGATAATCACGATATAGAAGATATCATTTAGATTCTGTATAGAGTTACAACGCCAAGTCAGCTACCTCCGTGAAAATTCAACTCCACGACAAAAGACCAAACATGTTTTCGTACTCTTTTCTCATCTATGAGGTATCTCGGAACGGAGAATCTCATCTTCATTTTGAGCCGCTGTGCAGCTTCGCATTGTCGAATCATGGCCCGACAGTAGCCACTCTACAAAACAAACATCACTCGCATCTCGGGCCGCCGTCATCAATGCACAAGCTCAAGATACAAGTATGAGTGATAAGCAATGAGGCATTTTCTATTGGCCAGGTGGCCGTTTAGAAGGATTTGCACTGCCACCTCATATTGTGGCTGGTGCGGTGTTGAGGGAGCCTCATGGGCGCTAAAAGCCGTGTCAGATGCATCAACTTTTCAGCCGTGGCTATCTAACGGAGCCAACCTCCTCCAGGGACCACAACATCAACTGTCATGCAGTGGCGACTGTCATACAGCTGAAATTATCGAGGCATACATGCTTATGATATCACCGTCCACATATCAAACTTTTTATTTGTGGCTTGAAGCTGTGGAGAGGTCATTCCCCAATCTGGTCTTACGGTGAAGGGTCACACGGTTGCATCAAGCATTGTCAGGCGTGTCGATACTCCGTACACCGAATATGACAGCAGGAAACTCTGCGACGACTGGCATGCATCACAGTCTTGAAGATGCAGTAGGCGATTTACGGCGATTCTACCCGGAGCGGTGAGTCTCGAGGAAAGTGAAAACAATCTACAAGACATACACTGCCGGAAGTCATCAACAAACAGATTCTTTGATAAACTCGACAGAATGCTTAGCTGCAGTAGGGGTTGAAAGCTCGTGCTCATTTTGAAACACACTTGGAACCATCTGGGTGGTTCCTCAACGAACTGGTACTTTTGGCTGGAACTTCCTGCGCAAACTTGCCGCGATTGACTGTGGTCTTACTGACCAGAATGTCCTTATCTATCACCCCCTAGAGGCGCCTGAATTTTCCGACATTTGCCAGCGCATCAACTGCCTACAATTGCCTTGTTGTTTTCTAATCTTCAAGTCGCCGCGTCTTTCCGTGGCCGCGTAGTTTTTCAGCTGACTGGCAGTGCTGCCCCTTTTGTGAAACTTTAGATTCTTAGACTGGGAGCTTTCTACTCATTTCCATCTGCTCCTCCAGCCTTTTTCTTTCGATTCCTGTTGCAGAAAGACACCTTGTCGTTACTCAGATCAAAGCAGTGAGATGTTGGACTTTTAGCGCACAGAAGGCTTGTTCAGCCGCACAGTGGGCACTGCAAAAGAACAATCCCTGCTCCTGCGGCTCACCCGACATCATTAGAATACTAATACCGTACTACTATCCCAAAGCAGTTGAGTGTCACACCAATCTTCTGATTCCTTAGTATCTTAGGCTCCACTACCCTCTCGTCCTTTATATACCGTGGAAAGTCCGACCGTCTTGTTCATCAAAACATCGATGTCTGTGCGCAACTGAGACCTGGTCTTGATCATTGTTCTTTTATCCCAACCTGCTAATCTTCACAATACTTCTGTCTTGAACTCTCACCGCATCGATTTGCTCTATATTGGAAACTACCTGTCCGGAATTCAACAGCTCGTGCCAAGCTTGACTCACTCTTGTATCAGAGAGTCAGAACCTTTCACATAAAGGGTGGAACCTATTATGATTGCCTAGCTACATGTCTTCCGCCAAGGTTGTCCTGCTGTTGTCTCGCCGATTTAATACCATCGAAGACCCAGGTTAGACGCTCATTCCCTCAACAGCCCGCAACAACAGCGACAAATAAAGCCAGTGTTTGTCGGACCGTCGACAACACTTCTAAAAAGCAAACCCAGAATATCCAGAGTCCGATGTGCGTTATTGAGAACTACTTCATTGTATACCCAGACGGACGTCGCGAACCACATGAGCGGCTGCACTGGTGCCCGCACGGAACACAGGGTACTCCTTGCAATCAAACCGAGATTGTTCATCTACTTCAAGACGAATACGCCTTGCTCGCAGAAGCGCCACCTCCTCCTCAGCCACGGTATCAGGTAATTGAACCGAGGGCAGCTAGGAGACCGCCCGAGGCGGAAACGGTGAAATATCGTAGACGGACCTCGGACGGGCTGAAAGCTGTCTGGGAGATCAACATCCCGTTCCTTTCCTGGAACAAGAAATCGAAGCCTGTAGAGAGGGAACTTATCGTCGTAAAACGTGGGCGGAAATCACGAGCTAAGCAATCACCGCCCGTTATTCATCCACCACCACCTCCAATGGCACCATTACCACCGCCTCCTCCTCCCCCACCACCACCTTTCCGTCTTGGTGGTCCGCCAAGAGTTGTAGAGCGATTCCCGCGCCCAGTAGTAGGGGAAGACGAGTTCATTCAAGAACGCGAGCAACGCAAAAAGGCAGAGCGCATGGCACTAGCAGAGCAAGAGGCACGGATCCGCGCCCAAGAGGACGCAGAAAAGGTGCGTCGACAAAGAGACCGTGAGAAGAAGCGCAACAGCAACCTCGAGCGTGACAAAAGGCATCGAGAGCAGGAACAACAGGAACGCGCTGCTTCAGCAGAACGAGAAAGGCGCAGAAAGGCCGAGGACAGAGCCCGCGCCGAGTCACAAGAAAGATTCAGACGCAGGGCAGCAGAAGCAGTAAGGCGTCGAGAGTCAAAGGAGAGAGCACTGGTAGAATCACGAAATAGAGCCAGGCACTTGGCAGAAGCAGTAAGACTCCGAGAGGATGAGGAGAGAGCGTGGCTTGAAAGGATACGCCTTGAGGAGGAGGAAGAAGCGGCAAGGATTCGCGAAGAGAGACAGCGAATCACTTGGCGGCTTGAACAAAGGAATCCGCGCGAGCCTCGTCACCTACCGGAAATTCATCATTATGTCCGGGGTAGCTTCGAAGAGAGAGGAAATCGTGTCATCAACAATGCGATTCGTGCAGAAGAGAGGCGACAAGCAGAAGCAGACGCAGGCTGGTTTCGACGAAGAACTTTCGGAGGTGGCGCTCGAAGACGTGATCAAGTTGCGGTGGATGAGCGAAGGATTTATATTTGAAGATGATTTGAGTAGAGTGGGAAGGTGTTTCTTTTAGCCGTTTGTCTTTGATTTTGCTGCCTTCAGATGTTGTCGTTACAAGTTTAGCCGACATGGTCATTCGTTGTTTGCTACTTCTACATTCGGCTTGTCGATCCGGGATCATTTCGTTGATTAGTTTGCGATCTTTGAAAGTTTAGTCTCTGTCCTTTCTGCAATTGGGCTCCAGTAATCAGGATCATGAGGGGGTGATGCTGTCGGAAATATAGAACGTGCTTATCGCACTAATGCATCGTCGTCCAAAAGACCCGTAGATCCCTCTACGGACCGCCAGCATCAATCGCATCTGTCATGCACTTTTCTCGCCGAAGGTGCTATACATTTTCTGAAGATGTGGGTTGGATGAACGCGCAGTGAGGTCCCGAGACGATGAATCCCACACCCTTTCAAAAGTGTGGGTGCCACCTGAAAACCTCTCATTGGGAGCAGGAGGTTCATGAAGTCGTGGTTCGAACTTGGTGACAATGCAAAGGTGGGAACCTAACCAGGAAACCTCACGTACTGTAGATCTAATATCGACCCGTCAATACCTACACACTGATCCACGAACCTAATCAATAGACTGTATCACAAATATGCAGGACGTTTTGTTACATGACATGCATGCATATGGTGGGGTAAGTGGGTGCCTGGTCAAAGGGATGTAAGCATCGGCCAGGCAAAAGAAACACCAGCATATTTCAGAACGTGGAGAAGCTTTCCAGCGAAGATGAAGAAAATCATGCTCTGGAGTATATTATTAATCTTCTTTCCTTCTGTTACCGGTGGAGCATCGACTTTTCGTTTACGCAATGCTTCGTCAAACTGTCAGATCTTTTGGGGCTCTTTCCCTTACCGATAATTCTTTGCCGGCTGCTCAACTATCGAGGTCGTTTTCATCTCCTGCCAAGTCCGCTGACAAAAGGAATAACGAAGACGAAGTTGGTACTGTGAGGACATGGTTGGCCGATCTCAAATCCAAGCCAATACCGGAAAGTGTTCCTGAATTCAAGGCTAGCAAGTCTTCTGGCCCCGGAGGTCAGCATGCAAACAAGTAAGTGCTCGAATTTTGACTGTATTTGCACCAGGTGTTTGACCGAGGATAGAACAAATTCGAAGGTTTCGCTACGCTTTCCTGTCGACAAATTGAAGAGCTACAGCCCTCAGCTCCTACATGAAGAATTTCAGAGGCACAGAAGGTACCTCAAGAATTCACACTCATTTATCGTCCGTGCTCAGGAGAGTCGATCACAGCTGGAGAACAAACGGATTTGCTGGGATGAAATGTATGAAAT
>JAABUO010009398.1_pt1 | contig 10944 bp, 12 predicted proteins | sample 5559291 | NCBI WGS metagenome assembly JAABUO01 (sample SAMN10711878, study PRJNA513372) | rock metagenome | isolation source: Antarctica rocks | place: Antarctica: Victoria Land, Finger Mt sud | reverse complement strand
CGTGCTTCCATGTGCCTGTGTCTGCGTGCTTGTAACGTCCATTTGTCATGAGCACATTTTGGTGCACTCTAGTCAGGGCTGGCCATGCACTGCTGCTGAGCGCAAAAGCAGTTTTGGAGCTGTACTGTATGGTCACTTGCTTACATGCAGGCTATGTCAGCAGCAGATGATGACTCGACGCTGACACAATTAGCAACAGCCTGGGTGAATCTGTACCTGGGTGGAGCAAAGGTAGAAGAGGCATTTTTCATTTTCCAAGAGCTGGGAGACAAGTACAACTGGACGGTGAGCAATGCCACCCTAGAGTCCAGCAATGCCAATCATGCACTGACTCACTCAATCACTCAGTGGATTCATTCGCTGGCTCACGTACTCAGTCACTTCACTCACTCAATCACCCATTCACGCACTCACCCATATCACTCACTCGTCCACTCACCTACCTGCTTACTTGCTTGCTTGCTCATTCACCATCTCAAAAGCTCTGCATTCACCCCTTCACACATACACCACACATATAACATTGCAGAGTTGCCTGCATCACAGCAGTATTGTATGTGTACGGAGCGTGCAGACACGGCTGAGCAGCAATTGCAAGAAGCACACCATCACTGTGCTGCTCTGACTTGTTCGAGTGCGCAAAGCACTGGGCTGAGGCCATGCTGCTGCCTTGCAGACTTGCCGCAACATCTACATTGGCCATGAAAAGCAGCCAGCAGATTGCGCATGACATGATGGTATCGTGGCTACTTTCCTTGGCCCTCAAGTGTCTTACATAGCTTGGCCAAGGTGGTTGTTTTGCTGTGCAGACTCGCCTGCTGAATGGCAGTGCGGTGTGCAACATGCGCATGGGGCGATGGGAGGAAGCAGAGCAGCAGCTCATGGAGGCCTTTGAGAAGGATGCTAAGAGTGCTGACACCCTGGCCAATCTAGTCACCACCTGCTTGCACCTTGGCAAGGCCACCTCCAGATACAACACGTGAGATTTGCATTACCACTTGCACACCTGAGATGTCACTGCGAATCTCAACATCTTGATGTTTCTTAGGATTTGTCACAACACGCGCTTGTGAAGCGTGACCGCCGTCCACAGCAAGTTGTTTGGAAGTTTGTGTATGAGAAGCACTTCCTGAAGCAAAGTGTCTTGCAGGCAACTCAAGGCAGTTGCGCCAGCACATATTCTGGTGCAACGCAATGAGAGCGCAGATGAAGCCTTCAGGAATGCAGCGTCTGCATTTGAAGTCAGTGCCTAGTCTCATCCATTTATGTCAAGAGTGAAAGCGGTATTACCAGGCATGCAAAAGCCCACTTCCGGCACTCTTGCCTGCACATCCACCGATGCTGATGAGCCTCCAGATGACCCACTGAGTCTTCGTGGATCAGCTGTGCAATGGAATTCACGACCGCATAGAGTGTAGAAACTGTGTTGAACATCAGTGCTGAAGGCAGCATTGCAATTAATATGATGTTATTTGGAAGTTTCACATGTGGGTCATTGAGTCATTTGTGCCAGCAACAACCCCAATGCCACTGGCTTGCTGCGTTGACATTGAGCCAATTAGCTCTGAAATGCTGCTCACCCAGCAATGTTGGCCGTGCACATGCAAGCCTGCTGTCAGCATGGTATGATCAACACAATTTCATGCAACGACATTAATTAATTTATAAATCTGCAATCAGCCAGTCAGCAATGCCCAGTGTCGATCCAGCAGCTATATAACGCTGCTTGATGAAACTCAACAACTCTACCCGCCATGAGATGTAGCCACCACTAAGCGCTCCTCAACGGGTACGTGTAGTTGTTCGTTGCTGCCTGTCCACGGTACCACCATGAGCATGCAGTATTGTTTTTCCAGTTATTGTCTGTTGACTCCCCTGATGAGTCCTAAAGACAAGAAATGTAAATTGAATGAATTGATTGATTGACTAATCATGGTTGGTCATGCTTGCTTTGGTAGCCTAGCCAGGCTACTCTATGTTGTTGCTTGCCGAAGAGAAGTTGTTGCAACGTAGTAATTGCAGGGGCACCAGTTTTCCGCTGGAAAATCTTTGGAAAACAGTCACAGTCTGCCAGCGGCTGCTGTTGAAGTTTAATGTGAGTGCTTGTAACTTGTGCTTGGCAGCTTACCAAGGCTTGTATACCTTGACCTGTGGTATTTGCATTCAGGAAACTTTGCTGAATAACTGTTTTGCTATGCGCACGATGTAACGCATATCTGACGTCCTCTGTACGTCATGTATGACCTAAAGGTGGGGGTGCATAGCGCTTAAAGTTGTTGGCATCGTAGTAATGTTAGCTCTGTCGTCTGCTTTTGTCATTTCGAGGTTGCGTCCAATTGCTTTCGTGAATAGTGCGTGATGGTGAAAGTTTTTGTCACAGGAGGAACCGGCTATATCGGTTCTCGTTTAATTAGGATTCTACTGGCCGAAGGGCATACCATCAGCGCTCTATCGCGAAGATCAGGGACTGACCTGGATAAACTGGGTCTCCATGTGATCCAAGGAACTTTAAAGGATTTGGAAGTGATCTCTGCTGCTGCTGCCGATGCGAATGCTGTTATGCATTTGGGCTTCGAAACTGATATTGCCAGATTTGTGGAGTGCTGCGAGCAGGATCTGGCAGTCATCGAATGTATCAGCAAGGCATTGGCAGGCAGTGGGAAATTGTTTGCAAGCACATCTGGGATTGCTGTTCTGGGAGACACTGGAGATATCTTGCTGATGAGTCTAGCCCAACAGTACCTCACCCCAGACTAGCTTCGGAGGCTGGCACCCTGGCGGTGAGTAATTACAGCTCTTGCTTGGTGTGCATGCATCACAGTCCGATACCATGTGATGGAGCATGCATGCTTAATCTGCACCAAAATCTGCCTGCTTGTTCATTTCTTCAGCATTCTGACCGACTTCTGGGGAAATTGCAGTTCTTCTTGTGCCTGTGTTGACTTGAGCGTCTTCAGCTACTTGAATGGCTGGTGTCACTGCTGTCCAATGGCAAGATCAGCATAATGCATATATTGTGTCTGTTTTTGTGAGTTTCTCCTGTAATCAGAAATGATAATCCAACATTTATGGCTGTTGTTGACAGGGTTTGGAGCACAACATACGTGCTGTGGTCATGCGCATGCCAGTCTTGACATACAGCCATGACTTCTCAGGCTTTTACAACATCATGCGCACAGCTGCTGAGACATATGGAGCGTCAGTGTATGTGGGCTCAGGTGTTGCTTGAGCTTCCAATAGGGCTGCCTTACAGCAATGAGTGTGCACAGAGTGTGTGCTGACATCCTGATGTCAGGATGCTGCTTGGCAGCCTACAAGGCTCATGCACCTCATCAACAAATAATCTTGACATCAAGTGTGAAGGCCATCTACATCATATGATGCTGGCTGTATGCAGGTAGTAACAAGCTGTGTGTCACACATGTGGATGATGTGGTCCAAGCGTATGCTGCACTTCTTCATCACAAGGATGCAAAGGGAGTATACAACATTGCTGGAGAGAATGGGGTCACCATCAAATGCATTGCAGAATCCATTGCTGCCAAGTTGCACTGCAAGTGTGAAAGCGTCACTCGAGAGGAAGCAGACAAAGTTCTTGGCCCATTCATTTCTTTGTTCACATGCATGAACAATCAGGCAGACAACACCAAAGCTCGGCAGGAGCTAGGCTGGAAGCCAGAACACTTATCCTTCATCACTGAGATTTGATGCACTGGAAGCTTCTTTTGCCACAGTGGTCGTTATGCACATGCTGCATGACAACAGCGGGCAAGTCAACGATGCCAAAACAGATGGCTCTGCAGTTGTTTTGTGCTTTCCATTGATGAACTGTTACATTACTGAAGTGCTGCGTCAATAGTGTTGCTTTGACGAAGTATGGCATTGGTGCACTGTTGCGCCAATGAAGTCATGCAATGATGAAGTGTTGCATTGATGGACTGCTGCACTGTTTATTGCATGAATTGTCAGCTCTGACAAATAAGCCATATATGCATGTGTGCTGTGGACTTTCTGCAGACCTTTTTCTACTCGTGTAAATGTTAGCACAGTGCGACCTCCATGTCAACATCTTGTATTGGTTATCACAGTGGTATCTGGTATTCGATTCTGATTAAGACTCCTATTTGTTAACAATGTTGCACATTTGGATTTTCCCCCTGCATGGTGACAGTTTCTTGACAGGTTCTAGATGATGACCTTTTTGGTCTAGACAGATCTGTGTCCTTCTTTGTCTGTTTCGTTTTCTGATGAAAGACTGCAGTTTAGTCAAATGGGCTAGCTGCCCCTAAGGACTGACTGACTGATAGGCACTGATAAATTGTTCCATGCATGACCTGTTTCAATTAGAGCAAACACTTTGTGTTAACTGTGCATTGGCAATTCAGCATTTTCGTCAACATACTAGTAAGACTTAGGTTCTGTGAACGCTCTTCAGTCAAGTCATCCTAATTGTTACTAGAATGCATGTCCTGCAACATGCTAGTAGCACTGACTCAACTTGTGTAAAAGCTACACTTACTAACCTGCTTGTCCCCGCAGCTTAAGCTTGTCAAGTACACTATATGTTTGCCGAACTGATCAGTTAGATCATGACCACAGGCATAAGCGTCAGACTGCAGTTCACCAAACACACATTTGAAGGATCAAGTCCTGTAACAAATATTGTGTCAAGGCAAGCTTGCGACTGTGCACTTTCAGACAAGCTACAATGCAACATGTCCCCATTGCAGCAGTATGTCTCTAGGCTTGACATCCTTTTCTATACAATTGAAATCCAACCACCTCGAACAGACACTGAGTATTGAGGCTTGTGCAACAACTTTGATGGTGTTGAGCATCAGGGTAGCATCAGGAGACAATTCATGCAATGCATGACGCAGTTAGTGTGAAACGTCACAATTGCAATTGATGCAACACATCTAGGTCTTTCAGCTCCCTGACAGATTTGATCTAGAGTCTTCAGCACGCAGCAGTATCAAAAGCTACAGACTGAGTCCCGTCACAGTATGTTGTGGGCATCTTGTGGCTTTGGGTCAAGCAGCCTGCAGTTGCAGCTGCCATATATTGCTTTCTGGTAGATCCTTATAGGGATTGTCCAGGGTCAGGTCTGTAAGATACAGCCAGCCTGCATGCTGCTGCTGAAACTGCTGCAGCACTTGTGCTGCCTTGTCTGAGGCAGTGGAGTGAATCATATGCCAGAACTTCGACTTTGGGTATTTTGACATGAAAGGCGCAGGCTGATACGCAGCATATTTGTCGGCAGACTCTTCAAAGGTGACAAATATGTCACCCTGGGCCAAGTAAGCCTCAGGGAATGATGAGCACCCTGGGTTCAAGACCAGTATAGGCTGCACAGCTTGACCCTTTGACGCTGCAGCTTTGATCAGGGAATAGTACTCAACCTGAGCGGCATCTGCAGTACACAAGACAGTGTAGTCGCAGCCTCGATATTTGTGTGTTGCAGGCAGCTTCAGTACACCACAGCACAGCCCACCCCAGTGATACATCTCATCAACAAAGAACCCATCCACATTATACCACTCCTTGTAGAGCTGCAAATCCTTCAGGACAATTTCCAGGGATCGTTCGGAGTATTCGGTTCTGACATAGCCTAAGACTTTGATGCCGGCGGCTTGACACTTCTGTACGGCGTCCTTGAACAATCCGTAGGGTTTACAGTCGGGTCCGCTGTTTGGATTGACGACGACTATGGGGTTTTCCTTTGCTGAAGTCAAAATGGTCTCCCACGCACACGGCAGTCGACCGTAACCTGGCCACAGGTACAGGGGTATCGCTATTTTGCACCTGTTCACATTGCTCATGACTGTTTCATAAGCAAGCTGAGCGTCCTGAAGTGGGCCTTACAGGTCTTGTCACAACTCAAGCAAATCCCAGGGATGTGTGGCTATCCCGAAGCGATTTATATTACGCATTAATCGGAACGTTGGATCGCCGAAGCGATCAATTTCAACCGATCAGTTTTGGGTACCTAAGAGAAGAATTGGCGCACACCAGCTGACACGACCGTCAGTGACACCGGGCTCCGCCAGCCCAACATCGGCATTATGTCTTTGATGGGTTATAGCTCAGGGTGAAAGAAGTCACCTGGGCAGCTTGTGCAGCGGCAACTGTGACATGCTGAAGCCTTGAAGGTAGGGTCAGTTACGTGAACCACCTTCCTTTCTGGACGATGCTAGCATACAAGGACCTGGGCTCATCATGGCTGAATTTTTGAACGCGTCAGTGCTTGCATACGACTACACAAAGGTTTGACTGGCTTTACGCTGCTCTTGATATCGCGGAGAGATCCAGGGGCATCAAGCTTGCGACTAGTTGTCCGCAACACATCTGATCTGACTTGCTTGGCTTTTCAGGGAGTCCAATGATTTGATAAGCCAGCTGCGAGAGGGCGCTAGTAGCTTCGGAAGTTCTTGCGCCGAACATGGTTGGCTGGCACCCCAAGTGGGACCGGCTTCCGTACTGCACAGCTCAGCTTGTACCGGCTGGTGGGCATCTCATGTTTATGTTCCTTAGGCGGCTTAGCTCCGACGAAGTTTCAGTTGTTCAAGTCATACTTTTCAAATGATTTTTTGCTGTAGTTGAGTATTGAAGGCTTGTTTGCTGTGCAGTGTTCATTGCCTGCCTGGTTGAAATTTGGCCACTAAGGAGATGGCCTGTAGCAAGCTCCAGACCAGGGTTCTTGCGTGTACTGCAAGCCCTGTGTATAGCCCAGGCGATGGTCTTGGCGCTGTACCCCTTTGAATCACCCATCAGGATTCAGACCCTGGCTCTGTGTGTTGCTGGGTATGCAATGCACACCTCTGCTCATACTTGGCATGAGTTCTTGGTAGTTCTTTGGCATATGTAGCATATCTAATAACAGCTAGTCAATGCCAACATCAGCAGGCTTCTGCCCACAAGTTGTCCAAATCCACAAGTCTGTGACAAGTCCACAAGTTTGTGACAAGTCTGTCCAAACAGCGTGCAATTGCCAAAGCATTAGCATCCATGCTGTTGGTGCAATGCAGAGGCGTGTTGGCAGTGGCAGCAGCATCCACATGCGTTGAGCTTGGGTTTGCAAAAGTGACTTCCTCAGATGAGAAGGCTGCTGTACCCGGCTTTCAAACGTACAGTACAGCTTCTGCAATGGCAGTGCTGTTCACATTCAGTGCAGCAGGCGCTTTTGCACAAGTGGGAGTGGGCTACATAGAAGCTCATTTCCAGCTCATCGCATATGGAGGTGGTTCACTATGAGGCTTCAGATGTTCATATTGTTTGTATATGTGCCTGGGTGGTGCTAACATGTCTATACTAAGCTGAGCATTTGTGTTCTAGCAGCGATGTGCTGCTATATGTGCCAGGGACAATCAGATTGTTCTTTGCAACTTTGGCACTACGCTGCCTGGTGGCATTGTGTGTTCATGTTTGCTGCCAAACTGCTTTTGATGCTTGCAATTGCCTTTTTTGTTAACAAAGTTGCAAAGCTCTGTTTGCAGGTCATGCTGTTGCCAGAAGCTCACCATCTTGCACTTATGTCTGCCAAGCATGCCTTGTGAGTTTCTCTGACCTGACCAAATTCTGTGCTGGTAAACGCAGAGCCTGCAGCCTACTATGGGTGGAACTGTGGAGCTTTGGTGTTGCTAGCCTTTTCTGCTGTTTGGCTGGGCAGGAAGGGATCAGTCACCCAGGCTAAGTTTGTAGCTGTGGTGGCTGGCTTCACTTTTGCCATCACAGTCATCTTAAGGTGAACCCACTGTGTCGTTACCCCAGCCACCGCACTAACACCACCACCACCACCACCACTCCTCATACCACCACCACTCACACCACCACCACTCATACCACCACCATCGACACCAGCAATGCCACCAGTAGCAATCCGCTCTTGATTTGCTGTGTCTGCCCCGTTGAAAATCCTCAGTGCCACTGCCATTATCATCATCAAGTCCAATATTCCAATGTTCCAGCCCTTTGGAGTTCCATGCTCGCAGTCAGTACTCCTGTGGTCTGTTTGCATATGCAAACCCTTGTCAGCGTCATGACTGTTGACTGTGTAGACTGTCGGGTCAGCTCAGAGATACAGCTTAACACCATTGCCATCCAGACATCATGCATGATGTGATACTTGTTGAGACAAGATTGCATGAGGCAGTACTGCTCAAGCAGGTGCATCTCTGCCTATCCAGGCGGATCATGCAGTCCTGTTGGCACATAAGCAAAGATAGAATTGATGGGCAGAATGCATTGTGTACTTGTGCAGGCAAGTGTCACATGGGTACTATAGCATCTACAGTCAAGAAAGCTCATGGTTGACCATCATTGTACAGGTGTGCAAGAGTCTGACTTGTAGCTAGTGCCAATCTACCACCTTTTGGAGGGCCCACTAAAGTTGCAGTTGACACTGTCATGCAAGCACCTTGTGCACGAAGATTGTTTGAGCTGCACAGGTGTACTATGGTGTGTATGGTGCTTGATAGTCCATCAGACTTGCTATTCGTGACTAGCTGCAGAAAGACTGCAGTCTGATGCAAGATGCTGACAGGGCAATACGGTGTCTTGCAACTGCTATCTCTCTGACATGATTTTCTGTGTTGCATGATGCTCTCCTTTCTTGACTCAGCAGTATGGTGATGTGCCCTTGCAGGTTTTCATTCTGGAGCTTGGCCACTTGCACACACAGGTGAGCCTGACCAAGCTCAATATATTTGTGCAGTGATGGTATTCCTGCTGTTTTCTTTTCTTTTCTTTTCTTTTCTTTTCTTTTCTTTTCTTTTCTTTTCTTTTCTTTTCTTTTCTTTTCTTTTCTTTTCTTTTCTTTTCTATTCTTTTCTTTTCTTTCTTTTCCTTTCTTTCTATTCCTGCTGTTCCCTCATGTCAACTTGACATTCTCAGCAATTCTTCAGCAACACCTCCTTGTATGATTGACAACTGTTATTTGGACTGCACGCTGCCATTGCAATGCCCTGCCAGCTGTAGGGGTCTGCAACCATGTTGTGTCGGTGCGGTCATGAAGCATTCTGCACTCGTCCAGTATCTAGGGCTCATGTGGTACATATGTGTTGTGGTACCAAAGGTACACATGTGGTCTTGATTGTGGCCATACCAGACATCACAGATTTGGACCTTTTGGGCCCAAGATCTGTCTCTTCTAGAACAGCATTGATGACTTGTATCATTCAAACTTGACATTCTCAGAATTCTCCTAGTGATTGTCTGTTGACGCCCCTGATGAGTCTTAAAGACAAGAAATGTAAATTGATTGATTGATTGATTGTGGCTATCCCAGGGGTTATGGAGCTGGACACGATGGGCCTTGCCCACAAGTGAGAGTCCCCCTGCTGTCTACCACCAGCACGGCTCTGCTACTGGGGCCTTCCCAGGAGTGGAAGCCACTTCTATCAATGCTGATCCTGAGAGGGTTGAGCGAATTGGGTCAATGACTGGCATGGTCATTGGAGGCGCAAACAAAGATGAAGTCCTGGATGCTTTTGATGGTGAGACATTGCCATACTGTTACTCCTGGCAAGACTTTGAGTCCTAATTAGGGCAGCCCACACAGCGAGCCTGGCTCTTCAGGGTATGCATTTGGGTCAAAAGCGTCAACAAGCCACTAAAGCCACTATAAGAGCTCTCAGCTGCTGCAGCCATGTCTGCTGTCAATGTGACTTTGTGTGTGTGCTTGTGTGTAGTGTTCAGGTCTAGCAGCTTGGACAAGTTGTATGGCTTGCACTGTGGGCCCGTGTTGCGGAAGGGTCAAGACCCTGGGGAGCAGATATACAGACTGCCTTTCCAGAGCGGTGACGCAGATAGGTAATCCACCAACACTGGTGCATGCAAGGGATTAAGGCTACAAGCTTGGTGGTGCTCTATGGCCATGCAATGACAGCCTGTGTAGTCTCATTACTCATTGGTTGATGAGTCATGACCAAGTGTGCATATAATCGGCATTTGTTACAGAAAGCTGTTGCATTACCCAAAAGCTAGCAGAACAGCAGCTCACTTGTGGTTTTGTTGCAGAGGCAATGCTGATCTGTCTGATATTCTGTTGTGCAGGAAATGGAATGAGTTTTTGAAAGATCTGGCCCCTTCAATTGAGTGCATGTCAAACACCGGCATACCAGGCAAGAACTCCAGGGCTCCAGTTCCTGGCAGCAAGCTGTTCAGCGCGTTCCAAGCAACTGGAGCATCAGAGCGTGAGGGTGCAAGGCAATTCACACAGCTTGGGGCTCTGCTGATGCATGCTCAGCATAGCCAAACATCAGCATTTGGTACTTGTGATGTGATGGTCAGTTCACAAACTCTACGAACCACGGCTCGGCCAGCGGCTACAGAGGAGGTTCTATACAAGCTGAGCAGTGGCTACAACAAGCGCCTGTGGCCAGTGTTGCACGTAGACGAGCCGTCAGAGAACTTGGTGATGCCCTCAGACGCTGCTGATCATGCTTCTAGGAAGTACCTTGTGGGCTGCCTCCAGAAGGCGTCCGCTGCAATCGACTCAGGCGATGGAGCCTCGCTGCTGCCAGGTAAGGCTGGAGTTTGTGTTGTAGGTCAGTTGCATAGGCTGTGTATTCAAAGCACAGGGTCATGCGACGTCACTGTCATGATGCAATCAGCTGGTGCAGATCACTAGCTGTACACCAGCAAGGCAAAAGCTTATGGTCAACTTTGCACTTAACAAGATCTTGGTCTGCATTAGCAACCAAGTGCCGCAAACTCACCTGTGAATTGTGTATAGTGTCCGAGGAATGATGATCCAGTCAAGCTTGCTGTCTTCATGCTTTGTACGCTGTTGCAGGTACAGACACGCGGGGCAGCGCATTGTGGCAGAGCAATAGCACCCTGGCCTCGCTGCTTCAGAAACTGGCCCAAGTTGTAAGCAGCGGCAGGATGGCGACGGTCATATGCCCTCGACCTGCGCTTGTGAGCGAGAAGTACATGGGAACT
>JAABUO010009397.1_pt1 | contig 10944 bp, 15 predicted proteins | sample 5559291 | NCBI WGS metagenome assembly JAABUO01 (sample SAMN10711878, study PRJNA513372) | rock metagenome | isolation source: Antarctica rocks | place: Antarctica: Victoria Land, Finger Mt sud | reverse complement strand
GCAGGGCTCTTGTGACTTGAAGGTGAACAGGTCCTTGCCAGAAGCAACATCCCATAGCTTAACAGAAGAGTCTGCTGATGCAGTGATGAGCTTTTCTGAGTCCCCTGCAAGTTGCATTAGCAGAGGTTGAACTGGCAAACTTTGCTGGCTGTATAGCCTGCTGACATGTGTCCTTGCGAGCCATCTGCAGCGTTGCTTACATGTGAGATCACAGGTCCAGACTGCTCCATTGTGGCCATTGTAAGTGCCTACTCGGTATCCATCATCTGAGAACCAGAGTGTCGGGTGGTGATCCTGCAAGGGCAGTGTGACTATGAGAGCAACACAGGACGGCAGACGCCCCAGTCACATACGTACACCGTGGGACTTAGCCTTACCTTGGCACAACTGATCAGTAAATCTCCCTCTCGGTTAAACCTGCAACACGGAGGGTGCAACAGTCAGCAGTGCATCAGCCCGACGACAGGTTTTGCAAAGCTAGCGCACTCGCCATGAGCTTACTTCAGAAAGTTGAGTGGCCTTTCATGCCCCTTGAGCAAATACGGCTTCATCGAGCTTATTGTCGCCCTGCACCTGCGCAAATGTGATCGGTGTAGTCAAGGACGTAGCCGGGCGGCCTTTTGATGTACCAACCCTAGTTGGGCCCTACACATGCTCTCTGTGATGTATGGGGTCAGGTCTGGGCCTTGCGCCCCATTGATCACAGCAGTGACGCACACTGCATTACCTGCAGATATTGCGAGCATGCAATCCGAGGGGCCTGAGTCCAGCTGCTGTCTGCAAGGGCGTGCACCCATGTTCATGATCTGAAAGCTGATCTAGTATGATGATGCAGCACTTTGAGGCAGACTTAGTTACAGGTCAGGAAGTTTGGCTCATGACTTGCAACAGGGCGTCCTCATGAACATGGCCGCCTGGACAAGTTGCTGCTGTCGATCAGACGACTTATCAACTTCCTGGACTCGTTACTTACATGCAAGGCAGACTTTGTGCTCCTATCCATGCTCCGGTTGAATTGCATGCGGCAGCCGACATCTAGCCGCATCATTTCGCAGCCATGCAACATCAACATTTGGTACCCCAGTTGCACCCCAGCTCAGGGTGCATGCCAGGGGTCATGCTGACCAATATGAATCATGCTGCGCAGATGTGTTGCTGCGTTCACCTATGCAAAAGCAGTGCCATGGACACGCTTATCGAAAGCAATAATCCGTTGTTGATCATAGCGCTTAGCGGCGTGCTTACAGTTGGTCGTGGTTGACTTGGCCGCACGCGCTGGTTGACTCTCGACTGCACCGTCTAGTGCATTCAAACTCCTGCACGGGTTCACACACGTCCTGATGTTTTTTGTACTTTATTCTCTGACCGGAGCGAATTGCTGTATCCGCGCACTTCGCCTGTGACAATCGATTCCGCAACTCTACTGCAAGTTTTGCTTGAGACCCTGTCCATCGCCGATGGCTATGCCGACACCTGCGGCGCTGCCTCCCTTGGGTCCAGATGACAGCGTCAGCTTGTTCGATTGTCTCAAACAGTCTTTGAGCCAAGATTCCTTGGTCCAAAAGTCAGCCGAGGCAGCGTTGGAGCAGTATGAGAGGAGGCCCAACTTCTGTGCATGCCTGGCTGTAAGCTGCAGCTCACCTCCATTCTGGACATCTTAACTTTAGTGCCAAAGCTTAATGTTGGCACCCTTTTTGCAGGAGATATTGAGAAGCAAGCAAGCAGACCATAGCGTCAGATGGCTTGCTGCTGTCCAGTTCAAGAACACAATAGCTAAACGATGGCGACCAAAGAGTGGCTTGGGGTAGGTGACCTGCCTTCTATCTATGCAGCAGTTACAATTATTGTGAACTGATAAACACGACCCACCCTGAAAACACGCAGGAACCTGGAAGATGGAGAGAAAGAGTACCTGAGGGGTCAACTATTGCAGCTTATACTGGAAGAAGATAATCAGGTCAGCCTGTCACTGATCTGCTATGCGTGCTATCTGCCATCATGACAATGAGTGCACTCACACATCAGTCAAGCCCCTGAGTTCATGGCCGTGCAAAACCAAAAACACCATGGCTCTTGTAGCATGATTTACATGCTCCAAGCTATCTAGCATATCCTTGTGCTCATAGTCACATGCACATGTTCTTGCATCTTGGGTCCTCTGCTACAGCATGTGACACTTATTCACAAACTCAGCTCAAGAGCTGTTGTGCAGATTGCAGTCCAGATGGCAGTAGTCTTTGCCAAAATTGCCAGGATTGACTATCCCAAAGCCTGGCCAGGCCTCTTTACAGACCTGCTGCAGCAGCTGCAAAGCCAGAGCACTCTCGTTGTCAGACGTGTGTATCTGGTGTTGCATCATGCTCTCAAGGAACTGGCATCTAAACGCCTCAGCTCAGACCAGAAAGCCTTTGCTGAGGTGATCGCGCAATCGTCTTTGCAGAGCAACACTTGACAATGCTCACTTCCCTGTAGTCACAAGGATCGTGAACATCAAGCCCAGACTCTTCAAAGCAATTGTTATCTTCTGGTAACACTCGTGGGCCGAATGTCACATTCATCTGCTTGATTCTGACAGCACAGGCATATAAAGCCTGCAGCACATAGCCTATCTGCACATGCATGGGCAAAATGTGCAATCTGCACCAACTCAGATGTTATGCTGCAGTTGACCAAGCAGCTGTTTGAGCACGTATGGAGCCAGTGGTGTTTTGACACTCAGCAGATTGCTGGCGGGCTCCCACAAGCCTTGGCCAATCAGACACCAGGCCAGCCTTTGCTGCTGAGCCTGGAGCGATGGCTCATCCTGCTGAAGGTGCCCCAGCCCATCAAATCATTGTTCCCATGGCATGCATCCGTCAATGAGGCACTGGCAACACCTGAAGTATCCGTGTACTCATGCTATTCCACCGTCTACTCAACCTATACACAGCACAGTTTGCTTATGGGCTTGGCTTTGCAGACCTGGACGCTTAGGTTGCAGTGTAGTAAATGTAATCTGCATCTGCAAAAGATATCTTTGCTGGTCGACGGAAGGACAGTTACCCGTGTTTTGCCATTGTCATGACTTCTTCCTGCAGGCTTTGCGCAGGCTGGTTGTGTTTGGTTTCCAGAGTGACTCCAGGACACTGGAGCCAGTAGCAGTGGTGACACAGACAGTGCCCGTGCTGCTGCAAGCCTTGCAGACCCTGCTGGCGGCCCGCCCCGCCAAGGGTGCCCCCCGCTCCCAGCTGGCCGTCATGCTGGACAGGGGCCTCATCAAGCTGGCTAAAGTCATCACCAATGTCCAGGAAGTGCACCCCTGGTACGGCTGGCCTGTTAGCCCCAACACCAATACTCAAGCCCAGCAAAGCAGCGGCATTACCGCTGTCACAGCATTCTTATCATTGGCCCTTCTTTCTGGCTTGGACACAATCAGCTGGATCAGCCTTGCTGTTAGGTTGTATGCTATCCCTTTGCTAGATTGCTGCGTGTGGTCATACCACGGCAAGCTCATGCACACACTTCATTGCAGCGTGTAGTATCAGCTTATTTGTGTTGATAGTGAGCCTGCGCCAGCTGATCACATGCACATCATGGCAAAGAGGCATTCTTTGCTGGTTGCTTGGCCAACCTGTCTGGGTGTATCAATGGTTATTAACAACATGCACACATCATGTGCAGGTCCTTTTACTATGCTGCTGTGTTTGATGGTGCTATGGAACTTTTCTTTGGCCAGTTGGTCAGTGGACAACAACCAGATGGTGGACTGTTTGACCGGTTCTTGATCCAGTGCATGTTGTTCCACCATGCTGTGCTGACCTGCCCCTCTTATAAGGGCACCAGCGGGTCCTTTGAGCTCAGCTCAGCTGCACGCTCCCAGGTCAGTCTACATTCTGGCACTGTGTACCTGTCGCAATGTGACTGAGACACATGCATTGACCACATGCTAGCTGTTGGGCTGGACAATCATACTCTTGGATGGACGACAGGGCCGTGTTTGTCTTGCTCACGTCAGCTTCATGTGCAAGTGTGCACAGAAAGGCTGTTACTATGAAGCTTTTGCAACATATGTCAGTCAGCAACATGCTAGGCGTCCTTCATGGCTAGCAAATACACCACAGCTGCAGTGCTAATGCAACCACATCCAGTCAACATCCCATGACGTATGCCTCCCCCAACAAGCATGACCACAACGTCCCTCTTTATGTCTGCAACTACAGCGTTGGAGGTGCCAGCTGCAGTAACAGCGTATGGTTCTGCAGAACATGAGTGGAGCAATCAAGTCTCTGGGGGCTTCTGGGGCATCTCATGGCATCAAATCAGTGGTGAGCTGTTGCCTGCTGCCATGAAATGCATCCAACTCCAATGTTTGGGCCAAACATGCTCTGATTTTGCACAAGATTGTGTTTCTGAGCCTCCTGGACACAGTATTGCTGAGTTTGTGAAAGTCCATGCATGACAGCATGCTGTCATCCTTGCTGAACATCACTGAGCTTGATTGCCAAACTTGGAGATGCTGCAATGTCATACATGTGTCACGAATATGTCTGTGTGCAATGTGTGCAGGCAGATAATGTGAAGCAGATGTCCCAAGGTGTGAAAGCTAGCATGGCTGCATTCTGGACCCCAGACCGCTTGCATCAGCTGGCACAGACCCTAGCCTATCACTTCTTCACTCTCACGGTGAGCCATTTGTTGCTTTGCATGGCAGTCTCAGCAACTCCATCTTTGATCAGCCACTCAGCACTGCTGATGTAGCAAAGCTCAAGCAAGCCTGCCGATGATTTGGTTGTCCTGACTATTGTGGTGGGGGGTGCAGGATCGTGAGCTAGAACACTGGGAGGAAAGCCCAGAGGAGTTCCACCATCAGTCAGATTCTGCGGCTTTCAGGGACAATGTGCGCCCCTGCGCTGAGCTGCTCTTTGCTACCCTGCTCCAGGTCAGCCTGCTGTTTCTGCTGCTGCTTCTCATCCATCGGCTTCACCCAGATGCTTGTCATGGCCACCATGTCTATACTGCTGCTGCTGCTGCTGCTGCTGCTGCTGCTGCTGCTGCTGCTGCTGCTTCCCATTCATCAACACCACATGGCGTTTCTGACCACTGACCAAGCTGGCATCTGTCAATCTTGTCTACTTTGTACAATGCAGCTTGTTGCAACGCAGGGTTGAGATCAGAGTGTGTCTGTGTGCAGGAGGCTTGTGACCACCCCTGAAGCAACACAGAGTTACAGTATAAAGTACAACTTTGTGATACTTTGTGGCTCCAGCTGTGTATATCATGTCGTAATTCAACCAATTACCAATTTCTCAAAGGCACTTTGAAGGCACAACCACAACATCAGCGCTTGCCAAGACTTCTCACAGCCACTGCACGGCTTGGGGATGAGTGGTTGTGTGATGCAGGCCTACAGGGCAGAGCTTGCCCCAGCTGTGGTGGGCATGCTAGCAGCAGCCAGTGAGGCTTGTCCCCCCGGGGCCCCTTCCCGTATGGCCACTCAGAATGGGGCAGACAGCACATCAGCTGCCATCCCAGCTGCTGTGCTACACAAAGAGGCCATCTACGCTGCAGTGGGCACCGGAGCCTATGAGCTGCATGACTTCATTGACTACCAGCCCTGGCTCAGGACCACCTTAGTGCAGGTAAGTAAGCTTTTGTGACAAGAATTCTTAAACTGACTGCCCAGACGTCATAAACAAAACACCTGAACAGAGTCACAAATGACTTGGTATGGAGACCTCATACGCACCAAATCGATGACTTGGGATACACCACAATCATCATGCTTTCGTCCAAACTGCAGCTGGTGTCTCAAGACTGCCAGATCATCTGCCACTTTCTGCTGCAAACTCTGGCATGAACAGTCTTGGGCGTGTTGAGACACAGACTTTGATTGTACTCCCCCAGCAGATCACACTTGCCAGCTTCTGCTCACCATGTCAATGCAGGAGATAGCTGACCAAAGCCCTGCAGCTCGCCCATTGAGACGAAGGGCAGGCCTACTGGTAGGCCAGTGGGTAGGCAAACTGAAAGGGGAGGACCGGCCTTTGGCCTACCGAGCGCTCCTATCCCTACTGGCAGACCCTGATCCTGCCATGCAGCTTGCAGCTGTCGCCAGCTTGCATGCTCTTATAGATGACTGGTCAGTATCATGGCTGTCCACAAATGCGCAGTCCCCCGGATTGCATATGCTCTGTTTCCTGTTTGCCTGTTTGGTCCAGCACTGTCAACCACGCGCTTTTCTGAAATGTTGACAAAGGGCTGACGTGCTTTCTGATCTGTTCACAGACTGGTTAAATGGATGCTGAGCACTGTTGCCCAGATGCTGCAATGACTGCTGACCTCCAGCTTGCAGACAAACTTGAGGACACCTGGATGATGTTCAAGCCTACAGCTTTGCATCTGTGCAGCTCTGCATTGTTGTTACCAAAGCCAAAAGTCTTTCTCACACGCTGTTCTCAAAGCGTTGCCGTTGTGGTGCAGGGAGTTCCGGGAAGATCAGTTTCTGGACCTAGTGGGTCCATGCTTCCAGCTACTAGCCAACCTCATGCAGTCTGCTGTAGACTTTGACAGCCAGCTCCAGGTGACCATGATCGCCATACAATGTTACAGACACTATGGGTGTGCACATCTTTTGCATCACACATGTTCTGAGATGCTGCAGAGTTTCTGCCTAGACATTTTGTTCCATTGCTGAATTCGTCTGTCAGCAAAATGAGCCATTGTTAGTCTTGGCGTATTATCCATGCATGCAGCAGAACAGACGATGCTCCAGTGGCTATATGTGAAGCCTGTTTGTGTACATCTTCAGGCGTTGGTCAATGTCAGCTGTGATGCTCGATAGTAGTTGCACACGTGCTGTTGCAGATATTTGGGTTGATGAACCTCATCATTGACCGCCTAGGCGACAGTGTGAAGCCATTTGCTGAGGGCCTGCTGAGACTCCTGCCAGAGATCTGGCAGGATGCTGAAGGTCAAAGCTTACTCAGGATTCAGGTTGGTTTCAAGCACCCTGACTGACAACCAAGGACAATTCATGTCACATCAAGCCAATTGACAACAAGCATCAAGTCACATCGATGGTAAGTTGCTTCATCAAGCGAATCAGCTGCAGACGTGCACTGCAACGATGTCTCTTGCTTGCATGTCATCAGGCCAGAGAAATATGCACAAGTGTATAAGATTTTTGGTAATAAATTAATAGATTGCATGTCAACAGTGTTCTCATGCTGTACAAAAGTGCCTGCGGCTGACTTGTAGCAGGGCTGACCACATTTCTGCCTGCAGCGCACACACAAAGTTCACTTTTATGGAGGCAAACTAGTCTGTGTTTGCAGCACATGGTCCAGGGCATGTTGATGATGCATGCAGGTGCTGCTAGCGCTGCAGCGGCTGGTGAATGCCCTGGGCATGGACTCTCCAGCCTCCTACAGCCTCTTACTCCCCATCCTGCAGCAATGCACTTCCATAGATCAGGTACAAAGCAGCGTCTGACAGTTTGTAGGCTAGTGTCTGCTGTTGATAAGTCCCCTACAGGGGACTGTTTTATAGCGGGACGTCACTATTGTGAGAGACACGCCCGTCTCATGGTGTACATCTAAACTCAGACCAGGGACTAGCATCAGGCGTTTCCACTTTAGGGAGAATTCTGAGGACAGTTGCACCTAGAGCCATCTCCTCCCACACTGTGGTAATGGCAGACTGCAGCATCCTGATGCCATCCCATTGTCATGCTGAAACTCTCAGTATTAGGCTCTGCATGCTCTACACAGGCTGTCACTGACTGCACTGACATTGTGACTGTTGACACAGCCTGATGAGCTGAACCTACTAGAGGATGGGCTGCAGCTGTGGCTCATTGCGCTGCGCAATGCTCCTGCGCCGCATGCTTCCCTGCTGGACCTCTTCTCTAACCTAGCAGCTGTCATGGAACGCTCTACAGGTCATGATACATTCAGCTTTTTGTTTGACAGCGCAGACTGCTTCTGCACACCATGCTTTGCTACTTGGTGCACTCTTTGCCACTTAGTGCACTAATGCAGCCTGCTCAGGACCCCATACTGTCTCCATGATTGCCACTCACCCTTTTTTGTCACTGCTTTTGTCAACACAGATCTTGTTGATTGCTGTGTGTCTCAGTTCAAGCCACGCAGGATTGTAAGCAAGCAACTGTTGAGATTGTTGAGGGGCACTGTGCGCGAACTGGTTGTGCGCTGCACTGCAGAACATGTGCAGATGGCATGCCAGATCATCACCAGCTGTGTTCTGCTGGGCAGAGCCTCCTTCCTACAACACTATGGTGGTGCTGTTGTCCACAGCTTACAAGCCTTGATAGGTAATCACTGCTCAAGCACTCACTGCTGCATGAATAAGACAGCTGCATGTGAAGATCTTCACATGCAGCTGTTGCTGCCTGAATGTGCAAAATCAAAATGCTGATGGGAAGCTTGAACAAGGATTGCAGGGTCTCTGCAAAAGTGTATCAAATTCTGTCTTGCATGACAGAGCATGGTCCATGCCTTCAACAAGCAAGCATTCAAGACACCTTGCCTAACAGAGATGCCATCACTGTAGGTTGTAAACATACAGCTTCTCGACAGCATTCAAACTTGTCTGGCGGTCAAGGATACTTGCTGCTGCCTGATGGTGATGCCAGCCATGGTTTGCAGGCAATGTTAATGAGAGAGGCATGCTGCTCCTCTTCACAACCTTGGAGATCATCCTGCAGTGTTTCCCAAACGAAGGCCCTTCACTTCTACAGCCAGCGCTGCAGCGGCTGCTGGTCATGCTCCTTGGTGACAAGGAGTCTGGCCTCACTGTCTCAAGTAGGTTGGACAGTCCGGGCGGTGGCAAAGCATTATGGACCGTGTGTCCATGTCCAGTATGTTGTTGTGCAGCCTGTCTGCACATGCTGCATAGTAGGCTGACAAGAGATTTGTGTCATGTCCACAATTGACAACGAGTGCCAAAGGCAGTTGTGTGTGCCAAACTGATCATTGATGTAGCAGTCTGCTGCAAGCTGTGACGCCTGATTGCCCAGACACAGCACAACAGTGTACAGATCATCACGCAGCATTGCTTTGTTCAACATCATCAGAGATATGTCACTTTGCTTGCAGATGCCGTCACTGTGTATGCACGGACCCTGCTACAGATGCCAGAATGGTTTCTCCAATTTTGTGAGGCTACTGGTCCTCAGCTAGCCCACTTGGGAACTGGGATGAGCTCTGCCATGGGAGAGCAGTTACTGCTTGCGTTCCTGGATAGATGGCTGGACAAATTCGACTCCATCGGAACATCTGCAGCACGGAAACTGTCAGCACTTGCCCTGTGTAACGTGCTCACTTTGCCCGTGACACCCATTTTGGACAGGCTCGATCCAATCGCAGCCCATTTGACATCAGTCTGGTTTGAGGTAAGACCTTGTCACACACTGGTCACATATATTCTGCAGCTGTGCTTGCTGCCAACACTGCTGCCTGTGCAGCCCCAGCTATTCTATCTCCTCGGAAGTCTACACCCTACTACTGTATGATTCAGTGCTGCATGCCATGTTGATGGGGCGCATCATCATCTCATATGAAGCTGAATATTTGCCTCCTTATATCACTGGTGTTTGAGCTCATTTGCAATGCCAACATGTCATCTGTGGCCATAGCTTGTAAGTGACAGTCTGTTCTACATGGTGACACTTGCATCACACAGCTGCGTCACAGGCACTTTGGTGTGCTTGTGTGCAGATTGAGGGCGCGGATGCGGCTGATGGACACTCTCTGGGCGCTGAGTATTATACAACGCTCAGGTCTGAGGTAGACAATGAAGTAACAGCAGCTACCGCTGCCTCTGAGGAAGCTGAAGCTGAGATCAAAAGGTAGATCAGTGCACCAGCAAATAAGCTTCATCTTTGACTCAAGCTGGGAAGTCTGCCTGCACAAAGCAGGTGCAGTCTCTGACCCATGTTGGTAATTCTGTCTGATCTTGAGTACTGGGCACGTGCTCCATCTGGGCGTCAGCCATACCGCAGGTGTGCAGCCTGCTTCATATGTGGCATTAGCGGTGTCTCTATACTGTGTTGTTGCAACAACTGGTTATTGATGCAGGCGGCAACATTTACAGGAGCATGATGTGGTCAACCAGCTTCAGCTAAGTAGTTTTGCAAAGAAGAAAATGCATCAGGCCATACAGATGCATGGACAGAGGTTTGAGCAAGCTATGCAAAGGGTCGACAGTACAATCTCACAGCAGTTGCAGCGCATGCTTGCTGGCTAATATGCAATGGCTTGAAGGCACACACACGTATGTTTGCACACTGGGACTGACTGTCATTTGCTGTCAATCATCATCATCATCATCATCATTGATGTTCTGCTTTTGAGCCATATTCATAGCCAATGAAACGTTATTTCTCTCCTGTGTCATATAGTCTGATTAGCCTGTAGAACATCCATACTTATGGCACAAAAGAATGCAGAAAAGCATTTGCCGCAAGGTGAGAGTCAAAATTGCACTTGAGATCAGCCTCTGTCATCATGAAGTAGTGTATGGCAGGAAATACCACTGAGACAGCATCCACTGTTCCTACATTTATCTATGCAGGCATGTAATTGCATGGTTCATCACGTAGTTGCCTTGGGCACTTTGCCCCATGAAAGTCAAATCAGACATCACAGAACACACTAGTATGTAGTGGCAGTAACAAAAGCTAACATATCCCCCTGGCACAAAAGCAGCAAATGGTGCACATCCACTTGCACTGATCCGTTCACTTCATCAAGCTTGCTCGCTAGTGCAAGTTTGAGGAGTTGCTCTTGGATTCAGACTAAGAAAATGGGCCACAGGGGCTGAGCAGCACAAAAAGGTCACATTTGACCTCAACACAAACGGAGCCTTTTGTGCATCACTAGACCCAGATCTTTCAGCAAAGTTGAAAAAAAACCAATGGAACCTTACGACAGCAGAGCAGCAATG
>JAABUO010009396.1_pt1 | contig 10945 bp, 1 predicted proteins | sample 5559291 | NCBI WGS metagenome assembly JAABUO01 (sample SAMN10711878, study PRJNA513372) | rock metagenome | isolation source: Antarctica rocks | place: Antarctica: Victoria Land, Finger Mt sud | reverse complement strand
TTAAGTTCATTATTATTAATTTAATGAGTAAATCGTTTACGTAAATATTAATTATGCTGAATTCTAACTCGTACGATGCGTATATAATGTTTTTATCTGTTAGCATAAACTTATATTCTTAATCTTTTCAGAAAGCGACTAATTTCTTGTTTTATAAGCGTGCTGATTATTTTAATTTATATAAACTCTTCACGATTCGTTATACTAACTTCGAACGATCTTATCGTATGTTTATTTTTTCGAAAATTCGTATATAAATCTCTCGTTCTTTTGTCTTCAAATTATTAATTAAATATATTACTTTAACATTCATTTAATGAAGCTTTAAATTTAATGTAGCGACGATAGCTAAGAAAATTCTTAATGATTTTTTTCGTACGATCGATGCGAACGTTTTCTTATAATTAATGTGTTCTTGTTGCGAAAATTCTTAAGTAATTAAACGAGTTTTATACTTTATTATTCTTTCATTCTTATCGTATTTTAACTTAAACACTCACTTACATTTAATAAGCTTTCTTTCTTTAAGTAATTTATTTAACTTTCATACTTCGTATGCTTATAAACTTTTTAATTTAGTCTGAATAATATTTCGTTAGTTTCTTTTATGAATAAAGTCTTTTAATGTCTCTTCGTAAAACTTTAATTCTTTAGCTCTTTCGTACGAAGCTCTTAATTTTAGCTTTATAAGCTTTATTTTTTTATTTAACACGTAAATCTCTTCATTAAATAAAGCTTTTATATTCGTTAATCTTAATTAATTACGTAATGCTTTCTTTTACATTATTAATTTCATAAAATGCGTTACATTTAGCATGTCGCTCGTTTTTTAAAATTCGCTCATCGTTAATAACTTTTAAGTAGCTTTTAATTAATGCGTAAACGAGTTAATTATTTTTCTTATGCGTAACGTTTTTTGCGTGTCATACTCTTTAATATTTTAAGTAGCTCTTAACTAATACGCAGACGAGTTAATTTTTTTTTTATATTCAGTTCGTACGAATTTCGTGTAACGCGCAGATTAACATTAAGATGATTATTTCTTACTATTTTATAAGCGAGTAATATTAAGTTCGCGAGTTTTACTCGAGCATTTTTTCTTGTTAATGCTGTAAGCTTTACTTTAACATTTAACTTCGTTACTTTAATTATTAATATTTAATTATTTTTTTCAAAACGTTTTTTATCTCGTTTATAAACTTTCACGCTCGAAAGCTTACTTTAAGTATTTTCTTCGTTTATTAAAACAGATGTAATAATCATTTTAATATGTACTAACTCGTACGATTTTATCATCTTTTTATTTATTTATTAAGTTTATTTATTAACACGTAATTAATCTTTAAAGCGTAATACATTTAAGATAATACGATTAGCATTTTTAATTTTAATAAAATTAAAAAAAAAAACTCGTTAAATAAATAAGCGTTAAATTTCGACTCATTAATCGTAATTATTAATACTTCATAAATAAATCGCTGTTAAGAATTTCATATTTAATATTTCTTAATAAATTTCGTGTAGCTTACGAAAATGTTAGTTCATGTACGTTTTATGTTAAATTTAATTCGTTTTTTCTTAAAAATGTATACATAAACGACGCTGTTAAATACGCGTAAATGAGTCACGTTTAATTATATATTACTGATCGTATAATTCGAAACTTTATTTCTTTTTAACATTAATAATAAATTTCTAAGTTCGTTAATGACGTGCATAACTTTAGCTTAAAACATATTAAATAATTTTGCGTTTAGTAATAGCGAGTTCTTTATCGTACGAAGCGTTTTTCAGTTTCGTTCACTTACTGCGTTATGCTTAAAAATGTAAAGCGTTAATTACTTAATGACGATTCTTTTAATCTTACATTAACGTAATAATAAGTAATTAATATATTCTCTTTCTTTATTAACTTTAAGATATGCTAGTTTCTGTTCAGTAAGTCGTTTTAATCTCGAAATTATGCGAATAAATTAATTATAAAAATCTTTCTTATCTTTTAAGAAGTTAATTTATAATTTCTTAATATAATCGTTCATTAGTATGACTGCGTACGAAAATCTTCTTAATAATATTATTATCGTCTTTCATTAAATCTTCATTTACGATTATTAATCATTTTTCATCTTTCTTTACACATTAAAATGAATGTGCTTAAGATTTATTAAATTCTTAAGCTAAAGAATATGAATGATTACAGCACGTGAGTAATTAGCTGCTTTAACGCGTTCAGATTAAAAGACATTTAAGAAATAATCTCTGAAGAGAAAGTAATATTTACACTTTTAATTAAAGTTATTGTAATGATAATAAGCGCTAGCTTCACGACAGCGCTCGCTAGAAATAAGATTAAATGACTTGTTAAATGATTTAAGATCGCTTAATAAGCTAACGTTTCTTATAACGTATTAAGAATGATTTATTACGATTAAATAGCGAAATGTTAACGATGAAGTCATTAAGAGTATTAAATAAGCTGAAGCTCATTTTCTTAATGTTTTTCAGCGATTAGTTTTATATATTAATATTATAATAACTGAGTATAATCATAGTAAATTTATTATGTCTCACGTCTTTTATATTTAAACGCGCTAGCGAAAAGCTAACGAAGTCGATCTTACAGTTTTAATCGCTCTTATTTTAAGAAAAGGCTCGAGACATAATATAGTTATAATAATCTTTAAATCACATATCGATTATGATAATGATAGCGACTTTAAAGAGCTTAGCACTGAAGCTTAAAATATCTTAAGATCATTAAAACGATCTTAAGCAAACTCATCATTAGCTCGTGCAGTTAATAATGATAAAGAATAAAGTTCGAAAAATACTTTGCGTAATGAATTCGTGAATTAAATATTAATTAAGACGTAAGCGAAAGTTAATCATTTACGTGCTTTGCGACGAATTATAAAATTAAAAATTAAAGCTCGTAAGTTACGATTAACATTATTTATTACGCACGTTAACGAAACACGAGCGAAATCTCGAAATTAATTAATTTCGTCTTTTAACGATGATTTAGTAATTAAATAATCATTTATTAATTTTATTATATTTATCGTATTAAAAGTAATGACGCTTAAGTTATTATAATTAATTTAAGCTCAGATAAAAGCGTAAGTATTAATTAAGCTAGCGTAATAATCGCGCACTGCGAAAATCATTAAGTTAAAAACGATGCGTCTTTATAAAAATCATAATAAAAACGAGCATGAAAAATGATTTCAAGAAATAGAAATTAAGTTTTAATTAAGCTTAAACTACTTTTTTAATAATGTAATAAAAATTCTTTAATGCATGCAGTTTATAATGAAAGATTTCATGAATTAATAATCTTACGAGATAAACGCAGACGTTAAGGCGACGAATTATACTTTTACGAAATTTCGTTAATTCTTACTTAATTTAATAATCGATTCAGTTAATCTGAAGCTTAAAGCTCATTAAAGATTTAAAGAAGTAAAATAAAGATTAAAACAAAGTGTAACTAGCTTTAAGTCGTATCTGAAAGATATTAAAGCTCATTTATTCGAAACATCGTCGACGCAGAGAATTAATAGTTTCTTTATTAAATTTCTTTCGAAACTGCGTCAGAAGATTTTTATTATTAACGATATAATGTTAAAAAATAAAAAAGAGCTTTTAATAAAAGCAATAATGCTGAAAAGTATTAAATCGCGCAAGCGTAACGACGACGCTTTAAATTTTATTAATTAAAATAATTAACGTAAGTTAAAGAATTAGAAATTCTTTTTTAATAAAGAAAATTAAAGCTCACGAAGAAATGATTAATTTAATGAAAATTTAAAGTCGCGAGCGAGTAACAAGCGTTTATTTAAATTAATGAATTCAGATAATAAAGTTAATTATTATTATGACTGCGATAAAAAGAAACATTAAAAAAAGAATTATTCTAAAAAGAATAAGTGAAACATAATTATAACGATGACTAATGTTTTTAATAAAGATTTAAAAAATGATTAAGCTTCGCTAACGCGTAAGCGAAGCAGAAAAGATTAATAAAGACGCGTGACTTAATTATTATTAAGAATTAAGTTAAACTTTTAAACGAAGAACGTTTATTATTCGAGCTCGTTAACTTAAAAGCAAAGTTAAATTTAATTAATTAAATATACGTGATACAGTAAAAGTTATAATTAATAAAACGCGTCGTCTTATCGTTATCGAGATTTCTTAATAATTAAGATCATTATTATTACGACGCTTATAAGCTTACATATAATATAATTAACTTTTAAAAGCAACATTAAAAATGTATTACTCTTTTTTACGCTGTGAATTACGTTAAGCTTAATGCTATTTTTAATATGTTAATGTTAATCGATCAGAGAATTCTTATAAACTCGCAGACGATAAGTTAACGCTTTAAGATAAAATTTAAAAATCTTAAAGTATTAATATCTCAGAAGTTTTTAAAAAGTCTTTTCGAGCAAAGCGAAATCTTTGTAATTATTTGCGCTGACGTTATAAAGACGTCGAATAAATAAATTACATCATTTAAAGTTTTAAAGAAATTAATGAATTTTAAGAATGTTTATAATGTGAAAAAGATTAATATTTTATTAAAATAAAACAAGAGCGATCATATTATTAATTTAATAAAAAGCGCGAAGTCGTCATTCATGTCTTTATACAATCTATTATAAACAGAGTTAACGAACCTTCGACGTTATCTCGAAAATGCTTTAGTAAAAGATTAAATTAAGCATTTCGTCTCGTTAATAAAAGTCTTTATACTTTTTATGTTTAAAAAGAATAATGAGTTACGTTTATGCGTTAATTATTAAAACTTAAATGCGATTACGATTAAGAATTATTATTTATTATCTTTAATCATCGAGACGCTGAATCGATTAAACGAGTTTAAATATTTTATTAAACTGAATCTTAAGAACGTTTATTATCGCATACGAATTAAGCAAGATAATGAATAAAAGACGACGTTTCGCACGCGCTATAAGCATTTCGAATATTAAGTTATATCATTTAAGTTAATTAATGTCTTAGCTACTTTTCAGATTTATATTAATAAAGCGTTAAGAAACTTAATTAATATTATTTGTGTAATATATCTGAATAATATCTTAATTTTTAATAACGATTTAACGCAACATTAACGTCATGTAAGAAAAATGTTTTAACGTTTAAAAGATTATTAATTATATGTTAATCTTAAGAAATGTTAATTCGTCATTAAGAAGATTAAATTTCTAAGCTTTATAGTATTTATAAACGAGATGAAAATGAACTCAGATAAAATTAAAATGATTAAAAAATGATTTAAATCGAAGATTTATCGCGAAGTTTAAATATTTCTGAGCTTCGTTAACTTTTATAAACGCTTTATTCATCGTTATTTTAAGATCGCAGCGTCTTTTATTAATCTGCTAAAAAATAATAAAGACGACAAGAAATCAGAATCTTTTAAATAATTTAATGCAGTAAAACAAGCTTTTCGTTAACTGCGCGATATTTTCATGTTAAATTTATTTCTTATTCATTATAACTTAAATAAAAAGATTAAAATAAAGATTAATGCTTTTAATTTCGCAGTCGCAGATATTCTTAGCTAATAAAATTTTAATGATCATTAATGATTAATAACGTTTTAATCGCGTAAAATGATATTAACGAAGTAAAATTACGAAACTTATAATTAAAAGCTCTTAATTATAATAATCGCTTTTAAGTAATGAAGACATTATTTAAAAGATAATTTATATTTTATTAAGATTTAATTAAATTATAATAATCTTAAAGAATTTATAAAGCAGAAAGAGTTAAACTTCAGGCAAGCTCGCTGAGCGCTAAAGTTAATTATTTATGATTTTAAAAATTTTCATCATTCGAGTAAACGAAACTCAGCGAATGAGTCTTTTAAGCGTTCAGATTATGAAGAAATATCGCTCTTTAACATTAAATTATTATTAACGTTATAAAATAAGCTAGCGCTATCGTTAAACGAAAAGACGCTGACGTAAAGCGAGCGAAATAAAATAAATAAGCAAGATTTCGTATCTTAATTAATAAAAAATTAGCTTAATAACACAGATAGATTAAAGTCGCTGTCATAAAAAAAGCGAAAGATACTAAATAATCTAGTCTCTGTATTTTAATTAATTAATATTTAAGTTCTTATATCGAGAAAGAAGATTAAAGATATATTTAAAAGTCTTTATAAGAAATCGCAAAGATTTATAAAGTTCTTAATAAAGAAGCTTCAGGCAAGAAACGATTAAGCGAATAAAGTTCGTGTTAAACTCGTTAAGTCTTCTTATCATCTGCGTAAGCAAAATGAAATTTAAGCTTTAAACTTTAAGAATCTCGTTAAACGTGACGAACGTCTTTATGTTTTTAATAATGTAATAATTAAAGAAAAGCTTATTAATAAAAATCATGATAATCTTTTAGCTGAACACTTTAAGATCGATAAGACTTTAAAACTTTTAAAGAGAAAATATTATTAATTCATTTACTCAGAGTAAATGACTTCGTATGTTAAAATCTGTGACGTTTATTAGCGAATTAAAGTGCTTAAGTATAAGTTATATGATGAGCTTAAGTTCTTGTTTATATTCACGAAGTCATGAAAAGAAATTATTATAAACTTCGTTACGAGTTTATCGTTAAGTAAGCGTCGTGAAGTCGTTTATAATTTAATATTCGTAATTATAAATCGATGTATTAAAATGATTAAATATATATTAATAATAATACGAATTAATGTCGCAGAATTAACGAAAGTGTTTTTTAAGAAAATCGTTTTACGCTTTAACATGTTAATTAATATAATAAGTAACAGAGATTCTGTCTTTACTAGCGCGTTTTAATTAATTATATGTTATCATGCACGTATAAAACGACGATTAAACATCGCATTTCATTTATAAACGAATAACTTAATTAAGCGATAAAATTAAATCTTAAAGCATTATTTACGTACTTTCGCTAACGTAAAGTAAACGAATTAAGCTAATTTATTATTAATAATTAAATATGCTTATAATAATAATCGTTACGTCTTCATTATAATCTTTTCGTTCTTTTTAATATATAATTATAATTCGAAAATACATTACGAGATTAAAAATAATCTCGTTAAAGAAGAAATATTATTTATAAAAGATTAAGTTCAGCGACTTTAAGATTTAAGAAACGAGCTAACGAAGCGTCTTACTAATATTATTACTTAGTAAACGAAGTATTATAATCGTAATCATAAAGTTAAAACTTATACTATTAATAATTTAATTATGCTCTTAACTAGAAATTTAAAACAAAAGAAGCTTAGTAAGAAATTATCGCATAAATTTATTAATTCGTTCAGAATAAAGAATAAAATTAAAACTTAAGCTTATTAATTAACGTTATTTAATATTTATCATATTTATAATACTTTTCATGTTTCGTTACTAAAATTATATTAAAATAAAGTAAGCGATTAAAAAACGAAAGCTTTTATACAAGCTTTAAAGCTCATTAACGATAAGAAGTAATAAGAAATTAAGAAAATTATAAATAAGAATAAAAGTAAGAAGAAGCTATGATACAAGATGAAATGATTAAACTAAAATTATATATATAATTAATGATTATTTAAAGAAGAGCTAAAGCTTATTAAAGAATTAAAAGAAAAATTTAATGATTAAATAACGTTACGTAAGCGACGACGAAGAAATAAGTAAGCGAGTATCGCGATAATAACGTTTAATTATTAACGACGTTAATTTAATATAACGATCGCTTTCGCATCGTTATTAATTATAAACTTTTAGTTAAAAATCTTTTTATTTCGTTACATAAAGTGTTAATAATGATAAGACTAAACGCTGAGCGCAGCGCTTAATTATAAAAAACCTATTTATTTATTTATTTATTTATTTATTTATTTATTTATTTATTTATTTATTTATTTATTTATTTATTTATTTATTATTATACACATCGAGCTTAAATATTAAAATAATAACTTCGAGCTACTAGTAACGTTTAAAAACGTTAAGCTAAAGCTCGTTCGAGAATCGTCTTTAATAAACAAAATTTTTAACAAGTTAACGTTAATTTCTTTAAAAACTTACTTCGTGATCTCGCGCTCTTACGTTTTCTTTTCTTTTTATTTTTCTTTTTATTTATTATTACATTCTTTTCTTACTTTATCTTTTTAATTATTAATTTATTTATCATTCTTTTAACTTTATCGCGCTTAATTTAAAGTATTTTACACTTCGTTTACGTCTCATCGCGCTTTCGTTTTACCTTCGTTAAACGCTTAATTAATTAAGTAATCTCGCGCTAATCACGTTTAATCGCGAGCTAAGCTTTATGTGCGATGTTAAAGATATATTTATTAACGCGACATTATTTCTTCATGACTGTTATTAATCTTTTTCGTTTATTTTTCACGCTAACGAAAATGACACGTTAATGTTAATTTACGCGAGTAAATTCATAAATAACGCGCTTCGTCGCGTTTCGAAAACATTTAATGAATTAAATAATTTTTAGTAATTATCGTAACGTTAACGAGATAAAACTTATCGTAATGTAATGATTCGAGTCGTAACGTTAAGCTCTGTACGATTTATAAATACTTAACTCGCGTACGTACTCGCGTTTATCGATGTAAATTATACACGAAAGATTTTTACATTTTAAAGAATAAAAGATTAATCTTACACTTAAATTAATAAATATATATATATCGATCGTGATCGTTATCTCGTTATTAATTCGTGTAATCGTTAAAATTATGTTATGTTTATTTTTATTAAAAAACATACACATAAGTCTGCATAACGTTTACTTCTTGTTTTTAAATATATATAAATTTATTAAATCTGTAATATTTAAAAACATACATTAATATTCATATCATTTACTCACTGTTATTAAATATATATAAAAAGTGTTTAATTAAAAAAAAAAAGAAAAAAAAAAGAAAAAAAAAAGAAACAATAACATTATATGTAATAAACAAGCGTTAAATAATCATCGTAACGATAATGTTAAATAAACATTAAAAACGTGATCGAAACGATAGCGCGTTAATAAACATCGTAATAATAATAATTAAAATCGCAGTTTTATAAAATTTCATGAAGAAATTATAAATTACAGTTAATTGTAAAATAATATAACATTTAGAAAACTCTTTTTCTTTTATTAACTTAAAGAGATTTAAAAGGTTTTTAATGAGCTTTAAAAAGCTGCGCTTAGCAGACGCGATTAATAACTATCTTTACTTTAAAAGATTAATACAGCTTCTTTATACTAAAGATTAATGCTTTAAAAGAAAAGGCAATTATAATGATAGCAAGCGCTAGCTTCATGTTAACGTTTACTAAAGACATGATTAAATGACTTGTTAAATGATTTCGAGTCGCTTAATAAGCTAACGTCTTTTATAACGTATTAAGAATGATTTATTATAATTAAATAGCGAAATATTAACGATGAAGTTATTAAGAATATTAAATAAGCTGAAGCTTATTCTCTTAATGTTCTTTAGCGATTAGTTTTACATATTAATATTATAATAACTAAATATAATCATAATATGTTTTACGCCTTTTATATTTAAACGCGCTAGCGAATAGCTAACGAAGTTAATCTTACACAGATTTAGCACGAACTTTAAGTCTTTAAGCATAAATATCGCTTCAGAAACTTTCTTTCTTCTGTATTCTTAAACTTTTAGTTATAATTATCTTTATAAATTAAATATTTTATTCAGCTTATTCACTAGTAATTAAATTCTAGACACGATTTTAACATTAATTTAAGAATTTCGTTAATTATACGATATTAATTCTTATATTTATTTAAGATACTCGTTTAACACGAATCGAGTTTAAAGAAATTTATTTATTTAATAATTAACGAAATTGAAAGATAAAATAACATTCGAGAATTAATAAAATTAATAGAATTAAGCTTAAAGGGCTTAAATTACTATTAAATTATTAAAGAATCTAACGTTTATTCAGTACGCATCGTTTATTCGATTAATAAAATTAACGATAAAAAATCTTCGTTAAATTATTAAAGAATTATAAAAAATTCTCTTAATAAAATTAAAACACTTCGAAATCGTTTCTATCTTAATAATACTACTGAGCATCGTTCTTCGCTTAGTAAATTTATTTATCTTTAGAAATTCTTTTACTTAAAATTCTAAACGATCGTCGTTCTTTAATCGTTTTTATTAACATGACTTAATTTAACGAGCTTAATTAATTCGAAAATCTTAAAGTCATTAATGATCTCTTTTAAAGCTCATTAATAATAAAATCTGTCATTTATTTTAAACTCTCTGTTAAAGTCTTTAAATATTTACGATTTAATGCAGTTCGAGAACGACGCACATTTATATCTGCTTTTATAACTTCTGATGAACTCGACGACGTTAACTCGCTTTAAGATATTAAAAATATTCATTAACTAAAGAGATAAATTAAAGAAGATTCGAACGAGATTATAAAGATTCTTAACGAGCTACGAGTTTAACGCGACTTAAGTATTAAAGTTTGCGATCGTTTTAACGAACTTTTTCGTTACTTTAATAAGATTATAAAGTAATTAAATGAAGCGAAGACTTAATTAAAACAATAATTACATTAGTTTAAAGAAGTTATATCATTAATTTTCACTTATTTCGATTTAATTAATCGCTTTTAAAAGCTTTCGAATTCATCTTAATTAATAAATAACGTTAAATCTTTTTAAGACGACTAACATGAAAAGATTCAGAATAAGCTGAAAATAAACGCAGATCACTATGAGAATGATCGTGTTTAACTAGCTTATGTTTACTTTAAAATTATTAAAGAGACATTAAAGATAACTTTAATTTAAAGACAACGAGATTTAATGAATCTTTATGTAATAATTAACGAATTTCTTAAAAAGCTTACTTAATTGT
>JAABUO010009395.1_pt1 | contig 10945 bp, 10 predicted proteins | sample 5559291 | NCBI WGS metagenome assembly JAABUO01 (sample SAMN10711878, study PRJNA513372) | rock metagenome | isolation source: Antarctica rocks | place: Antarctica: Victoria Land, Finger Mt sud | reverse complement strand
ACCCGCCTCTAGGGTCACCTCGGGCCTCCGAAAGGCTAGTAGGGCTGCCAGGGCTGATAAGGATGCTGCATCTGCTAAATTCCCATTGTGGTCCAGAATATGTACATCTACCCTCAAAGACCACACCTGTTGCATGAATACGCTGTTGAGTGTATTGCCACGAGGAGCATGCAGACATTGAGACGGGTCTGGGCTTTGTCAAGTTTGTAGGCTGATGGCGCCACATTGCCAAAAGTCACTAGAACGCGACCCAGACAGAGTGCAACCACTCTCAGGGGACTGCGTCTGTAACATATGGCAGATGAGCACTGTGGACAGCGATGTCACTTCCGCATTGACCATTGCAAATTAACGATGATTCTGCCAGCAGGACTTTTGGCAAGCTGCATCTTGCAAACGGCCTGTACTTCCAAATATGCGTGACGCATGTATCGCCCTCCTATGCCTTGTAATGGACATCATGTGTAAAAGTTAGGGCAGCATGCATTCACCTTTCTGCCTGCCAGGACACACAACGCTTCCAGATCAACTGCCTTGGTTTCTCTCAAGCCCTTCTCAATCAAGCGCGCCAGCTCATTGGCATTTTCTGTTGGCCTGCCAGGCTCAAAATTTGGAGATGCCATGGGGCTGAACTCCACATTGAACCTCAAGGATCCTTCATTTGGCCTAGAATGCAGTGCATGTCTTAGCAATGCTGCTGCTAGTACTGCTGGTATGGGAAAGCTATCAAAGCTCAGCATATCTTGTTGACCACGGTTGTGCTGGTCTGCAGAGTGCAGAGTGATGCATGTAGGGACGCGCAAATGGCACATGGCCGGCAGCTAATTCCAGCTGAGCATGCAGCATTGCTCAACATCAATAGAAATCCACATGGTGGGGCATGCATAAGTGATGCTGGCCTTGGTATCACCTGTCAGGGTATGGCGCCTCCAAAGCTGCTGTCACAACTGACAAGACCCGAGTTTGGCCCAACAGGACAGTGCAGCTACTGTTATCAAGTGTATACTGAAAAGAGACTTTGCGGTAATCGTGCGGCCTCCTGCCGTCGACACGGATCTGTTCGAGCAGAGCCTGCACTCAATGTCAATTGAGCTGCAATGCATGGAACAAGCATTGACTCTTGCAACACCAGGTACCAACCTTGACTATGAAGTCCTTCTGATTATTTGACAGTTGGACGTCGGCTTCGCGCACGACGACTGAGCTCATTCAGAGCAAAAGGTCCTCAAGGACCTCTCGAGCCTCACAAATGCTTCGAACCCTCCGCGCGCAGGCTAGGACCGGTTTAGCTCAGAAACCAAATGACCCGAACCCCAACTTGCCAGCAACACAGCGTCGCGCAAATGGCGTGCCTTACCTCTGACCGATACCAAAGGTCAGACCGAGCCTCTGCACGCGAATTGAGATCGTGGTCCCGTAGCGCTGCGAATCAACCTGTAGCTCGGCAATGCAAGATCGCCCTGCTGGGGGCTAGAACATGATACCGCCCTGATGGGGGCTGGGTCATGCCTGACAACAAACTCCTTTTGCTCGCGTACAGCCTATGAAGAAAAGAGCAAAAAGAGCCCTGATCATGAATCAGACATGAAGTCAACGGGTATGTTGAGAAAGATAACTGATGTATGCATTCTCTTGATTGCAAATGGTTTGACAGCAGTACTTGAGAACCCTACCGGAGAGCGAGAATTCCCCCCAAGGGGGTATAGCGGGGGGGTTCAGGGTGTGTTTCGTGAGCATTCGGTGAGGGATTGACATGAGGGAACGTGGAGTGTTCCGGTAGCGAACCAGCAGGTAGGGAACCGGGAGCGAATGCTTTCCAGTGTGCGGATGATAAGGGAATCGATAGTGAACGGGTCGCTTTCGCAGGGTAAACCTCGATTTCCCGCGGTTTTGTCGGGAGTGAATCGGGTGGGAATCAGTAGGCTTTTGGTATTGGTATCTTTACTGTAGTTGCAAAGTACCAGTCAAACCCAAGAGCAAAAAAAATCTATCAGCTATACTGCACAGAACTAACACAAAGCCAGACAGGTTCATAGACACAACTGTGCAGCTGTTCCTTGCTGATTGCTGAGTCTTCGGTCATGAAGACAGTCAGTCCCCACAAGTACTGCCACTGGCGCAAGTCTGTTGTGATACTCTGCAGCGTATCTGCTCTCTCATGCTTCACTCCTATTGACGCTTCCTCAGCGTCCTGCACAAGATCACAGAGACACTGTGAACCTGGTAGCACACAGTACTGCATTGGCTGGGCAAGTGTCTGTGGATGCAACAGCAGTGACACTAATAAGCAACAGCCAAACCTGTGGATGCAACAGCAGTGACTCTAATAAGCAATAGCCGAACCAGTGACTGAAAAGCAGGACGCCCCCAGTACGTACACAACTTTACTTTGAGCTGCAGCTGGGAACTTTGGCTCAGAGCCCTGCTGACCTGGCTTCTGCTTTAATGGAAGCACTCAACTCAGGAGGTGTTGCACCAGACAGGGCCCAACGACAAAGCAGGGTAGCTCAACATACTTGTGTTGTGGCAGCGCTCACCCCACAATGCATTCCACAGCTTGCCAAAATGAGTTGTCACCAAACAAGCTTCAGGACATACTCAAAGCTGAAGGTTGTGGCATACCTAGATCTGAACTGCATAAAAGTGTCGGCATCAGCTTGCTCCACTGACCATTGCAATGTCGGCAACTGTTCTGACTGCAGCAAACAAAGCAGCTTGCAATGCCCCAGCAAAATAGCGGCCTTGAGATGTTGTTTCTGTGGCATCACATATGATGCTGAGTTGCTGCTCTCACTGTTGTGAGTTGGCTGCAGTGGCAGTGAGCTCACAAAACTGCCCAGTTGACATACGTTACCTGCTAAGATGTGTCAAAGCGCCTAAGATGAGCAGCAGGTGCCCTGCGATCATCTTGGTCCAACTGATCAGCGACGACAAGACATGATGGTAGCATTCGTTTGCATCCCTTGGCCTTGAGGAGACCGTTCAAAGCTGAGGCATCAAGTCCTGGCAGCCAAAACTAGCAGATCCACCTGAAAGTGAGCATGCGAGTGTGAGCTTCAAGTGAAAGCACTGCAAATACCTGGCTGGTAATCAAGAGCACTCAGCATCTTGTCAACACAGAAGACTTTTGCAGGAAACATAAAGCACAAACAATGCAAGGGCAGATCATAAATGCGGAAACATGCCAGCATTGTGGACCTGAATGAGCATTGCTGTCAAGTCTGCCGCATGCATGGAGAAGCTATCTGGTTTGTGGAGAGCAGCATACTATATACTCTGCAGGGCAACACAACAGTATCAGCCATGACTGACGCTGCAAGACGACAATCAAGCATTTGAGTAACAGGTTCTAGACTTGCTTGTCAAGCTGGAAGTCTGCAGCGCCAGAGGCGAGTGTGCTGAGACACAGAGATACAGCAAGCAAACATCAAAGACTAAGATGAGGCACCATTTCAAATTGATGTGCTTATAGCGCGCACCGTGTTGCCTCACCTGTGGTCTGCCAACCAGCAGGCAGATCAGCATGGACGGTCAAGGCTGGAGGTCTATAAGGAAGGAGCAGGATGTGTGCGACTGCCGCATCTGACAAAAGCAAAACGTCTGCCAGCTGTGGCTTCAGAGGTTTGCCTCACGAGTAATCTAGACCTGTACGCATGCCACCATTGCAAAGGTGGTTTGAATTTGCACTCTGATCAGGAGAATTTGGCTGCTGGTGTGCGTGCCGTTTTGCAACTTGCTGCATGCACAGCAACAAACATGCGACATCACAGAGACGCGCCGCAGTCACGAAGATGCAGGCACAGTGTGCGAGGCGAAGGGCGAAAGTATCGCCGGCGAAGGGGGCAATACTCGATTCGCCTGCGCCCTTGGCCATCTGCCGTAGGCGAAAGGGGCAATACTCTAAACCTTACCTGACCTAGGGTTTGATATTTTGGCTGTATAGGCGGCAATGAGCGCATTTGCAGGCACTTTGAGATTGCGCATGATGCCTGGGTCGACCATCTGACGCCACCATGCATGGACATACATCTGCCGCTAGTGAAGAGCCCGACATGAGCGGTGCTGGCTCTGTGGACGCGGTAGATCTAACTGCAGACTACCCTAGGCACTGACTACACTCTAGCAGAGATAGCAACTTGTTTGTGCACAATCCATATCGCCCTGTTTGGACAGATCTGTGCATGCATAATTCAACAGGCAGCTTTATATTTGCAGATGCCATGAACAATGATTGTAATGGCTTCAGTTTGGAGTCTTGCGGATGACAATATTCACTGTTGCCATGCAACATTATGCCAATTCTTGATGATATAATGTTGTCAGTATTGTTGCATGGTTGGATGCGCCTTGTCAAGGCGAGAGTATAGCCGGTGTTTTCGGAGAAAATGACCGTCGTCTTGGGGATTCGCTGAGATTCGTAAAGTTTCGCCGGGCGACTCGCCTTTCGCCCTGACCAAAAAAGATTATCCTCGCACACTGTGCAGGCAGCGATGACACGAGACTCATTCAAATTGTTGAGTTGGCGTTGGCGACGTTTCAGATTCTTGCAAATTTGACGACAACCCTGAAATCTAACCCTAGCTCAATCGTCTCTTTGCATGCACATCCTCTGCAGATCTGCAGCGTCGCGGACCTGATCGAGACATCGCTTTTAATGAGATCCGTTGTGAGCCGTATATGTACATGTTATTGTCAAAGCAGCTTGCGCTGCATGCGGATGTAGCGCCGTGTGAAAGGTCAATACTGAGACGTGATCACGTTTGAAGGCATACCTGTAGTAGCCGTACCTGCAGGTCCAAGCGCAGAGATATGCATCAGATGATGCATGTCGTTTGGTCCTGCTGCCCAAAATCTTGCCATCCATTGCCGGGTTTGGGATTGTTGATGGCCAAGACACAAACCGAAGGTCTGCCGCACAAATGTTCCGAGCATGCAGCCTAGCCTATAGGCACATAACCATTGACTTTACACAGCTTGTGTGTATCACAGGTGCTGACTTTGTCATGCCATGAGCCACAGGTATTTCCTTCGAGTGGCTTGCTGTTCCACCTTGAGATAGCCAATCAATGATAGCATCAGATGATAGCATCAGATTCTCTCTCAATAATGCATTGCAGTGATCACGTACTGCTGTCAAAATGAGGCAGCACTGCAAGATCTGCTGGGCGGCAACAATGCATCTGTTTACTTGCAATGGAGTTTCCTGCATATAAGATGTGTGAGCCATGGCGGCGTCATGCCATTTGCGTTTCAGCCAAAATTGTCAGCACAGGCTGATGTCTATATTGAGCAGAGGGTCAGGATCGCAAATATCAAAAGCAGGTTCATGGTTTCCGTGCTTGAAGCTTCTCATTCTGGTGTGATGCTGAGGTGCATGGATCACATGCATCCACAGTCGCTCTTGCAGATCATACCTTTGCTTCAGGTATATAACACCTGCTGCAACAATTGTTTCCTTTGGTGCGTGCTTAGCAAGCACTCTTTGTGAGTGCTGTGTTGTACGTGGCTACAAGGTGCGATTCACACATCTTTATGAGTGCTGTGTTGTGCGCGGCTACAAGGTGCAATTCATACATGGCTTCTGTAAGTTGACACAGACATACACTATGCAGGTTAGTTGGCTAGTGGCACACAGAACACAGATGTCAAGGCCAGCGTGTGTGTTAGGTGACACTGTAGGATCATGGACAGCTTCTATCAGTGCCTGCCCATTGAGCAGCACTGCCTGCTGAACCAGCTCTGCAATGGCTGGAGAACCCCCATCAAGCATTGGGTGCTGGAACATGTGAGTCTCTTTGTCCCCTGTTAGATTTTTGACAGTCTTGTTGCTGAGCATGCATGCAAGACAAGCTGAGCCTGATCTGCTGGTCTCTACTCAGCTGTATAGCGCTGAGCAGCATGCCAAGTGCGCACAGTTGTTTCAGCTATCACATTGCCCTAGTACATGATAGCGTTTTCACTCATGCTGCTCAACTGATGTGCATGTTTAGCACCTGATATTGACAGACCCATGCCTGCTTGTAGCTTTTCCTGGGGTGATGCATGTGCGTATTGTAAGAGACAGAGGCACTGGTCAGTCCAGAGGCTTTGGCTTTGTGGTGAGCGTTCTGCAGCTGCTCAATTGTCCATTTCTGCCATTCATTCACTGGATGCATGTCTTCCCTTCGGGTCAGGTATGTACAGTCCTGAGTGGCTCCCTGTATGGGAATGCATGCGTTACCAACAGCTTTCAACAGCAGTGCAGCATGCACAACGCAGCTGACATTGGTCCATGACACAACAAGTCAGCGCGCATGGTCTCCGCATTACCAGACATTACCAGAGAAACGTGCATGGTTTGCAGTTGGCATCGTCACAGGACCAACAAGATGGATCCATGCAATTGCACTCTGTGCAACCCAGGTGCAGTCAACACGTTTGAAGGTCACAATGCTGATGTTGACCTGCATTTTGACGTAGGAAATGGACAGCGTAGAGTCTGCCCAGCAGATCATGGAGACAGATCCGCGCTTCCAGTTCAACTTGGATGGTGCACCTCTCCGTCTATTCATTTCCATTTTAAGTGCGGTCTCAGATGCTGTTAGGCACTTTAAGGGTCAGCACCAAATGCAGCTGATGTTTGTCACAGCAGCACCCGTATGCACTTGTCCGTGCTGCTCTGGCTGCGTTTTGAAATGGAGGAGTTGGCATGTATTGCAATGCCAGCTTTCTGTAGACTGCTGGGTTTTAGTCTGCCCTGCCTGAGCTTGATTGCACATAGCTAGCAATCACTTGGGCATTCTGTGCTGCAAACGTGCTTGCAAAATGTGCAACAGCTGCACTTTGTTGTGTGCTTCTATCATATATCTCAATTTTGTCTGCACCATGCTCAAAGTATCATGCTTGCTTACATCTGTTTTTGCCTCAAGATTGCAAGCACACAGATCAAGACCAGATGCTTTTGTGCACAACAGTTTCTGACTGTCTGCAGTGCCTTGTCTGCTGTCTGTGTGTTCCATTTGCAGGCACAGAGCCAGCCAGATGCTGATGCCAAAGTCTCAAAGCGTGCTGGGAGGGACTTCCTCTTGGACAGAGGCATTTCTGGCACATCCAACGCTGGCTCTGGCATTCCTGCCGACTATGGAGCTGCTTCAGGCAACTCCAGCCCACACTCCCCTCCACAACCCACCCCTGAGCCTACTGTCTCCAATGGCATGGCTTCTACCAACACCCAAACCTCTCTGAATACTGGGGATGGTGCTGTCCCTGCCATCCGCTCATCTGGGGACCACATTGGCATGGCTGGGGATGCCTTGGTCCCCAACCCCCGAGAAGTCTTGAATGATGATGCCTCTACCCATGTACAGGAGGATGGTAGTGTCTCCTCGACCCAGTCCCAGGGGAGCGCCCCTGTCCCCACCACCACCACCAACACCACCCACACCCCCACAGATGCCCATGACAATCCCATCACCTATGCCCCCAACATGGAAGTAGCCACAGGAGAGAGGCCAGAAGAGATCATCGAAGAGGTGATCCCAGTGTCCAATGAGTGCCTCGAAGAGAACAGGCTGGCTGTGGTCATCCAGCAGCTGCTGAAGATGGTGGAGGCTGCTGCTAACCCTACTCAAGGGATCCACTTTCACCTCATCAGCATCGGTGTCAACGTCAACGAGTGCCTGCTACCTGGTGACCAGGGGGCCGAGCTTGCCATATTGAACATCGATGCTTTCCTGGTTTCTGTGGATGTCTTCCAGCAGGAGGGCAAATTCACAGCAGCTTTCACCCTCATGGCCAAGGTGAGTTATGCTTCTGTTGACATTCAATCAGCGCACGCATGAGAATGTCATGTAGGGTGGTTTTGCATATGCTGTGGCCAGCTGAGCTCAGTTGCTCATGCTGGCATGAGACTTTGCTAGTTGACCATCATCTGAGCTTGAGCTTTTCAGCTGGGCTATCAGGTTTCTGGGACAGGCCGCAGCTGCAGGGAAGTCCCTCTGCTAGTCTGCTGTAACCCTCAGCTACTGTTGCACAGCTGCATGCTACTACGATTCACTGCACACTGTGATTCATGCTGTGCTGTTGACTGCAGGTGCTGGGTGTGGCCCACTGGGCCTCTCTGCCTGCTGGGAAGCTGGCAGAGCTGTATGGCAGGCGTGCCCTGCTGTCCACAGCTGCCAACCAGCCTGTAGCCTCCTTTGTGGACTGGCTGCATGCAGCCCAGGTACTGTTTTTCCTGTATCTTTTTGCTGACCAATGGCACCCAGCAAAGACGTATTCTGTCTCTTGAATAATCAAAGTTAGCTGAAATGGGTTGCGTTGCAGTCCACTTGAATGTTTGTGTCTAACCAGGAACATTCTGCAGCAGCTCAAACTGCTGCAGAATGTTGAGATCGCTTGTTTGAAAAGGATGTTGGGACAGATTTGCTCTGCTGGAACTCTGAACTCCTATCTCAGCCATGCTTATGTGTTGCAACGCCTTACTGTAACGACTTTGTTGTGCATTGCTGACTGTCATGGTGCTGTGCAGCTGAGCCCTTCTTCTTCAGCTGCTGAGGAGGTGGTCAACCAGCTGGGGCACTGGGGTGCCTATGACTCGGTGCTCCTCTTCTTCCAGGGCATTCAGGTCTTCCTGAGGGATGGTGGTGGCACATGCTGTGATGGTCTGCAGGCCAGGCTGGACTTCTGGCTGTCTGCTAGAGACTCCCTCGCCCAGGTAAGCGTCAACATGAAGTGTAAAAAGCTGTCGAGCTCGCTCAATCAGGCCTGCTTAGATGACCACAAGCTGCCTGTTACACGTCACCACTCACACCATTTATGTCATTCATGCATGACATGTACAGCTGTGGGTTCAGGAGCTAAGTTCTATTAGACAGCTAGTATTGCAAGACATGTGATGCATATGCTGACAAGTCTAACAACGTTGCTCTCTCAATACGCTGACCATGAAATGCATGGAAAATGTATTTGAATCATTTCTGTCACCAGCCGTAATCTGCTAAGGAGTTGTTTGGCTACTTTGTATCGTGCGTGAAGTGCGTCAGGGGTACAGAATTTGGACCTGTCGACCTGTTGTTGCCCTAAGCTCTTGACGGAAGGGCAGGGCTTGGGGCGTCCCTTTTGTGGTCTGCAAAAGAATCTGGACCAGACTGTACATCTGTATTGCTGAAGGAGCTCACTTGGTCATCATTCAAGCAGTCCTGCTTCATGCTGCAGGCTCTGGAGCCCTGCCTAGGGCTGTTGGGAGAAGCCCTTGGGCCAATTCACTTCCTCTGTCTCCAACTGTGCCCTACCCCAGGCTTTGATGCACTCATCCCGTCAAGCGCATCTCACAAATCCACCATCAACGCATTGCTGCTCTATGTCACAGGTCTTGCAAAAGGAGCCCAGCCCAAAAGAGTCTGGAGAAGCCCTTCTGGAGGAGGTGGCCCCCTTGGCGCATTGCTTCCCCCACAACCAGGCCCTCACGTGCCTGCAAGCACGGCAGCTGCTGCAGCTGGGAAGGTTCCAGGAGGTGCTGCAGGCAGTGGCTCCCTCCCTGGGTTGCAACAACGACCTGGCCCCCTCCAGATGGGCCCTCCACCTCACACTGCATGTCCACTGGCTAACCGGAGGTCTTGACCAAGTATGTTGTTACTTGCAACCAGAACAGATGGCAGAGACTGGCTCTGACTTGCCAGCCAATGTTGCATTACAGTCTTGCAAGGTTTGCATTGTATCCCATTTGCTTCCGTTTTGCTTGAGCATCTTCGAGCTTGGCAGCCTCTATGCCGCAGATGTTGTTTGTGTTAAGAGTCTCTGCTGAAATCTGTAACTCTCGCCCTGGTTAGTCTATCAGCGAAGTGTTATGGATTGCTGTGGCCGCTTGCATTCTTGCCAGATCACAGACCATGTACTGCTCTCGCTGGTGTCATATGACTGTTTGCTAGCCAGCCTTAGCTTCATCCTCTGTGTTGTCTAAGCTGCACTTATCTGCCCAGCACCAAATGCAATCCAAATTGTGTCAAGCTCGAAGTCCACACTGTGTATGCCATGCATGCAGACTGTTTGCTGGCTGCATTGCAGCCAATGCAGTCTTGGGAAGGCTTCACACGCACATGCTGCCTGCAGTATGCCTGTGCTCAAGATGTCCTCACCCCACATGCACATCATACCTTGATAAGCCAGATCTGGTGATGATCTAGTGGTGGCAGGAGTCAATTGCTTGCACTGTTGCAGATGGTCGTTGCTCTCCAAAAGCTGCTGAGGACGGAGTGCAGCCCTTTGGAGGGCAGTGTGGGGTACACTGTGCCAGACAGCAGTGTTCTGGCACCTCTGCTGACTCAGCTGGAGGGCCTTCAGGGCCTGTGGGCACAAGTAGACAGGTCAGCACTGACAGCTGTCACAGTTCAGAATATGTTCACTGGTTTGCGACACAACACCTGACTTTGCTTTGCCAGCTCTATTGTCCAAAGGAAATGTGCATTGCCTTGAGATTTTACACAAGGATCGGTGTGAGATTAACTACACGCAGGTCATGAAGTTTAGGAAAAATTACTTCTTGATCGTGACAGATGTACACCATGACATGCAGCTGCTCTTTCTTTGCCAAGTGGTTGGCCTGTAGTCCTAATGCACTGTTGCAGACTGCTCATGCAAGACTCAAATTGCTGAAATGGTAGACTCAAGTTGTCTGGCAACAGTCTTTTCTGCCTCTGCAGGTGCTTCCTGGGGGATGTGGACAGTGCTGAGGGGGTGTTGAAGCAGGTGGAGGCCTCCTGCAGGGGGCTGATGTCCCCCCTATTGCGCTCCAGGCAGCTGCTGCTGTGGGCCCAGCTCCACCATGCCAGGGCCTGCTATGCCATGAACATGGGGCAGCCAGCAGTTGGAGATGTAGTGAAGGCCTTGGCGGCCTGTGAACGCGCAAGGGCTCTGGACCCCTCATTTTGGAGAAAGGTAAACTCTTGGTCGGCACCCCCCCTCCCAA
>JAABUO010009394.1_pt1 | contig 10945 bp, 9 predicted proteins | sample 5559291 | NCBI WGS metagenome assembly JAABUO01 (sample SAMN10711878, study PRJNA513372) | rock metagenome | isolation source: Antarctica rocks | place: Antarctica: Victoria Land, Finger Mt sud | reverse complement strand
ACCCTATAACAACAACAACAATAACAACATCCCACATCGGCGCCAGCCCTCTCCTCTCCTTTCCATCAATCGCAAACGGCTACCGAAACGATATATGCACACTGTCGGTTTAGCCATTCCGTACTTCGGTCATGCAGCTGGCAATCGTGCGTTAACGCAGTCGGGGCTGGGACTCGGGTGTCTGCTGGAGGCGGTTGCGTAGGCGGAGGAGGGGTGGGGTTGGAGAGTGGGGAGGTGTGTGAGAGTGTGGGCTTGGGGGTTTTTGGAAATGGGGGGGGGGAAGAGATTAAGAGGTATTATAAGCAGGAAACGGGGCGTATATATATATGATTCGAACTTGTTTCGGGGACTTGGGATGTTTTCACGGGCATTAAGAAAAACTGCGCAAGCAATATTTTACGTTCCTTTTTCGGGATTGAAAGTATCATATTCGATAAAATAAAGCATAGAGAAATCATAACGGCACCCAGCGGCTTCCTTTACAAAATTGAAGTTTGTTGCAATTAAGTATCCGTTTCAAGCTCCTTGGTTCTTTTCGCGGTATTTACAGCGAAAGTGGGGGGGTTCAAAGTTTTTGTGTCAAGTTTCTGAGTTATAATAGAAGTTATGAAAAAAGTTTATTTCGATTTGGGTAGAGTTCAATGTGCTGAAGAATGCTGGTGGATATAGTGTGAGGCTGGTACAGGAATTTCCTCAGGGCTTGTGTAGGGATAACGGACTCTGATCGGAATTGTGAAAACTTATATGCTGCAATTGGAATTGGGTTCAGGTTGGGTTTGAAATGGTAAGGATTCATGAGGTTGTCGTTTGAGATGCAGATGGAGGAAGCCAGGAATATAAGGCGGAGGTCAGGTAATTCAGTAGAAAACAGTAGCCCCAGCCTTGCAGCAGGCATCTCGATCACTCAGAGTCCCTGTACATGTTGAGTCCGGACATGGTTGTAGGGCGCTCAAGGATTTTCAGCTCCCACAAGATGGATGTTTGAACCCATGTGTCCACTGCAAACTTCCCATTACAATCACCATAAACCCCAAACCAATCCCCACACTTGCAACCCCATAGAAATACGCATGCCTCAGCCTCAACCCCTTGAGCTCCGAGACCCAAGTGCTGACAGTCGTCAAACACCCACAAAAGCCATCCATTAGCCCTTGCAGAACCTGACAGCCGATTGTGCCGCCTAGAGGCACATGTTGCAGGTCGTAGAACATGCCCTCCAATGCTGTACCGAGTATATTGACTGCAAAGGTGCCTAGTGGGAATGATCTCAACTTCCCATTGAGATGCAATGATGCGTAGAATCGAAGTAAGCAACCCACTGGCGCGAATACTAATGCAAAAAGTGCATCCCCTCTCCAGTTCTCCTGAGCCCAATTTGGGTGGCCAATTGGTCCACCAGGTCGGTCGGGTGGCCATATAACCATGAAGATAGCGCCTAGCCAGGACAGCCAGGCAATGAAGATTATAGACCGGTTCATGAATCTTCGAGCGAAGAGATAGGGAATCGACGGAACGTAGGGCTCAAGAGCAATTGCAAGATGCGCACCAGTCTGAAGAGCACCAAGACAAAGAGCCACGGTTACGATGATTATAGCGAGAACAGCCATGAAGCTGTAGCCTCCATTCCGTGGAACGTTGGATGAGGGGATAGGGCCGGATGAAATACGTGATATCGGGACGGGTGGGACATTCGAGAGAGCAAGGAAAGCGTCACGGACAAAAGAAGAGAATGAAGTAAATGAACCGCAGAATCCCGTGGCTAGGCCAATGTATAGGGGAATTGTCTTTTTGAGAGCGGCATGTTGTTTTTTCTCCGAAGCGGTTCGCGATAGTATACGTGGACGAGCCTCATTCATATTACCATGCTCTTCATCGCTACGCTTCTCTTGTTTCGTAGATTTTACACCCCAATCTTCGTGATAGAACAAAGCGCGGTCTTCAGAGAGGAAACCCATGATCAGACTACCGCCAAAGTTGGCCCACACAACGCCGGTTCCTACAGGAGCACCGGGGTATACCGTCAATGCTTGTAGACCAAGGCGCGCGAGTGTTCCGAATATGGAGAAGAAAATTAAGTAGGAGATAGTATATAGTTGAGTCGCGAATGTGGAAGTTTGCCCACTGAGTCGGGAGGGCTCAGCTCTCTCAGGAACCTCTGGACTAGATTGGGAAGTAGGAGGTGACGTAAAATTTGCCGTTGCAGAGGGCGATCCACTCCTCCCGATATCTCTCTTCGCGTTCGTGCATTCCTCCAGTTGTGGCTCATTGCTTTGAGATCGTTCCTGACCGTCCTGGTATAGATTTACGGTCTTCCAAGTATCCCTGTCGCTGGAGTTCATGATGCCACTCGATAGGAGAGGGAGCGACTAGCTCGTCGATATTATCATAGTCGTTGGGAACCACAAGATCTTCCTCTGCTGTGAGGATCTGTGGATTTGGATCCATGAATAAATTCCTCGCAATCACTCATAACGCTTTAATCTTTGATATCTACTTTGTCGAGAATGTTAGGGCTTCTGACACAATTTGCGGCGCCAGGCGGCCTGACGGGATGAATGCATGCCGAGCCCAAACATGCACAACCCACCGCAGATCAACCGCCTGCAAAAAAGAAACCCCCTCCCCCAATCTAGACCTACAATGTCTTCCTCACTCCCTCAACCCCTCAACGTCCACATCTCCACCCACCCCTGCGTGCGCGCCAAACTCTCCCAGCTACGATCCAAAGACTGCAATGCCCGCGAAACGAAAGCTTTAATCCATGAAATTGCGCTCATCGTTGGCTGCGAAGCTCTAGCTACCGGTCTTCAAACCATCCAAAGTGGTACAGTGAGCCTCTTATATTTCCCACCCCCCGATTGCATCTCCACGCCTCATATCCATTGTAAATTACTAGATGAAAGCTAACCTTCTAAAACCTCACAGGCTGAAACCCCTCTGGGCTATAGCTATACAACCGAAGCCGTCTTCCCCCAAGTCTGCCTTGTTCCTATACTCCGCTCCGGGCTGGGCATGCTTGAAGGTAACCCACCTTCCCCCCTTTCCCAACCCCCCAGCTCGCATCTCACCCAAACCCGCAGCAATCCAAATCCTTCTGCCCGACCCCACCCCCATCCACCACCTCGGTCTCTTCCGCGAACCCACCTCCCTCCAACCCATCGAATACTACAACAACCTCCCCTACCACACCCCCTCCGCTCCTCCCCCGCCTATCGCGATCATCCTCGACCCCGTCATCGCCACCGGCGGCACCTCGGTCGCCGCAATCCAGACGCTACTGGAATGGGGGGTCAAGAAGGTGATTTTAATCGCGGTGCTGGGGAGCGAGGAGGGGGTGATGAGGGCGAGCGAGGAGGGGATGGATGATACGGAGGTGGAGGTGTGGGTAGGTGGAGTGGATGAGGGTGTGGATGTGAGGGGGATGATTAGGCCGGGGTTGGGGGATGTGGGGGATCGATTGTTTTTAACTATTGGGAAATGAGGGGATAGGAGGTATGGGAAGAGAGGGTTGTTGGGGAGTGCATGTTAGGGATTGAGGCAAGTTCTAGACGGCAATGAGACTTGAGAAATGAGGAGTCGTACTGATTTACTGTCACTTTCAACCAATAACCCATCTCTGACTTTCTTTTACGGACTGCTCCGTACTGTTCCACACCCCATCCTACTCGACTCTATCCATTCTATCGCCCAATCTTTCCAGCCTTGGTAGTCACAGAAAGTTCCTGCCCTAATTTTCCCCTCTTCTTTCCCACCGTAACCTCTTTCTCCTCCACCCTCTCTGCCTTCTTTGCAACGGCAGCAACCCGCGCACTTCTCCTCAAGGGCGCAGCTGTCTCTTTAGTTGCCTGATCAGCCCGTTTTGGCCGACCTGGGCGCGCTTTAGGAGGCGATGATATAATTTTGGAGGCCGTGAGATCAGGGGACCATGGTATACGTTTTGAGTTTTTGCGGCGAGGCTTTGTCTTCCCTGCTCGAGCTGAGGAAGTTTTCTTTCTTGGATCCTCGGCGTTCTGGCTAGAAGCGGAGGGAGAGGGGAGACCGATGGGGGAAGGTGAGGATGCGAGAGAAGTCGATTTCGTGACTGGTGGGGCAGGCCGTCTCTTTGCACGTTTACGGCCACGACGACCTCGAACTCGCGGTGCAGGAATTGATGTCTCTTCTTTGATCTCGGGTGACACTTGAGAGCCGTGACGGGATATGATCTCCCAGCCCTCTTTCCACAAATAGGTTTCCTCCAGCGAAGGCCGGTTAAACCGAAAATTCGGGTTGTCGTTGAAAGGTACCAGTTCCCTCAGTTGAGCCCCCGCTGCCTGAGGGTCCCTCGGGTGATTCCAACTGACTAGTCTGCGGCCATGGTGATAGTTTACGTAATTGGTTTTGGGGTTGGCGCTGTTAGAAAGGGTGTGTACGTGTGGCATTTTTGGGGTGCGGGGGGTTTGGTGGAGGGAGAGTGAAATCGGGTATTATGATAGAACAAGGAAAAGGGCGAGGACTGAATTTGGAGAACAAAGGATAATAGGTCAGGAAATCGTCCTGGATTATGTTTGCAGAGGGCCTGGGTCGAAATCATGAGATTAGGGCACTTATTTTCTCTCCCTTTGAGAAAAACTGGAATGTCCTTAGTTTCACTTGCCGAGTTGGAATTCACGTTATAGAGAATAACTTATATTTTCCTGGTACTGAAATGAAGATGTGGAACTTTCGATCCGTGTCTAGGTAATATTGGTACCTCGAAGACTATTTTGATTTCAATATCCGGTTCACCTTGTGGTATCAGTATGGTGATTTACTTGGTACCATTAAGAATTACAAGACCGAAAACTTAAGGAGCAAGAAACATCTTGAATAAATCGAAAATACTCAAGCATTATAGCGAGACACGGCCCTGGTAAAGAATGTTGGGTAAAGTAATCATGCTATAGGGAAGGAAACTTGAAAGATGACAAGGGAACAACGCATACGAAGAATTACGAAGGTAGCAACAGCCTGGTACATAGGTTTGCCCATGTTAAGAGAGAGCTGGAAGTGCCGCTGTATCTTTGGACAAAGACGAGCATCGTTTTCAGGAACAGACTCGACGAAAGACGGATTTCCCACGCATTGTCTTTAAGATTTTCCTGGGCTAAACGCCATCTCATCACCAACATAAGATGAAGTTGATGCTTGATATTTTCATACACGTTGGCCTTGGTAGTACACGCGGGTAACAAAAAAAGCCGGACCGCAAAAAATTTCCCCGCACCACACCACTAAATTTACTACTGAATTTCTGGAGACAATCGATTAATTAATAGCCTGTCATTTTACCCTCTCCATCTATGACTGCTTTTAGTCTATCTGGCATTGTAGATACCTTCTCATTAATGTACTCCTGTGAGATATGTGCCCATCCTTCATAAATCAGCCCCCTAGTCGTGTGATCATCCCAATGAGGGTACTTCCGAAGCTCCTGTTTTGGTACCTGCCACATGTTCTCAATAGGAGACATATCCGGCGATGAGGAGCAATTAAAGTAGTATTTCAGCTTGTTCTCCTTTTTCCAGGTCCTAACTATGTTGCTTTTGCCAGTCCCATGCCCTGAGTCACCATCCTCTTCTAATACGAAACGAGGGTGACTATCGATCCAGGGCTTAACGATAGGCTTCAGAATTTGCTCCAAATAGACCTTTAAAGTCAGCTTTCCGTTCGTGTTTTCAGGAACATCGTAGAAGTATATATTCGACTTGAAATCGTGTCCTACTGCAGCTCAGCAATGCTGTCTCTTTAAATCCTTATCCTTAGGAGAATCCGCCTCCTGTATGCAGTCCATACAGTATCTTTGGCCTGGCTTTCGTATAATCCGCAGCTTTCCCTGTGGCCCGTAGCCAAAATGAACCTCATCGCTGAAACGTACTGGCTCCCAATGCTGTTTTGTAGGATATCTCTCCAGCATAATGGCAGCCCATTCAACTCTTTTAGTAGCTGTTCGCGGAGAAACCCAGCCCTTTCTGCAGGCAATGCACGTGTGATAATTCATCGTTCCCATGTGTCTTTTGATTGTCATGCCGGAGACCTCGAGACTCACTTCATAACCTAGCTGTTCCCATGTTAAAGCTCTGGCTTCAAATCCCTCCGATTCCATAATCTTTTCCATTTCGCGTATATCTTTTAACGAAATCAATGACTTTCGACCACGCGTTTCTTCGTGTTCAGAATCATTGTTTCGTCGACGTGCAGAAGCTTCAGGTTGAAGCATTTCATAACCTTGTGTTTTTGAGACTTCGAACGTTCGAAATACGTCGTTTTTGTAGTAGGATATGTTCATTCGCTCGCAAAATTCGATGGCCCCCTGGATTTTAGCTTTAGTAGGGGTTTCATGATGTAGATAATGATCTTCTGAATCCATTGAAGCCGTGTGATGATGTTGATTCTCCAGAAATTCAGTAGTAAATTTAGTGGTGTGGTGCGGGGAAAATTTTTGCGGTCCGGCTTTTTTTGTTACCCGCGTGGTAGTGAAGGAAGTAAGAAGTAAGATCCACTAAGATACTTTGGGCTAGGTGCACGTTACCTTAATTGACCGGAGCCGAAATCTGTTTATCACCAAACGGAACGCCGGAAACTTAGGTTTACCTACCCACGCTACCTCATGCATGCACCCAAGCAATTGTCATCCATGACTTAATCTCTACACTGGCTCATGTTGCATGGACTGGGAGTCGGATCCTACAGAGGTATATGTCCATGCAGACGCGACATTGATAATGACCATCGTCTCTTCAGCGCTACAATCTCGGTGAAAGAGCCTGGCACCCAAGGATGCCGGCAAGCAGTATCCTACAAGAGCCTCCCGGCCGTTGAATCATGGGAGCCCTCAATCCGACCTTCATACTAGGGTCGATTCTGCTGCTTTACCTCATATCCTTTGTCGTTTTTGCCATAATTCGAATAGCAACAGGTGTTTCTATCCAAAGAATTGGCTACTTCTCACTACGGCGCATTGCATATACCCCAAGGGATGGCATACGGATAGACATTCGCAGCTTAGGCCTTCGTCTTCATCGCCCAACATTTGCCCAGCCAACATGGATCAGTTTACGGTTGAAAGAACTCAAAGTCACCATCGATGTCAAGGCATTGTGTGTTACAAGTGGGCGCGGAAGCCAGGGCATAGCTCAGAAAGAGACCCTGAATGGAACTGCGAATGGCGAACCACACAACCCATCTGCGCCTTCGAAGCCGCCTAAGGCCGTTCCTCGCTCGCCCAATGCGGACAATGATCGAAGTCGGGCGTGGAAGCAGCTTACAGTTCTGAAAGAGAAGATCAAAAGACTACACGAAAAGATAGGCTGGCTTCGTATGATAGACGTGGTGGCTCTGAACTCAAGCTGTGTGGTCTCAGACATAGGATCTTTCGAGATAGGGACACTGAGCGTGGCTGTTGATACGCGGCGCAAGACTGTGGACAGAGGTCGCCTCTTCCAACATAAGAAGTTCCCTGCAGGGGACCAAAGACCGGCGGAGTGGATGTTTAATGTCAAAGGTGTACTTTTTACCCCGGATGGAAAAGAGTCACTCGAAATCATAGACAATTGCAGCCTTAACATTCATGGACTTCTTTATCGTAATCTAGCAGGTCTTAGAGACGCATCAGTATCCCTCAAACTCGGCCGTATTCATATTCCGTACGATGATTTCAAGACTTGTCAAGAGCACATCGAGCAGTATCGCACAACTTATGGTGCTCTACGGCACGAGCATGAGGCCCAAGAGGCCGATATTTCTGTCTTAGATGTCATCGAAGAACTGGATCGACCGGGTAGTAGAGAGGCGAATATTGTCCAAACCGTATCTGATTCGAAGGAGTTCATCAGTTCCATACTTCGTGGGATCCAAGAAATTCAAATGGCTGTCAGTTTCGTTGGTATGTCCAAGAGGGTGAATTCGGTTCAACCAACCGATTCCTCGATGTACGTGAATGTTACAATGAACGAATTTGGTATCGATATGCACCGGCTCGATCCCAAGAGCCCAGCGCATCGTATGTACTTTTCGTCTAAGGACATTGCTCATCAGGCCTTGCTTGCTGCAATCTCAATAGGAGTGAGCCTGGATGACGGCACCGGGAAACCTGAAAGATTCCTCTACATACCAATGGCGACAACAACCATCAAGACAACTCTGCCGTCCAAGACCGTAGCCTTTTCCGAAGATAATAATATAGCAGAACGCAATGCCAACATATTATTCGCCAACCTTGTCATTACTTCTCCGTCGGTTGATGTCGATCCAAAACATATGGCCCACGTATTTGCACTCATCCAGAATCGGTCTCCCAAGCTAAGCGGATCCCTAGGAACCAAAGGTCCCCAGCATCATCTCCTGTCGCGACTGCTACCAAAGGCAAATATAAAAGTCTCTGTGCATGAGCCTGTCATTAGGGTTGCGCTTCCACCTGCCGATTCTGCTCTTAGAGATACTGACGAGTACGATCTTTTGATCTGTTCGATATCTTCTATATCCCTAGACGCAGACTCGTCGCATTCTTCCGCCGGTGAACTGCACTATGCGCTCTCCTCAAATCTACGGGTCGCTTCGCATCAATTTTACTATTATACGGCATCTGGAGATAGATACAATCTCATGCTTATGGATGCTCTGGAACTCAAAATTCAGATGAGTGCTTCGCCAGAGGTAAAGGTTGTCGCGATTGGGAATGTGCAAGCCCTCTCTATTCATATGGTCCGTCCGGAGATCAGCACTGGCGTGCGCCAAATAGTCCAGCAGTTGAGCAAAAAGCCAGCAGTGGATCCGACGTTTCCGGAAACGGCTTCACGAAACCCAAATTTGATAAGGCCTATACCTCCATGGCTTGTTCACTTCCAATTCCAAGGCTCAAATTTTGGTGTCGAGGTTGCAGGGGTCGATACAGATGTCTCTGATGAGTCTCGTGGGATAGCTTTACGGCTAGAGTCATGGATGGCGGAGTACAAAGCACAAAAATCAGTCGCAGTTGAAAGGTCTTCATCTAGGCGTAGTTGGACGAGCAAGTCCGAACTTCCAGACCTACCATCTATTGCTGTTACACCACCATCGCCATCCACAAATTCAATCTCAGGTTCCACAGACGGCAGACGATTGGCGGTCCATGTCCGTGGCTTCGAAGTATCTGTCTTAGAGGGCATAGATAATGTAGAACCGGAAGCCTTCGTTTCGCTACCACGTTTTGAGATCGCATTTTCTACTTCAAGTGATACCCGTGGACCTATCTTCCACATAAATTCTCATATTAATGCGCTATATCTTCAATATTCGTTGTACCGCTACTATGCCATAGGGGTGGCGGCTAAAGTTTTTCTTAACGCCTTTATGGGTTTACAAAGGTTCAATTCCATACCGGACAACCAGAAGAATGAATCATCCGAACATTCAGACGTTAGCGGTAAATCACCACGGAAGGTGACGGAAGAGATAATGACCGTTGACGTCAAGAGTGGATTGGTGCAAGTCAAAGCAACAATGCCATCCGATCCTCCTCTGATGCTGCAAATATATGCTTTGGAGGGTGGCTGGCATAGATGGGCTGTACCTTTCTTAAGATCGGGTCTAGTCCGATTATATGCCAGAGCTCCACAGGTCAAGTCTGCCTGGGCTAGGATTCTGAGCACTAAGAATATGCGGGTGGACCTGAGAGAAAGTCGCAAGAAGCATGGGAGGCATTTCATCGATGAAAAGTCTATTGACATCACCATAGAATTTATAAGACTTGCTGTGCCCCATCAGCTAGTCCCTCATAAAATCTTTGATAATTTCGCGAACGTTGCCAAAGCGACTGAACAGCTACATCATCGTTTCAAGACTGGGACAAACGAGTATGTTCTCAAGAAAAGACCTGAGCCACCAAAAAAGGTGCCGAGAATATCCATTCGTACCAAGGCACTACTCCTCGATCTAGAGGACGGTCCGTTTGACTGGAAACTGGGGTCTATATATCGGGCGGGGCTCATCGAGGCAAAGCAACGGCTTGCCCGTGAGGAAGCGTTCTTTGTAAAAAAGAAAAACCTTGCAGAACTTCAGCATCCTCATGGATCTTCGCGATACCGTACGCAGTCATCGCATCCGCCTCAGAGACCCAGAAGTGATCGGTCCTTACCGGAAGATGGGCGGAGAAGGAGCACAAGTGCTGAACCTCATCAACGCCATCGATCCCCATCACCCCAAGATCGTCGAGCTCGTCGAATGCGGTATGATTCTAAGGGAACATGCAATCTATCCCGAGCCGCCAAAGTCTCTGTTGATGAAGCTTGGGATAGGCTGCACAGATACAATGCTCAAAGCTGGAAGAAGCGTATTGACAGTGCCTACCATAACCAGAGCATTGGGATGCGAGAGATAAGGGGAATATTCTGGGGTAACGACGACGTCCAAAATGCCGAGTCGAGTGAGCCCATAATTGCTATACCAGATCGCCCGGGCTTAATGTCTGCGTTAATCAGTGATCTCAGCATTGTCATCGATAAACCCTCGTTTGCCATTCAAGATTACCCGCACTTTCTGCATAGAGTCGGAAAAGGTATGCCTCACAATATGGAGTATACTTTGCTCGTTCCCATGAGTCTGCAGATCGATATGGGTGAAGCTCGGATGACGCTGCGGGATTATCCGTTGCCTTTATTACACGTACCAGCGATTCGTCCTGGTCAATCGCCACGTTCGCCAAGCTGGTCGGTCAAGACTGACTTTGTCATTGCGGAAGAGTATCGAGGTGACGTATCAACCAAAGAGATCCAGGTTCAGGTCGTCCCTGCAGGAAAATGTACAGATCCTAAAAACAAGGGTGGCTTTGCTATTAATGTCCGCCGGACTGTTTCACCCGTGAAAACATTTTCAGATGTTGAGGTAGCCATCAACACTAGTGCCCCAACGAGCATTACGTGGGGAACCTCTTATCAACCTGCCATACAGGAAA
>JAABUO010009393.1_pt1 | contig 10946 bp, 6 predicted proteins | sample 5559291 | NCBI WGS metagenome assembly JAABUO01 (sample SAMN10711878, study PRJNA513372) | rock metagenome | isolation source: Antarctica rocks | place: Antarctica: Victoria Land, Finger Mt sud | reverse complement strand
AAAAAAACAAAAAAAAAACATAAAACATAAAAAAAAAACACAAAAAAAATAGAAAATCGAAAATGACAAAAAAAAATCACTTCTTGAATGTAATATATTCTGGGCTGGGGTTTAAGGTATATGGACTGGGGATGGAAGTTGGTCTGCTTTGTTTCACAGCTGATTGCTCAGAAAGCAAATGGGAAAACAAAAAAAAATTGAAAATACATAATGACAAAAAAACACCTTTCTCTATGGGTTCACAAATTCATGGATGTAGATCCATTATGGGATGGAGTTTGGTTTGTGATATTGGCTTTGATGCTAACTACTTGCAGCATGGATGAGATGACCAGAAATTGGGTCCAATAATCTGGGCTGGGATTCTACTTCGTGGCCTCGCGGATCCTTCAGAAGGACAAGGAAATACTCTCTTCCACTCACAACCACACTCTTCGTTCTCGCTGCTCGCTCATCATCTCGCCGCCCGCTCTGATCAGCTCTTCACTCAAGCTCGCTCTGATGGAATCACTCTCTGTCCCTAAACCTGGTGTTGACCTCAGCTCAGGTCGCTCAATACTCTTTGGTTCAGGTCGCAGTCATTCGAACTGCTCTGCGCCTCGCTCTAGGTTGCTCAAATTGCTCTTTCGTTCTTCTTTGGTGCTCACTAATTTAGCTCGCTCTAACTCTGCTCTTCTACCTGCTCTGCTCTGTCTCTTAGTTCTGGGTTGCTCTCTTCCGGTTCGTTTGGATCCGCCTGTCGCCTTCTGGGTACCAAGCACTCAATCGTTCACTCGGTCCTGGCCACGCGCTTTTACTCTCGTTTGCGCCGGCTCGCTTCCTATCTCTTTACTACTACGGATGGAATTTTATATGCTGCTACGGGACTTCTCTCATACTTCAAGGCCCCAGCTCACAAACAGTTCAGTCGCGGCGCGGGCGCCGGGCTGGCGGCTGGGGCTTGCCAGCTGACAGGTGAGCTCGCAACGGGGAGGCCAAGTCTCGAGTCAAAGTGGCGTCTCCAAGCGGGCGAACCTCCAGCAGCCATTGCCATTATTTGGGACCCAAATTGTAAGTCGACATGCCTTGGGGTCGGCGGTTCAATTCCGCTCAATGGTGGCATCCTATTGTCCGATGCGTTCGGGATCAGCGTAAGTCGGCACGGGAGCCGCAGCCAGGTCGTGGTCTAGTGAGCCACAAATAGTTGTCTTGAAGTGCGATTCGCCTTTGCTGCAGTAGGCTCTCTAAGGGCTTTGCTGGTCAGGTCAGTGAACCCAAGATGGTGGTGGCAGCTTTGTGCTGCTACCCCTAGGTGCTGATGCGAGAAGTCTTGTGGGGAAACTTGCTCCGCTCGGGTGGCCAAAACCTACATTGGTCACTTATATGCCTAGCGCGCTGACGCGGCTAGCCAGTTGGTCGGTTGGTCCTAGTCCCCTTCCACTGAGATTGCATAGAGCGCCCTTTGCTAGTTGCGCAGTTTAGCCTGGAGGCGGCTGTTGCGCTAGGTCAGTTGGCTTGTCCATAAGGCTTCTGATGGGTTAAGAGTGTGCCAAAGCAGAGTATTGTCTGAATGGGTGGTCGCGCCAGAGACCATTCAGGAGGGCTCTACTTGTCTGGTCAGTCTGCTGTACGGGCCCGCTGCCCTAGGCCACTGATGCACCCAGTTTCCCAAAGCGAGGATGAAGTGGCTGACAACGCCTTCAACTAAACATCACAAGAGACATGGCTGGATTTCATCAAACCAACCGCATTGTGGAAAAACACGCAAAGAGGCTCCACGACAAATGAGAAGCTTGAAATTACACGCAAAAGCAACCTCAATGCACGTCGGGCTACGTCTCACATTCATTGGCCAGAGAGCATATCAAAGAGCAAACAAACACCATACCAAATATGACAGCAAAGAGCACACCAAGAGCACACCAAAGAGCAAACCAAACACCATACCAAATAGGATAGCGAAGAGCACACAAAGAGCACACCAATGAGCACACCAATGAGCACATCAATGAGCGCATCAAATGAGCAGGGACAAGAGCACATCAAGGAGCATACAAGGAGCACGCCAGAGAGCATACTAAAGAGCGCAGCAAAAGCACCTCGAAGAGAACCCGATGTGAGAACCCGATGTGAGAGCCGCAATTGGGCACGCGCAAGGAGAATAAGAACGGAACATGAGCCCAGCATATGGGTTTCATTAAGAAGACAACGCCACAGGCTATATGAAATGATACTGTGAAACTGTGGATACTGTGAATAATAATATTTCTTTTCCTCACTCCCCTAGCGTTAATATTCGTCTCTGCTTGGCTACAACATCATGCTCTTCATCTACATACGTCACCTCGCCACAATGACAACGTTATGTGCCTCTGTCATGACAGGACTCCATATGGCAGACCTTGCCTCGCGACCTTCAATTACTTCAGCCTCCTCACCCAGGCGCCTGCGCCCGCGATTGCAATCAACTTGCTGAGGAAGTTTAGCATACCTTGATTGACTGACACAGTTTGAATGATGGTAATAAGTGGGTCGGTTCTTGCCTCCAAGTCGTTAGGGTTAGGGAAGGAGTTGGCAGGCCTCGTCTACGTTATGGATTAAGGATTTTTGATGAACGTGGGGAAACTGCTAAAGATCTTGGGCCCGGTTGCTGAGCTTCAAAAGATGTCAGAATTTGTTGATGTGATTGAATGCTTCAATCCTGACATTGTCTACACGCCTGGCGAGAGTCAAGTAGCAGTGGATGCCTTGTCACACATCCACGGGGTTAACAGATTACCCATGTTGACACCGAGAAGGCAAAGGACGCAATCACACGGATTCACACGGATCTTGGCCACTTCCAAGAAACCGATACTGAAGGCCTTAGTAAACCATATGCATGCAAACCCCGACATTGACTGAGAACACCTTTTAGAACAAATACTTAACAAATGTAAACCATGTCAGCTGTACAAAGCAGGACACCAAACAATGCAACCGTTACGTCCCCTGCCGAAGGGGATGCCTTCGAGCGATGGCATATCGATTATGTCGGTCCATTGCCCAAGACGACCCAAGGATATGAATAAGTGCTTACAGCAATCAACTCATGCACATCACAGGCGTTTGCAGTTCCTTTACCGTATAGGAGGGGAGCCAATGCTGTCAAACTCATAGAGACCATCATCTCACTGCTGGGCAAACCTACCACCCATTGTTCAGATAACGAGTTTGTTAGTCTCAGGAAAATCTTCGATCCTACGAATAGATCAGGACTCTACTCATCTCTCACTGCACCGCGAATAGCTTCACTCTGCAATCGCAACTGTATTAAACAAGACTTTTCAACCGCGCACCATCCACAAGCAATTGGAGAAGCTGAAAGACATGTCAAACTAGTTAAGCAGATGCGAGCTCGGTTATGCTCTCCTGATCAGCAATTGCAATGGGATGAGTTCCTCTTCGTCGCTGTCGAAATCACATTCACTCACGGCTAAACAAATCACCCTACTACCTGGCTTTCGGTCTGAATCCACGACTACCAGTCTCTTATGGCGATCCATTTCCAATGCCGATGTGGTGGAACGACGTGAGACCCTCACTAAACGGGTGAAACAATCTGCGGATTTGCAAGAGACTCGACAATCCGCATCCGACAGAGCATGGGAAGATGCCCAGGAACAAGCTGAAAACACGGTACCAACTTACTCAGAAAGAGCTTTAGAAAACGAAGACCTTGTACTTGGGAAACGCAAAGTTGCAGTGGGAATAATAGCAATTCCCCACAAGTTATCAAAAACTTTATTCAAGATGGCCTAAAACATAGGATTGTGCAACCCTCAATCACCGTGGAGTTCTCCTTCGCTTTTCGTTCCAAAGAAAAATCAATCAATATCGTGTATGCGTTGATAACAGAGCCCGAAATAGGGTCGCACAAAGGGATGCGTATGCACTTCCCAGAAAAGATGTATCTTATGCGACAATTGGTAGAGCTAAATATTTTACAACTATTGACCTTCTCTCGTGGCACTGGCAGCTAAAAGTACGACCAGAAGACGTGTAGAAAACTGCCTTTACCTCAAGATATGGATCTTACGAATTTTCGGTAATGCCTTTTGGACTTTCAAACGCACTTTCTGGGCTGCACACGCGCTGACTCCATCGAATTCGGACTTTGCATTCCAACACTGGCAATTCACGAGAATCATCTCTTTTTTTCTTAATGGGGATGGAACACTATGGGACGCTAGTACACCAAAGGATGCCATTGAAGGTGAGTTCTTCGTCTATAAGAGCCGAGATAGCGGGTTCTGGGGCCAGAACTACATGACAAAGCACCGTTGAACTTCTGGAGACGATATAGAGCTTTTACACGTTATCTCTCGACTCTCGCACAACGACTGTTCCAAACAGCGGCAACATCGTGCCTTCCGAGCGATCCTTCTCGGCTAACAATGCGATCCAGTCGCAATTCCGGACGCAGCTTTCTCAGCCGAAGGATGACGGACCCGACATTGTCCATCTGCCGATTTCGACAATCGGCGCATCGCAGGATCACCAACCTCGTAATCAACTTGACTCGCACTGAATGGGCAATCCGCCTCCGGCTCATGCAAGCTTTCCAAGGTGACCAGACTGAGCACAGTCTTGGCTTTCAAATGGGTGACTGAAGAAGTTCGCGACGTGCTTACAAACTTTGGCATTCAACGCCCAATTGCGTTATGAAGGGTGTATAAGTGCTACCGAGGCCCTCTTCCCCAATGTTCCTGTGCTTATTTGTCAATGGCACAAGCACAAAGATGTGACAGCCTATACACGAAGACGGATCCCCCCATTGCGGACGTCGATGGCGATACTGGTACACCTGTGCACCAAAATCAGCGCGACCTCGTTTCGACTCTAGTACGTTCGCGCTCTGGACATCGAGATAACCAACCATACTGACTATGCTCACGGTCAAGATGAATTGACACCATCTCAGCAGCAATGTACAACCAGCCTAACGAGCATGCGTTCATAGTTTACAGGATCCACCATGCACTGACCCGCAACGTAGCGTACTCATGTTGAATGCACATTGTGTCTACCCATCTCCAATCCCATGCTCCAGGCATCACGGAGCATCGGTCAGCGGGACATACCTGACGCCAAAGAGCGCCGTCATGGTGACCTTGCCCTCCGCATCCTTGTCGATCTGGTAGACCGACTGGTCCTTCGTTCCCACCGGGATAAACATCCTCCCCGGCGCCTTGAGCTGCTCCACCAGCGCACTCGGCACCTCGGGCGCAGCAGCCCCGACGTGGATGGCGTCGTAGGGGGCGCGAGGCGGGTATCCCTTCCTGCCATCGCCACAGACCAGCTCCACGCGCCCATCCTGCATCAGCCCCGCCCGTCCATCGCGCTGCAGATTGTCCTTTGCCAGTCGTGACAGAGGCGCAATGTGCTCCATTCCTACGACGGCGCCGTCGTGCACCAAGGCGGACATGACGGCCACAAGGTATCCGCTGCCGCTGCCCACGTCCAGCACCCGCATCCCCGGCTGCAGGAAGTCGAGCAGGTGCTGGCAGGCGGCGGCGTGCATGTGCGGCGCTGAGATGGTGGCCCCGTGGCCGATGGACTGCGGCGAGTCGGTGTAGGCGGACGCGGCCATGGAGGGGGCCAGGTAGTTTGCGCGGTCGACGCTCTCCATGGCCTCTCTAAGGCGCAGGCTGGTGAGCAGACCGGCTTGCCAGAGCTTATCGACGAGCTCTTTGTTGGAGCTTCCGCTGCACCGCCATGCCATGGAGGGGCGCAGGAGGGAGGGAAAGAAAGAAGGAAGAGGGCAAGAGCACGAAGGAAGATAGAGCAGGAGGGAAAGTTATATGAAGGACCACATGCATAGCTCATAATCAGATACTGTCAAATGGCGTACTTGCGCGTCCATTCCCTCGCCGTAGCCTCATACCGCGCCCTGTCCGTCTTGTAGGTGTGTGCAATCTCGGGGACGAGGGGGTCGTCCGGGTTGGGGTCGGTGAGCATGGAGCAGATGCTGAGCAGGACCTTGGAGATGGTCAGTGCAGGCGACCACTGGTCCCGCAGAATGTCCAGACAGATGCTTCCGTTCGAGTTGATGTTTGGGTGGTAGATGCGGGTGGTGAAGTTCACCTTGGGCGGCTTGAAGGGATAGTCCGTTGGGAAGTGGATCGCCAGGAAGAAGACGCCCCCTGCGTACGGCGAGTCCCCGGGGCCCATGATGGTCGCCTGCCAGTGGAAGAGGTCGTCGCTGTTCGGGCCCGCGCTGCAGCTGGACGGCGGATCTCTGCCCAGGTCTGCGAGTTCCTTGTTGATTCGTTTGAGTGCCATCGTGGTGTTGAAGTGATGACAAAATGGAAAAGCTCGATGGGCAGGGCAGGGCAGGGCGGAATGGAATGGAAAGGGAACGAGAACGCTGGCAAATCAGAGGCGAATGGAGCGTAGTCTACGTGTGATTGGAGTTCTCTTATTGGGGCAAGGGCAAGGAGCAGGTCACAGTCCCTCGAAATCGCCCTCCTCCTCGTCAATCTCCCCGTCCTGGATCTCCTTGGCCAGCTCCCGCTCGCGCTCCCGCGCCTCCTCTGCATTCTTCAGCTCCACCCGGTGCTGGTTCATGGGGAAGCGCATGGCCTTGACATTCTCGTTGTGCAGGTTGAGGCAGTACTGGATGCGCTGGTGGAACTGCTCCTGCGGCTGCGAGGTGGCGTACACGTCCAGCACCTCCACCGACTTCATGTATCCCCGCTCGTGATCCAGCGAGGCCTCGATGACCCCGTCGCGAATGGCCTTGGCCACCATGTACTCTGCCGACTCCTCCGAATCCAGCGACAGCTTGACGCAGATGTCCCGCAGCGAGATGCGCGAGTAGCACAGCGAGAGCGCGCGGATGCCTGTCTTGATGACGTTCTGTCGCAGCCGTAGAATCAAGGAGTAGTTGGCGTCCGCGCGGAACTTGTGCTCGTTGGCCTTGCTCACCTCGGCAAACACCTTCACGTCGCCCCCGCGCACCGCCTTGACCAGCTCGTAGTAGGGTGCCAGAGTGCGCTCCAGCATGGCCTGGCGGAAGATCTTGCGGTCGGGAATGTCGCCCATCAGCAGCTGCACAATGATGCTCAGCTTGTGCGCAGATTGGAGGAACCCCGCCGCAGACGACGACGAGGGCGCCTTGCGGATGGCCCCCAGGAGACAGCTGTGCGCGTCCGTGTAGTTGAGCTGGACGGCGCGGATGCGACCAAGATAGTAGAAATACCGCGCCACCTGGCCGTTGCTGGCACGCTGCGGAAACTCAATTTTGGCCTGCAGGGTGGCTGCGCGTTCGATCTGGCTGGCGAGGAGGTAGGAGCGCAGGAGGCATGTGATGAGGGTGGCCTGGGTCTCCATGTCGTGCCGTAGGGTGGCGGTGCGGTGGGCGGCAAGCAGCCCGGCATGGATCTGCTCCAGCTGGCCCTCCTTCTCCGCACACGCGGCCAGGTAGAAGTAGACTTTGGCGCCAATCAGGTCCAGGGAGCGCTTGTTGAGGGCGTGCACGCGGCGGGCCAGCTCCTGGGAGAAGCGCAGGCCGGCTGCAAAGTCCTTTTGGTCAAAGAAGTAGACCTGCACCAGCAGGCCGAGGTAGATGTCAATCTCCACCATCGCCGGCCCTGCTGCTCTCTCCCCCTCTCCCTCCTTCCGCCGCACAACGGCTTCCAGGAGGAAGGGCTCACAGGAGAGGGCAGCAATGGCGGACCCGAGCAGGTCGGCAGACAGTGTTTTGCGTATGGAGGTGAGTGTCTTTAGCACCCGCAGCGTATACCGTGCGTCGAGCTCGTTGACAGCCCTCTCCAGCAGCGCGCAGTTCCTCTTGATCTCCTCCATGGCTCCCTGTCCATCCCCATCCGGCTGCACCACGCTCACTCCCTCCATCTTCTCCTCTTCCTTCAGCTCCTTCGCCTCTTCCTCCTTCTTCCGCGTGGCGCTTCGAAGGCTCTTCTTTTCCACCATCTGTCGTAATCCAATCCTCCACGAATCCTCCACCACCCACCACCAACCACCATGATGGCCCATCTGGACAAGATCGAAAGGGCGGCAGAGAGCATTGCCGCCTACGCCTTTACCCCGCCAGGCCTCTTCACCAACGCCGTGCTCTCCAAGGACCCGCCCACGCGCCTCATCCGTGACATTGCCCCGAGTGAACGCGCCTTGTTTACCCTCGTGGACGGGACACCGGCAGCTTCCAAGACACACATCCCAGCCGAGCTCAAGCGGCCGCCTGGAGAAGCGACTATGGAGGCGTACCTGCAGGCGGTGGAGAAGCTGAACGCCATCTATCCCTCCGAGGGCGTCGCGGACCGCGTGGCTGGGCTATGGATGCAACGAGACGCGTTGACGGCCTCCATTGAGGTCTACGAGCGGCAGGTCGACCAGCAGCGGTTGCGATTGGAGGCAATGGCTGTGGACGACGACATAGAAGGCGATGTGACGGGCGAGATGCTGCAGCGGGAGCAGGCGCGGGTGGAGGCCCTGGAGGTACAGATCCAGGCCAAGCAGGAGGAGCTGCGGACGAGATGAGGTATATATTGTGTATAGTGTATAGAATGCGATCGTGTATATAGGTGGAGGATTGTGCACTACTCTGCATCTGCTCCGCTCTGCTCGGCTCGGCTATGCTTATCTGCATCTGCATAATATGTGCGGAGCCTTAGAGCCGGAGGGTAATACTATTTTGATATAGTTCGAGACCCTGATGAGCAAATGGATTGTATGAAGAACAACCAGAGAATAATAGAGACCGTTAAAGTTATGTGGATGGTGGGCATGGGCTCTTACGCTTTTTTATACTTCGCCAAATGTCTTCAGCTTGTTTTTCATCCCTCGAGAATGTATCCGTTGCTGTGTCGCCGCGCTGCAAGTCAATCAGCACGACACTGAGATCCTTTTGCACAATGATATTCCGCGCATGGATAGAATTGTGAAGCCAGTGGGCGTTGTGAAGTCTCCGCAAGCAGGAGGTAAGCGACCATTTGACGGCATCTAAATCTTTCTCGCATCGGTCAACTTTCAGCCAATTTTCCAGTGTTTCACCTTCTATAAATTCAATGAGCAACAGCGGCACGCAGTCGTAATACTTGTTGAAACGGGCACCAATGCCATAACACCAGGGTATCACGCTTCCTTGGAGATCCTGAAGTGCTTTGTAAACGCGATGTTCAGCTGCGTTCAGACGTTCAGGGTCTTCGGCAACTGTCCACAAAAGCTTGAAGTGTCGTTCATCCCAAGCCTTTTCCACGACTGCGTTACCTTTTGCGAAGCGCACCTTTCGAATCTGCGCCCATCGACCTTCGCCTTCCATGATCGACTCAACGAGCACAGGAGCTACGCCTTCTCGGTAATACTCGACTCCGGACGACCTGTTCGCTGCTAAATAATTGAAAAGCTCTTGATCAATAGGTCGAGTTTTAGGGTTATCTGGGTCAAAAGTGCCACAAGAAGACGACTGCTTTCCGTCCCCTGTAGTAGAGATGGTAAGTGGAGGGTCCTTAAGATCAGGAGCAATGTCCATGTCGAAGGGCTCGACAACATCAGACGGCTTACCTGAATGGTACGAAGAAATGAGTTTTTGAATTTGATCATCAGAAAGATTTTTGGCCAGCTCGGTCCAGTCCTGCCATAAAAACGCAAATAACGCCTCGCGAGTAAACAGACTTGCATGGCTCGAGTTGAGCAGCTTCACCTTCACGACCACCTCGTTACTCTCCAACGTCTCGTCTAGGAGTAATTCCACAAAAACCCATTCGAACTGATCGGTGAAGATAACACGTCTAGTTTTCCAAGAAAAGAGGTGTTTGACGCACAGAGACGCAATATAACTGAGCAGCTCCTTCATGAACTCCGGTGACGTATTTTGCGCCGCCATCTCTTTTTCAGAACTCTTTATTTGCCGGAGGATGGAGTTTACTGCAATAAACTGTATGGCTGCAAGATACGTACCCTTTCCACCATCCCCCTCAAACTTAAATAGCATTGTTTCCAAGTTTTCGGCGAAAATAATTTGCGTGGGTCTTTTTGGCTTGTGAGGGTCTCGAACAACACTGAATTTTTCATTGGTGAATGAATAGCACCGAGTAAGCACTCTTTCCATAACTCTAACTGTGTCGTCGATAGCCTGCCTCACTGTGTCCTTATCAGATTCCCTAGAGCCAAGTTTCTTGGCACTTTCACTCATAAGAGGTTTGCAAACAAGTCGAAAAGGTTCAATAATCTCTTTCTCAAAATCGGCATCTGACCATATTCTGGAGTGAGTAAGAGAGAGTTTTGGGAGATGAATGGCGGCATCTTCTTTCTCGCCATTGCTACATGCTCCTGCCGGATCCCATTGCCAATGTTCACTCGTGTAGTGAGGCAGGGGTAGCTTGACAAAGCTCTCCAGCGATGTCAGTTCCGAATCATCCATGAAGACTTGGCCTTTTTACTACAGACCTTCTCCCCCTCAAGGCTTAGACCGAGACCAGTATGACAGTCATGATTACAATAGCACTGCCCAATCCGGCCAGTCAGAATTATGAGAGGAACGCTGCTACAATAGCTCACTCACTGGATCTCTCCACCTTCCGCGCCCGCCGTCCCCACCGCCCATCATCCCACCATCCCGTAGCCCTTCAAGCACCACATTACTCTTCAACTGCGCCAATGGAAGAGGGGGTGGATCCGCCAACCAACACTGAAGGCAGACGAATGATACAACAGCTAGCAGCTCAGGTGATTCTGTCGGTGATGGCCGATATTTCATAGATGTCAGGCAATATGAACCTTCTACGCGGGCTTGAACTTTTGTCCACGCAATTATTCACATGAGTCAAAACGATAGCAAACAGCTAGAGGTCGGCATTAAGTTCAAGTACTTGTAAATATTTAAGTAAATTAAAGTTTTAAGTAAATTCAAGTTGGGGTTTGTGGGCTTGAGTATTTATTAAGTCAAGTACTCGAGATTTATTAAG
>JAABUO010009392.1_pt1 | contig 10948 bp, 17 predicted proteins | sample 5559291 | NCBI WGS metagenome assembly JAABUO01 (sample SAMN10711878, study PRJNA513372) | rock metagenome | isolation source: Antarctica rocks | place: Antarctica: Victoria Land, Finger Mt sud | reverse complement strand
CCGACGCGGCCTGGCGCGCTCTCGTCAAGCAGCGCCCCTGCATTGAGGCTCCGCACAGCTTCGGAGGTCTCAGGAGGGCAAGGGGCGTGCTGTGTGTGCGTGGCGCGGTGGCAACAGGTGCGGTGTTCGCATGTATGGGTCGTTGGCGCCAAGACTGGCACTCAGCAGCCACCTCACGAAGCGTGTTTGCTCGCCAGAGGCCGCCGAGCGCTTGGGCCTCACTCCGCGTGTTTGCACACCAGAGGCGCCCGAGCAGCTGGTCATCCAGCCCGTGCGAAGGATAGAGGGCCACATCAAGCTGCCGGGCTCCAAGTCGCTGTCCAACCGCGTGCTGTTGATGGCCGCCCTGGCGGAGGGGACCACCGTCGTCAGGAACCTGCTGGTGCGGCACCCGGCGCGTGCCGAGCTCGCGCGCCCGCTCACGCGCTTCGAGCTTTGCGCTCGCCGGCGTCACCCGCTGCGCACGCACTCGTGCCCTTCCTCGCCGCGCAGGACAGCGAGGACATCAGGTACATGGTGGGCGCCCTGAAGGCGCTGGGCGTGCAAGTGGACGACCGCTGGGAGCAGCAGGAAGCCACTGTGGTGGGCTGCGGCGGGCGTTTCCCAGCACAGGGCGGCGACCTCTTCCTGGGCAACGCGGGCACGGCCATGCGGTGGGGCACGCGCTCCCGTCTGTGCCCGGCCCGCTGACCTGACGCAGCGCCCTGCAGCTCCGCATGAAGCGCGGTGCCTGGTTGCCCAAGAGCACGTTACATGTGAGTAGCAGACTGCAACACGTTTGACAGGACATGACAGGACGTGCTCAGCACCCGTGTAGGACGTGCAGAGTGGGTGCCACTGCGCATGGCATACTGCCGTCTCGAACAGGGCGGTGCTCTGCGCAGGCCCCTGACGGCAGCGGTGGCCGCCGCTGGGCGGGGCCGCTTTGTTCTGGACGGCGTGGCGCGCATGCGCGAGCGGCCCATCCAGGACCTCGTTGATGGCCTGGTGCAGCTGGGCGTCCAGGCCAGCTGCTCCCTCGGCACGGGCTGCCCGCCCGTCGAGGTGCTGGCTGAGGGGCTGCCCTCGGGCACGGTGCGTCGCTGCTCCCTGCCAAGCTCTGTCACGACTGCTGCTGGCTGGTCGCACTTCACCCCTGCTTGCCTTGGCTCCTGTCACATGCAGCCCGCAAGTCTCCTCTGCCCTGCTCCAATCATGCGGAGCTGCTTGGCGCTCGTGTCTATGCATGACACAGTGCATAGCTGGGCCGCTTCCTGGGAGCTCATTGCAGCGCGTGCTGTACTAGACTCGCAGGCACGGCCACCAAGCTCAGCAGCCTTGTGCGCGATGCAGGTGGAGCTGAGCGGCTCGGTGAGCAGCCAGTACCTAACAGCGCTGCTCATGGCTGCTCCGCTCGCCACCGGCGAGGCCGGAGTCGACATCCGCATCACCGACGAGCTGGTCTCCCAGCCGTACGTGGACATGACTGTGCGCCTCATGGAGCGCTTTGGCGTGAAGGTGGGTGCCCCCCGCTGCTGTTTTAAGGCGCAGGCAGTTCCGTCGGCAGTGTGCAGCTGCAAGCAACAGACCCTGCCTGCTCTGCTGAAGCTGGGCATGCAACCTTTGTCAGCATGGATGGTGTGACCCCCGGTGTGGGCGTGCCCGCACGCTCCATGTTTATTGCCCACAATACCTCACATGACGTTCGGCAACCACTGCTGTCTATCTCTGTATGTGAACAGGCCGGGGCTGACTGCGTGGGCAGGTGGAGCGGCGGGATGGCCTGCAGCACATGCACATCCCCTCCAACCAAACTTACACCTCGCCCGGGGAGGCGTACATCGAGGGCGACGCGTCATCGGCGTCCTACTTCCTGGCAGGTGCCGCCCAAGCTGCAGCCACCTGCACATCGTTTGGAGACGCGCCTGCCGCTGTGCTTGTATGCAGCCTGGTTCCCGACCTGCCTCGGGCGCCAATTGCGCTCACGCGTGCACGGGCGCAGGCGCAACCATCACTGGAGGGCGGGTGACTGTGGAAGGCTGCGGCTCGGACAGCCTGCAGGGCGACGTGCGCTTTGCGGAGGTCATGGGCCTCATGGGCGCCACTGTGGAGTGGGCACCATACTCCATCACCATCACAGGCGCGCCCGCCCCGCACCTGGGCCTGCTGCGCTGGCGTGCATCAGAGCGTCCCGGCAAACGCAATGCTTCATGCACGGGAAGCATTTCCGGGTACGATCTGAGCTTGCAGGAAGCTCCAGTCCAGAAGAGGCTGTCATTGGCAGTGGCGAGTGCATAAGACATGCGCCGTGTGAAGCCCGCCCGGCACAAGCGGAGCAACGATGTGTGTGGGAGCGCACAGGCCCGTCCCGCGATGAGCTTGTGGGCGTGGATCATGACTGCAACGACATCCCCGACGCAGCCATGACGCTGGCAGTCGCAGCGCTGTTCGCCAAGGGACCCACACGCATCCGGAATGTGTACAACTGGCGCGTCAAGGTGATCAGCATCTCTGCGTCACACGCTCGAGCCTCGAATGCACCCTGTGTCCAAATTCTACTCGGGTAGCGTCATATGTTCTACAGCATGTGTGTTGAGCACGAACGGGAATGTGCGGCACGTCATGCGCTGTCTGAACCTGGTAAGCTCCTTTTTGCAACTGGTGTTTTTGCAACCGGTGCCCTTCTCGGCAAGGTGCAGTGTTCGGCGTGGCTGCAGCGACCGCCATACGGTGCAAACCCCCCGGCTGCTGGCGCGCAGGAGACCGAGCGCATGAAGGCCATCGTGACCGAGCTGAGCAAGCTGGGCGCCGACGTGGAGGAGGGTCGCGACTACTGCGTCATCACGCCGCCCGCCGCGCTGACGCCCGCGGCGATCGACACGTACGACGACCACCGCATGGCCATGGCCTTCTCGCTGGCGGCCTGCGGGGACGTGCCGGTCACCATCAACGACCCGGGGTGCACGCGCAAGACCTTCCCGACGTACTTCACGGTGTTTGACAGTGTGGTGCACAGGTGACACAGGCGGCCAAGCGTGTCCATGCCGTGCGGCACCCTGTGGCCCGTGTCGTGACCCTCCGTGTCAGGTCTGCTTATTAGGCGAGGTTGCTCGCTGGCAGGTCGGGTCTATGCCGACAGGAGCAAGCCTCCTGCTGAAACGCATGCAAGCCTTGCGGATGGGCCGCATTCAGGGTGAACTCAGAAGCAAGCCTGCGAGCATGTCTCTTTGTGTTACGCGCATGCTCAATGCTGCGTATCAAAGGTAGGCAGAGCCTGGCTGCTGCGCATATGCATGCATGCATGCAAGTCTATTTGTCCAAAATATTAAGTAATCATCGAGTAAAAGTAGTAAACAGGTGCAGTTTGTGCACCTGCAGTCGGGCAACTTCGGACCAGGTCAGGACGAGGACAAGCTTTCTGAGAAGTCACACAGACTCGTTACCCAGAAGAAAACAGTCAGGCCAAGACTCGGCGTGGGGATGGGCCGTTGGTTGACTCAGACGGCAAGACAGGCGCCCGTGGCAGGAGCGGCCGCCAGCAGCAAGCGCAGTCAGGGACGTAGGTGCAGCGGCGCAGCGCTCCGCCGCCTGCATGGCGGGCCTGCCCAGTTTGTGCAGCCCTCGCGCGGGGTGGCGTGCCTGCGCTGCCAGTGCGCACGTGCGCTGCTGCGCGGCAGGCCGAGGCCGCATGGCCGGGTCGGCGCCGCGCAGACGTTTGCCATGGTGAACGTGGACTTCAGCCCAGCGCTTGTGCTGGGCATGGGCTTTGTTGCCTGCGGCCTGAGTCTGTACCAGCTGCGACGCATCCAGCCAGAGCTGTCGCGCGACTTTGACGTCGTGGTGTCGTCCATAGCCATCTTCTGCGGCGGCATCCTCGTCTTCCAGGCGCGGGCGGCCGGCAGGCCTGAGGTGCTACACCTTTCCTGCTTCCCACTTGCTGAGTGGCCTTCAACATGGGGTGCCGGGGCCAGGGGTGGCGGCTCGACCCGCTGCTGCTGTTCTGCCAGCTGCTCACTGCGGGCACCGCGCTCGGCTTTGCGCTCGAGGTGCTGCGCCTGCGCCAGCAGACGCAGGCCAACCCGGTGCGCCGCAGCCCGCTGCGCCGCTGTCGGGGCGCTGTCAGGCGCTGTCGGGCGCTGCCGCGCAGCGCGCCCGCTGCAGGCCGCCGGCGTCGGTGCTGGCGAGCTGGCTGACCTGCCCACTGCGTGTGCAGATGGTCGACGAGCGGCTGCGGTACGAGCTGCGGCCAGACCTGCAGGAACGGCAGCCGCAGGCTGGCACCAGCTTGCCCGAGCCTGGTGAGGCCACGTACGGGCAATGGAGCGGCGGGGCGGCCGGCGCGGGCTGGCCGCGAGCGCAGCAGTGGCAGGTGCGCGCCAGGCTGGGGCAGGCTGTGGCCGGCCGCTGCTGGCGTTGCCGTGCGCGGGTCCTGGCGCAGCGCAGAATGAAAAGACGCGCCGTTGGTGTGCAGGACAACGTGTACCCTGCGGAGTATGACATTCCCGCCGAGCGGGGCGCGGACGATGGCGACAGCGCATATCAGAGGTATGGCGATGCGCCACCAGAGCTTAGCGCGTCTGGGACGCGGGGCGCTACTGATGACGCGGACTACCGGCCAACCTATGCCGGCGCACGCGCTGAGGATGCGTCCAGGGAGTGTGGCAGCGCGGGCAGCAGGGCCGCCCAGTGGGGACGGGGCTGGAGCACTGGCATAGATGTGGAGGCATCTGATGACTGGGACTGAGGTGCTTGCGTTATCTGCCCTGCCTGCACGTGTTGCTGGCAAACTGGCCGAAGTAGTGCTATGTTCCTTGAGCGCATTTGTGACAATAGTGTTGCAGGAACTTCCAGTGTCACTGGCTCGTGATGAGACTCACCATTGTGCAAGTACACCACTCCTTGGGGCCTCAATCAGTGCCTTTGCTGGCACGTTGGGACTGGACGCGGCGCGGAGTCTGCCACCCATCATGGCTTTCAGTTGTGCAACCTTTCTGCACTGCTGGCGCGTGCTCTGCGCCTGCACGCCTGTCACGGGAGGCCGCCTCCAGCACACAGGCTGTCCGCAACCCTGGGCGTGCAGTGCATCAGCAGGCCGCGGCCTGGGTGCAGCGCCTTTATGCCCGTGAGGTCCAAGCGGGGCCGCCAGGTGGTAGACAAGCCGTGGGCAGGGCGCCGCGTGAAGCCCAACCGCCCAGAGTCTTCCGCTAGGCTCACGCCCTCCTTGCCGCCCATCTGCGCACCAGCATGTTTTGTGCCCGCCCTCCACCTGCTACTTGCGCACGGCTTGGCAGTGAGCAAGCGAAGGTGGCCTGTCACTGCTGCCAGAACAGTGCGGCCATCGGCTGCGGGGTACCCCAGCGGCAGCTCGGCGCGGGCTGCAGGGCGGGCGCGCCTCGCTGGCCAGGCGAAAGGTGAAGTGCGCGAACAGCATGGCCAGCGCTGCGGGCATGCTGTGCCGCGCCAGGTTCTGCCCGACGCAGTCCTGCGAGCCCAGGCTGTAGGGCATGTACGGCTTGACGGCGCGCTCCCCTGGAGCGGCCGCCTGGCCGGGCTTGCATGCGGAGCTTTGAGCCTCGCTCGCGGCATTCGTGCCTGCCCCGGCCGCCGCAGCCCCTGTGGACCCTGCAGGAGCTGCGCCGCAGTGGGCTGACGCCTTGGCGCAATGTGCGTACTCTGCACCAGGCTCCTCCCAGCGCTCCTGTGGAGACGGAGGTGGGGATATGTCAGCGGAAAAGCACCCCTAGTACTTCGTTGGTCGCTGCCAGCAGACAGCTGACATGCCAGTCTGACCATCGCTGCAGGACCTCCAGTAGCCGACCTGCTGTCTCACAGTGCGTGCTACGGGCACCAGGACCATGAAGACTTGGCAGGCCCTACCGGGAGGTAGAGGTCGGGCGACTCGTAGTTGAGCGCGCTGTTCCCCATGACGCCCAGGTTGATGTTGATCAGCGTGCCCGCGGGGAGCGTGTAGGGCCCCAGGCGCAGATCGCGCGCTGGCGTACGCATGGTCCCACTGACCGGCGGGCGCAGCCGCAGCGACTCCTGGCCCCCGCGTGGATGGCGGCTTGGGCTGGGGCGTTGGCAGAGCAGTGTGATAGGCTGTCTCCCGCGGGAGTGGTGGTGTGCAGCAGCTCAGAGCTGGCGCTTGCGCCGGAGTGGTGACAGGGCGAGTTTTGTCGAGTCTCAAGCGAGTGCAGAGCCCACGCTCTGCAGGCACACGCGTGCGGCAGGTGCAGCGCGCCTTGATGCAGTTGGTGAGGAAGCTCAGCTTGCCGACGTCCTCGTATGCCAGCTCGCGCGGGCATGGGCGCGCGGGCGTCGCCAGCAGGCCCAGGGCGTCCAGCTCCGCGACCACGCGGCGCTCCACATGGGGGTGCGTTGCAATCATGTACCTGACGCATAAGGTTTATGTCACCCCAGGGCGGTTTATGCACATGCCGCACACATCACATCATGCCGCTCAGGAGCCGTGCACAGACTCTTGCTGCAGGTCGTTACTGAGCACACATGCCTGTGTCAGAAGTGCAAGTTGTCACGCATTTTCGCCAGGTCAAGTGTGGCGGGGCAGGTGGCAGCCAGCATGATCACTGGTTGGGCGTTTCAGCGCACAGCGCCCAGGCCATGGTGCGCGCGGTAGTGTCATGGCCGCCCTGGAACATGACGCCAAACTCGCACACCAGCTGCTCGTCCGACAGTGGCTTGCCCGCAGCATCCCGCGTGCGCAGCAGGTGCCCGGCAACCGAGGCATCGCTCGGCCCCCGGTCTGCTGCTTGGTTGGCCGTGACAAGCTGTCGCATGATCTTCTGAAAGCCGCTGTAGTCCGCAGTGCGGTCTCCCTTGTCGCCCTTGGCCACTACGACCAGACACGCTCGCTCAGCTGGGCGGCGGCACTTACAGAGAGCAGGGCAATGAAGCACGGCCTGCATGTGCTCTGTGCTGCTAGCTGTACATGCGGAAGCCACATGCAGCATGCATGGCGACCATTATGCATGCCGTGCTGGGCAGATGCTTGGGAAGCCCAGCAGGCGCGCACGGTAGCCATGCTGACATGCATACACTTGTGCCAATTCTGAAGTGGTGCACTTCTTTGACGGCCATACCAGGAGCTGTTCTGCACCACATGCTCCGCCCCGAGGCGCCGCACCGCTGGCGTCGCGCGTGCCGTTGCCAATTTTCTCGGCATCAGCGCCAAAGCCGGCCACGCTGCTGAACTCCACGTTGTAGCTCCACTGCATGATAAGGTCGAGGGTGAGGCGGTGCGTGGCGTCCTCCATGTCCAGCGCACGGTCGGGGAGCGCGCGCATGATGGCCATCAGCTTCCCCACTGCGGCGGTGATGATTGGGTGCGACCGCCTGCGCCCTCGCGCGCTCACACGCCCCGCCTGTCCTGCAGGGCAGTGCGGAGCCAGACGTTCGCTCGCCTGATGCTGTTCTGGTTGAAGGCCGGCGAGACGCCCTTGCGCACGGCCTTCCAGTGCGCGCTGGTGTGCTTGCTGGAGAACATGGTGGGCAGCCTTGCCAGGTTGTTTATCTGCGGCAGCACGCACCGTCAGCTCGTCACCTCATGCTCAGCCTCCGCATGATTGTAAAACAGTGCGCCTCCCCTGGGGCAGCAGCAGGGCTGCAGGCGACGCGTGCGCACGATGTCCAGGCGTGAGTAGATGGCCTCAACGCTCTTTTCCACCTCGTTGCCGCGGGACAGGACAATGTCGACCAGGTGCGGGTCGGACAGCACAATCATCTGCCCAGGGAGCCGGCACTAGCTCAGCCGTGTCCGCCGGCGGGCTGGCCAAAAACAAGGCGCTCGGCGCGCCGTGGTGTCAACCAGGCGGATGCGGTAGATTCCTCCAAACTCGGCGGCCCAGCGCTGCAGCGCCTTGTGGTGGTCGCTGCGCTGGCTGAAGTGCGCCATCTGGCCGCCCACGAGGGCGCCCCTGGGGCCCGGGATCCGGCGGAGAAGCAGCGCGCGCCGCAGCCAGCGAGCGGCCCTGACCGCAGTTGCTGCCAGTGCGGCCACCAGGAGCGTCTGGGCAGCCACCGCAACGGCCATGGCTCGCCGGTCCGCCGCTCGCAGTGGGAACGGTCGCTGTCGTACTGCGGTAGTTGAATTCAAAAGGGAAAACCGCCGAGGTTCGGGGCATCAGCTGCGCCGCGCCTTTTCCGAGCTGGCAGGCAGCGCGCCACCAGTTCGCCCCTGGAGGCACCAGGTCCCGCCGCGTGCGGGGCCCAGCGATGACACCTGTGGCGGGCAGCAGCCTGCTGTCCAGCAAGGTATCTGCCCGCGGCAGGCCGCCGCGCTGTTTGCCCTGACCGGCGTGCAGCCGTGCTCGCGGCTGAGCGTGTGGCGGGCGGGGGCCAGGTGTGGTACTTTTGCAGCTATGCGGCCGCGGCGTGCATCATCCCTTTCCTGAACCTATACTTCCAGCGCCTGGGCTTCTCCAAGGACCAGATTGGGCTGCTGACTGCGCTGCGACCCTGGCTGTCCGCCGTGAGCGGTGCGCGGGCACCCCGCGTTGCCCCAGCGCTGCCGCTTGGGTCGGGCGCGCGCGCCAGTTACAGACGCTGCGCCGCGGGTGCGCAGGCAACGTGTTTGCGGTTGCAGCAGACCACCTGGCCGCGCACAAGGTTATCCTGCTGGCCACCTATGGCGTCACCGCGGCGCTGCGCTTCAGCCTGTCAACGGTGCAGTCGTTCGGCCTGATGCTGGCAATGGTGGTGCTCATGGAGGTCGCGTCGGCTCCCGTCAACATAATTGTCGACGCATCCGTGATGAGTGCCGGCGGGGTGCGCGCCCTGCCGCACCCACGCCGCCCCTGCGCTGCAAGCTCTGTCGGACAGCCTGCCTGATACGGGGCCACCGCGTTTTGCCTGCAGGAGCGCGAGTATGGCCGTGCGCGGCTGTGGGGGGCAGTCGGCTGGGGCTGCCTCGCGCCCGTGGCCGGCGCGGTGGTGGCGCGCTCCGGCATCCGCGCCGCCTTCCTGTGCAACGTCGCGCTCGCAGCCCTCGGCTTTCTGCCCACCGTGCTGCTGCCGATCGGCGCCCTGCGCAAGCGGCACCCAGATGACGCGGGGGCACCAGCGCTTGCCAAAACCAACAAGAGCAACCCGCCGCCTGGCAGCCGCTACGACGTGCAGGCCGACGCTGCGGCGCACGGCACGGTGTTCGCAGCCGCCGCGGACACCCTGGTGGCGGTCGAGGCCGGTGATGCTGGCGGGGCGGCTGCGGGCGGCGGGCGACTGCCTGCCCTGCCAGCCAGCAGCCGGGGCTTGCCCGCGGAGCTGCCTCCAGGCAGCCCCGCAGGTCATGAATGGCAAGACGGCGCGCTAATTCGGGAGGTCGCGGCGCACGTGCCCCTCATAAGCGCGCCCGAGCTCCTGGTGCGGACCCCGCTTCTGCACTTGTAGGCATGAGCTCGGGTGCAGCAGCATGGCGACGGTGTGCCGCACGTACGCAAGCATGACGGGCATGGTGGGCTGTCAGCATGCAGGTTACTGTGAGGCTGGGTGCGTGTCTCCGACGAGCCGTAGGACGGCCCTGTCATACTTTGCGCAGCCACAACCACACTTGCGTGGGTATGCAGCCGGCGTATCTTTCCCAAGCTGCGAGGCGTGTGTCGGCAGGTGTACGACCTGCATGCAGCCCCCTGGCTGGCGCCGCACGACCGCCCACACAGCGAACTGGTGCCGGCGGATGAGGAGCAGCCGCAGCTTTGCAGTACAAAGCCCAGCGCAGGCGATGAGGAGCCACGCTTTGCCTTTGGTCGTGCAAGCGAGGGCGCGGCGGCGGCCCTGGAGAGGCCGCTGCTCTCTCAGAACCCCGTCAAGGCGAGCGCATGCGCTCTGCACTTGCACTTGCGCCCATCACGCTCCACGCTTTGCCGCCGGCCCATGTCGCCACATGCTGTAACTACAGCCTGGATCGGCCCCAGGCGTCCGAGCTGAGCCTGGTGCGGAAGGCGCTGCTGGTGCTGAGCAACCCGGACGCCGTGACCTTCTTCTGCATCGCCGTGCTGATGGGCTACGGCATGGGCACGATTGACAGCTTCCTCTTCCTGTTCCTGGACGAGCTGGGTGCGCGGCCCCGCCCCGCCCCGCGCCCCTGCGCGCCCCCGGCGCGGCCCCTGACGGCCTCTGCCGGCGCCGGCGCGGGCGCGCAGGCGGCAGCGAGCTCCTGATGGGCCTGACGATCACGGTCACCTGCGTGGCGGAGGTCCCCGTCTTCTTCTTCACGGGCTGGCTGCTGGAGGCGGTGGGCGTGCATGCTGTGCTGCACGGCGTGCTGGCCGTGTACATCCTGCGCCTGGCCTACTACAGCGTCCTCCAGTACCTGGTGCGGAGCCCCGCTCCGGAACACGCAAGCGCTGCCGCCCTGCTGGTTCGCCTGCTGTGGGGCCTGTGCCTGCTATAATGTAATGTGAGCCGGCGGCTGGCGCTGCCAGTGTGAGGACCCTGGCTGCACCGCTGACTCCTGTGCGCGGGCGACCAGGTGACCCCGTGGGCGGTGCTGCCGATCGAGCTGCTGCACGGCGTGACCTTTGGCCTCGCCTGGGCCGCGGGCACCATCAACTGCTCCCGCCTATCGCCGCCCGGCCTCGAGACCGTCACGCAAGCCATCTTCCAGGTCTGGCTCGCGACCTGTCCGTGCGCGCCTGCTGCCTGCATGGGCTGCGCGTGCACGCGTTTCCGCCAGAGACGAGCACGCTCACGCTGCGATCTGCCGGCCTGCCAGTGGGCCAGGGGCGTCGTCGCGGTCCTGACCAGCGCGGCCCGCGACGCAGGGATTGTTTTCAGGCGTCGGCTTGGGCCTGGGCGGCCTGGTCGGCGGCCTCATCTACCACCGCTGCAGCGCCCCCGCCGTCTTTGCCAGCGCCGCGCTGGTCCTGGCGGGCGGGTGGTGCCTCTGCGGGCTGGTGCAGGCGCTCGTGAAGTGCTGGCGCAGCTTCACCCGCAGCAAGACGTAGGCTGTCCA
>JAABUO010009391.1_pt1 | contig 10950 bp, 6 predicted proteins | sample 5559291 | NCBI WGS metagenome assembly JAABUO01 (sample SAMN10711878, study PRJNA513372) | rock metagenome | isolation source: Antarctica rocks | place: Antarctica: Victoria Land, Finger Mt sud | reverse complement strand
GTGATTAGGGAGGGGTTGAAGTGAGGGAGATTTAGGGGTGGCGTGGTAGAAACTGTTGAGAAGTTGCTGTAGATGGGAGGGAGGGGTAAGGAGGGATAGAGCGTTGAATGAGTCTAGAAGGGGTGGATTTGACATGTTTACAAAATGTATGGCCAAGGCTTGCATGCTAAAGGTAGAGGACAAATAAGTCTCAAAAGAAAGCTCTCAAGCCAGTAAACACTTGAAATAACTTCCTTCTGTACGCTATCGCTATTTTGCCTCATCGTACCCAACCTTTCCTAAAAACGAAAACGCATGTCAAGAAAGAAGAGTCGAGAAGACCCTTTCTGAATAGCAGGCCGGACAAATCCATAAGCTTGTTCTGTCATGAACAGAATTCACGCCCTGAAGAAACGTAGAGAGAAATCCATCGTTGTAGGCCACACACCCGGGTCATGAGCTCGACCAGTACCGTCGGCTAAATGCACAGGAAGAACAAGGGCATGAGCGTGAAAGGTCTCTGCTCTGGCGGCCTGAGTCTTCTTTCCGTCGCCAAAAACACCTCAATGCCTTCTCCTTCCTGAAATCACCATCTCGCCTTTCAAAGTTCCTCTTGCTCAGGTACCACAAACGCCTCTTCCACAACAATCTTCACTCTCTTCACCCTGCTAATCTCCTCAAGCACCTTCTTATCCTCTTGCGTGATTGCATTCCTCCTCTGTCTGTTCGCTGCCAGGCCTCCATCGCCTCCCCCGACTTCCGTTTTCGCTTCTCCGTCTTCCAAGCCACTGGCGGCAGCCTTCTCCTCAGCGTCGTTCCCAGCCTCTTCCTCAAATGAGCGTTTTCGAGCGCTGATGCTCACAGCCTCCAATTGTTCATGCAATCCGTCATCGTCTTTATCCGCGCTCGTAAAATCATTCGGGTCATAGAGACCTTGATCTTCCTCATCACCTTCGAGTCGATTTTCGAGGTCCGAGTCACCACGTTCGTCATCGGCGTCGCTGGATTGGGTGGTTTGCCGGTAGGGCTCTTCGCCAAGCTGTTTGCTTACAACAAGATTGTCTATGGTCTCGCCATTCGGGGCCAGAATTGAGATTGTAGACAGAGGGGTTGGAGGCCAGAGCTTTGTATTGGCTGTGCTGCTACTCATGAAGGGGCGGTAGTCTTTGGATAAGTAGGGCCCAGGGGGAACATTCTCCTTCTTGGACTCCAAGTTATTGTCCACAGGAGCGTGAGGTACTTTGGGTGGGAAGAATTTGTGGGCCAAATGTTGTGTCATTGATGAAGGAGGTAAACAGGAAGACTCGGCGCTAGATGTAGGGGGCGGCGTTATTAAGCGATTAATTTGCCTGTCGTTCTGTTTGAAAGAGGCAATATTTAAGAGATTCTCAGTGTTTCCATCCTGGCCAGAGGATCCTATTTTATGATCACCATTTTGGCCTCTATCCCTACTGCTAGCTTTCAGATCCAACGCATCTACTTGGCTGCGTGCGTGAGAATTTCTGTCCTTCGTTGCACTAGCTGATGTATCACGATATTCGTCCTTGCATTGAAAATTCAACCTAGAGTCTCCGAAGGTTTGGTCCCGCACGTTCTCTTCGTAGGCTTTGCCTTTGGGCTTTGATGACTTGGTGCTACTTTGCTTTGGATAAGCTATACTCAAAGGTGTCTTATTAGCCATCTCAGTATTTAGATGTCTAATTTTCCTCGGATGCTTCTTAGGCGTTTGAGGGAAATTGTCAAAGTTGAATTTCTCGAGGCATTCTATTGAATATCGTCAGGGCATACACTAATCCCAACAATGTGGGTTGACTCACCTTGGCTTCTATAGAAGAACTGGAATGTGGCATAGTTACCTTCCCCATGTATGTAAGGATAAAAATCTACCACGCGCATGGATTGGCGTGGCAAGTTCCCTACGTGAGTAAGCCTGTAACTATCAGCAGTTGCGTGATCAAGGAGACCAGATGCCAAAGTACCCGGTAGTATGTGTAATATCTCGCTCCGTCCCAAACATATCACAATCCTCTTGGTCGCCCTCTCTATGCTTTGTGTGATAGTTCGGATCTACTGATTTCCTACCAAGTTGGTCCCTCTCGAGTGTGACAACTATTTGTCCGACTTTGCCCGCCTTTTGTTGCCCAAAGCCATTTTCGAAACTGAGAAAGGTTGAGTTCATTCCCCTTATAAGAGCGTCTTCGACTGGTTCGTCGAAATCCCTGGTGGAATGCCCCTCTTTCGAGATGAGCAATTTCTCGAAAGAAGTCTCTATTCCAACTTCTTTAAAGACCCAAGCAAGCTCTTTCACGATACCGTCATGCCCTTGCACCAAGCGTGATTTGAATCTGACTTTACCACTTGGAGGTGTGAAGTCGGGATCTCTTGGGTCGAGGTAGACGACGGTCCTACGCTCTGGTATCTGACGACCATCGACGTAGAGGCTCGCGAGGAAGTCGAAGTTTGGTAGGGAAGGAGAGTCGTGGTGTCTGCTTGATCGAAGTGGGGACGAGAAGGAGGAGCCTTTATCCTTGTGGGACCGTTCTGACTTGCTGTGTCTATTAGAAGACTTGCTGTCGGAATCAGATCGAGTGCAGCTTGACGAGGGACGGCTTGCAGAGGGAGCTTCAGGGTCGGGGTATGGGATCGTCGGCTGAATGTAGACTCGAAAAGGCATGTCGGTTGTTGACTTAATATATGCGGAGGCTTTGGGGTAGTTTTTAAGACTTTGTATGCCCCATTCTTGGAAGACATTTCCCTGATCATCTGTGACATGGACAGTAACGTTCTGTAATGTCGGCATCTTGGCAGGGTTGCGATCATCTAGCTAGCATAGCGTTTGCGATGAAAAGCGAGATTGGTGCCGGCCGTTGATATAAGAGAACATCAAACCAAGTAAGAAGCCTCTCCAAGATTCGATAATTTGCTGCAATGCTCTTCAGTATTGATCTCGACCAACGGACAGCGTCATAGCTTGGGGGCCTACCTTCACGGCATGTTAAAGTGAGCAAGGGAGTCGCGATTAATAATCTCAATATGAGCAACCGTTCTAGAAACACAACCTTCCAGATCCTCGCATTGATTGATGCTGCAGTGACTGATGGAACTTTCGAGGTTGAAACAGATGAGTCCAGTGTATATCAGATTTCCCACCTAGCAGCCCTATCCAAGCTTCAGCTGTAACACAGATGCTGCAGCAAGATGGTATCGAGAGGACGAAGCCAGCAGTGTCTCTTAGAACAATAGCAAGATCTAGACAAAGTCGAATATGTTACTAAGACTTTGGCTATTATGCGACGTACTATGAAAGGTTGGCTTTCTTAAAGAAGAAGTTGCAACACTACGGTGTCAAAACACAAGTTACCACCAAAAACCGATCTTCAGGATACGGTGAGGGAAAAAATGCCACAGTAGCCGTGGCTTCAGATTCAGCGCAACAGCAGATTTTCATGCGAAAGTACTTTGTGAAGGGAATAGGATTATGTGGCATGAATATACCAAAAAAAAAGATTTACCTCCATACTCCCTTCATAATGCCGAACCAACCCATGGGATATCATGCGCGCCAAATTCCACAAATCAAGTCTCCAAATTCCAAACAGATTTCCACCTGTGGCTCCAATCCGTACAAGTTATAATCCAGATGTCATTTATTTCCCAACACCAATTTCGTAACCTAACAGAACCTCTGTAGAATTTCCTTCCCACCCTCTATTACCTGCAGTGGAAATCATGTACCTACAACTGGGATCAAAGTATAACTGGGAGACAACGCCCGTACGATGGCCAGGCACGATGAGGAATGGTACCGTAGAATGCTTGAATGTTTGCTGTTGCTGTAGATCATAAAGTCGTAGAATGTCGTAAGATGCGCTGGCATGTGTCAGTACTGATCAACCTGAGTGGTGCCTTAGGCAAATTACCATATCAGGTGTCTACCATTAGGCATAGCTCGAACCGTACTAACAGGTCCACTGCCATTTGGTAATTTCAAGCTTCGCTCTACACCGCGAAGTCCTTTGTGAAGGCTGTATTCCTCTACAGTGCCGTTTCGGCGACCAGCATATATGTAATTTCCGTCGGGTGACCAACAGGCATTCATGCACCAAGGTGGTACATTTCGAGGCGAAATTCTAGCTATAGGCTTCGGTTGGCGCTTGTCCCATACCCGTAGACTACCATCAAAGCAAGCAGCAAGAAAAGTCGATTCTGCGGCTGATGGAACCTCCGCAGGTGGTCCCGCAGGATCGTCTTGAGCGTCAGTGTTTGGAGGCAATTCTTCAGCGTGAGGTAATGTGTGCCCATTTTGCGTGGTTCCATTGACTGCGCTTTCAGAGGACGTGTTCGGGGGGACTGCTTGGCCGCCTGAAGGCTCTGGCTCCGACGCTGACTGATCTTTGACATCTCCATTGGTCAATGAGGCTGTGGGGCCTTCAGGTGCATCTACCATATCTATATCTCCCTCTGCATTAACGTTCTCTTGCTCTTGAATGCCATTGGCAATTACTCGAGAGAACTCATCATCGTCGTCAATAACGAAGTTGTCTCCTGAAGGTGCCCCGGTCTCGCCATCTTCATTATCACCAAAAAGCGAGTCTGCGTCGTTACCACCAAACAATGAGTCGGTTGGAGACCCTGCTTCATTAGCATTAACACTTTCTATGGCCGAAAGATCACTGTTGCCGCCGTGATCAATGCCATTTGTTAAGACGCCATTGGGACGAGGCTTATCTGAGTTGTTTGTGGAGAGAGTGCTACTGGCCACAACCACGTCGCCTGAGGCCTCAGGTACAGGTAGACTCGACGAAGGTCGAACCTCAAGTGCCGAGATCTGACCCCCACTGCCTTCGAAGGTGCGCTTTATTTGCCCAGTATTCAGATCCCATTCAATGACGCTCTTGTCCCAGCTTCCCGACAATAGAGATCGCTCATCTTGAGCCAGATTCAGGACGGAAACAGCCGAAGTATGCTTACGAAGGCAGGTAATTAGTTTACCTTCATCATGACGGACTGATTGCAAATTAATGCCTCCGGTTTCGAGTCCAGACAAAAGCCATAAGCCTTCGTGCTGCACCGCAAGTGAGTATACAGGGGAAAGAGCAGGACCGTCTTCAGCGTTCGTTGGTTTCGCTACCGCTCAATTGACGTCAGCTAGCAAAAATCAGATGATGGACTGCTACCTACAATTACTATCTTCGTTTTCCCAATAGCTCATCAGCACTCCAGCCTTTGTAACGCTGTCGACAAAAGGATGGCGTTGTGCTACTGTCAGCATGGCTTTACCATTGGCCGTTTCTACCCAGTTGAACTTTCTGATATAGCCATCAGCGCCCCCACTGAACACCCAGCGCAGATCTGGAGTTGCGGTTATTGAATTTATCGAGGTCGAATGTGGCGCTGCAATCGTAGGAACAATATCATAGACGGAAGCTGTCAGTACCTCTGGCCGTATTTTTGGAGTCTCGACTGTTGGGACGCTCGACATTGACGGTATCTGTGTTGGCGAAGGGGCGGAAAGCAGGACGCTTGGATTTGGGTGCGATGTTGGCGCAGATAAGGCAGGTCCCCCAAAGCTTTTGGAGCCCTGGGTGGATTCAGTTCTACCGCTCAGTAAAGAGGCATGAGATGTTGTTGCAGGCTTAGAGAGGCCCCGACTAGATGGATCGCCAAATGAATCTTGCGAGTCTTCTTGGTCTTGCTCGTCATCCTCATCCTCGTTGTCTTCGTTGTCGTCATCAATCTCGCCGTCCCCGTCCCCATCAACATCTTGATCTCCATCCCCATCGACGTCCAAATCGTCTACCTGCCCGTCCTGATCGTTTTCCGAACTGCCGTCGGCTGAGCCTGCACTGTATTTAGTTTCCAGCAAGCCGTAAATTGAGAAATCTGTCGAACCTGCACTGTCTCTATCATCTTCGTCCCCACCGAATGACTGCATATCAGACTCTCAATGGCCTAGGTATTTGCTTTCAATCTGCACAAACCCTGCTTTTACTCTACCTGATATACACCGAGTCGCCGAAAAAGGTTTCTAAAAAGAATATTCGGAGATCTTAAAACCATTTTCGGTGTCCGATTCCTCTTTATTTCACCATTCGAAACCTAAAGCTATTGGCAACTGCATATGAAGCATTCAATTCCCCCAGATTTCGTATAGCCCTGCAGGGCCTGCCGGAACTTTCCCTTCACGAATCCGTAATCACATGACCCAAGCGCTAACGACATCGAAATCAAATACGTTACATAGAGTAGCTGCACAGTGATCAACAGACCTTTCTCCTTCGTTATGTTTGCACTCTACAAGTGGAAAGGGCAGTCTATGGTAAGAGCAATGTTCCAAAACTGGTGCACTAAATCTGAGCGTTAAGCAGAGCTATCTGCCAACTGAAACATTTTTGCACACCAAACAGAATGCAGCTTTCATTCCATTTTTCTTGGTTGATAACCACCCCCAAACAGGAGAAGCAGGTACCCGAAATTGCCGGATGCTAGAGAAACGAAGTACTCAACCATATCTTCGTTGTAAATCCTGGTGATAAAGGTAAATAATGCCATAAGCTGTCGATACAGAGGGTCTCTCATACCTTTAAAACACCCTCGGGAACATACCTTTTACTTCCGTCTACTCACATTCGTGCATCCACGGAATTTAATTGAAGTGTTTTTCCGCATTCCAAGATCTTCAACACGGCCATGGATTAGCCATTAGTTGACGTCCATCATCAGAACCAAGGACCTCGCTATCGCTCCACACCGAGCGGCACAGGTAGGTGATGGATACGCTTGTGCCGTAGCAAGCCATCTCATAATTTTCGGATTCTTGCATACTGCCTTAGCCTCTATGCCTGCAGTTTCTTTCAACGATCATGTCCTCCGTTATAATCTAATATCTACAATAAGTGAATCTTAATCACATGGCAGTGAAGCTGCTAAACAATGGAAACCCCAAGTATTTTCATTGGCTAGAGTACTTCAGCCCTATTCCTACCTGTGTTGTCCTCTGGTTATTGATTTTTGCTCATTCTCCGATATAGAGCTCACCTCAGAGTTGACCACTTTCATGTTACCATTACGATTAACGTAATCGCTTTGATATCCATGATATGTACCATGGACATCAAGCACCTCACCCATTTGGTCCGTGTGTCAAGACGCTGGTCAGTTCAAGTAGACATTCTAAAGCTTCTAAGCTTTTCAGGTAATCTCTGAGTGAGAGATGGACTCTACCAAGCATTCCGTATTGCAATGGATGATCAAAGTACGCCGTCTCTGAATTTGAATATCTCTCGTTCTCTGGGCCCTCTCATTTCTTATCAGTCATATGTTTGTGAATAACAAACATTATCTATATACATACCTAATGCGCAGTCCCTTTCAACTTCGAACCTTTCTTTACCTTCCGTCGCGTGTAAGATGTGAGCCATCCAGATTTACGCTAACCTACTGAATTCTTGACAGATCAAGCAGACATGAACGAACACCTCCAAGAGCGGTTCCGCCGTGGAAATCCTGCCCAGCAACCTCGCGACACTCCGTCCTTGAACACGAGGCCCAAGCTGACACTTGATGTCAGTATCAGAGAGTACGAGAAGGGCGTTCAAGGCAATGATCACTTGCCGTCTTGGTGTCAGCAGCGTGAGATTCCTACGTCGCAGGAAGTCCGTGGCGATATCACAGGCAATGGCGAAGATGATGAGGTTGAGGTCTCGATCAACGAAGTCTCGAAACCTTGGCCATCTAGGGAGGAATACCTAGAAGCTCATTATGGGCTACTCAGAGAAGAGGCGGTAGCACCTCTGCGAAACGTAGTGTCCGAGTTGCTTGCCGAGCCTCAAATTGAGGAGAAAGTCTCGCAGGAAAACGCGGCAATCTATGAAAAAGTCTACATCCTGGGCTATAGATTTACCACTGGCGGTGTAGCCGCAAGAATCACGTTCTCTACAAGAAGGGTGGGAAAGAAGATTGTGTGGGAACAGTCGAAGCGTTTGATCACAGGATCACTAGTTGCTTTGACACCAGTGAATGATATGTTCAAGACCATCTGCCGTATCGCTGTCGTAGCTGCACGACCCCTAGAAGCAGTGCAGCAGAATCCACCTGAGATCGACATATATTTTGGAGGATCGGATGAGATCGAGATTGATCCTCAGCAAGAATGGGTGATGGTCGAAGCGCGAAATGGATACTACGAAGCATGTCGTCACACGCTTCGTAGCCTACAAAAGATTGTACGCGAGAGATTCCCACTCTCTGAACATATTGTCAGCCTAGAGAAGAGCGTTGAGCCACCGCACTATCTTGTTCAACAGCCAAAGCAAAACATCTCCCTGGCTTTTCCATCCAATGAGGATGAATTCCTTAACGTGAATATTCTCGAGGATTGGCCGAAAGGTGCTGCATCAGAGCTCGATCCATCTCAGTCGGCTGCGTTATATCGGATCTTAACGAAACGCTTAGCTGTTGTGCAAGGTCCGCCAGGAACGGGCAAAACTCACGTATCTGTTGTCGCGTTACAAATCCTCCTGGAGAACATGCGTTTCGGAAGCCCACCAATCATCATCGCTTGTCAAACTAATCATGCACTTGATCAATTGCTACGCCACATCGCAAAATTTGAACCAGACTTCGTACGCCTTGGAGGGAGGACCTCTGATATGGAGATCATTAAGCCACGGACACTATTTGCGATCAAGGGAGGAGGTCCCCCCGGCATCGTTCCTGGAGGATGGAAATCAATAGCCGCCAAGAGGATGACCCAATTACACAAGGAAATGCTGGATTTGTTAGAGCCATTGAGCGAGAGGCCCGAACCGCTTGGATCCAAGGTTTTTAAAGACCTTGGTATCATCACGGAGGCGCAGCATGAATCTCTAGTCAAAGGTGCAGCGGAATGGTTCAGGGCTGACACTTCGCAAACACCAGGAGATATGGCGATGTGGCTTGGAAAAGACCTGATTGTTTTCAAACGGAACATTATGCCGGAGCATTTCGGATTCGATTTTGAGGAAGTCGACTTGGAATTTGAGCAACTGAAAGAACTAGAGGCCGAAACAAAAATCGATGACGACGATGATTATGACACCTTGAAAGGACCCTACATCCATTTCACGGAATCATTCACAGCTGATGCCGGGAACGACAAAGAGGAAAATGTTAGGAAGGACTTGGAGAAGCAGGATATGTGGGAGATAGAAGAAGCTCGTCGAGGGCCAGTCTACCGGTATATGCAGCAAAAGGCCAAAGAGGCTATACGAGAGACCTTTCGTCGATTGGCGAAACAGTATGCAGAATTGGTAATACAGGCAAGAATTGGCCGCTGGGAAGTCGATCTTAATTATCTGAAGCAAGCTCGAGTCGTTGGTATGACAACTACGGGTCTCAGCAAATACCGTGGTCTTGTTCAAGGTCTAAAACCGAAGATTGTCTTAATCGAAGAGGCCGCTGAAACCTTCGAATCTCACGTTACTGCTAGTTGTTTTGACTCACTGGAGCATCTCATTCTAGTGGGCGATCATCAGCAGCTTCGAGGTCACTGTTCGGTGAAAGATTTAGAAGGCTATCCTTTCAATCTTGACGTCTCAATGTTCGAGCGCTTAGTTCGAAATCAGGTCGATTACGCTCGATTAAGTCGGCAGCGTCGCATGGTTCCCGAGATTCGGAGGTTGTTGGCCCCAATCTATAACGACTTGGACGACCATCCTTCCGTTCTGGACAAGCTCCCAGTCCCAGGAATGGGTGGAGTCAATAGCTACTTTTTCAATCACCGCTGGCCAGAAACCAATGATCAGCTCATGTCGAAGGTCAACGAGCAGGAGGCAGACATGATTGTCGCATTCTTCCACTACCTCATTAACAATGGGATGGATGTGAAGGATATAACTGTCTTAACGTTCTACAACGGGCAGAGAAAACTGATCTTGAAGAAATTACGTAGTCATTCTGACTTGCAAGGCTACTTCTTCAAAGTCCCGACTGTGGACTCCTATCAGGGAGAGGAAAACGGAATCGTTCTACTCTCACTCGTACGGAGTAACATCAATAACAGCATCGGCTTCCTCTCGGTCTCAAACCGAGTCTGCGTAGCATTGTCTCGAGCGCAGCGTGGGTTCTACATGTTCGGCGATGCACAACTTCTATGCAGAAATAGCACCTTGTGGAAAGATGTAGTCAAGATAATGAGAAACAATTCACGACGAATTGGGAACTCTCTGCCTCTCATTTGCGAGAAGCATTCCCGAACAACAGAAACCACTTGTGCGGATTCTTTCTCGGACATCAACGGCGGCTGCAGAATGCCCTGCCGAGAGAAACTTCCATGTGGCCACGACTGCGCATTGAATTGCCACACATTCTCTCATAGCACCGTTATTTGTCGCAAACCCTGCATCAAACGCCTACCGTGCGGCCATGCCTGCCTCGAAAACTGCGACACCACCTTCTGCCGCTGCATTTGTACCAAGGGCAAGGGTCCCACCTATCAATGGCCAACCGAACCCAAGCCACCACCTCCGCCGAGTAGTGGCCCGCACGGCAATGGCACGCCTAAGAAGCCTCCCCATGGTAATAGAAGCTCACCACGCTATAGCTCTCCAAAGAAAGGAAGTTCGCCAAATAAGCGAACATCCCCAGCCAAACCAACCCAGAGATCTTCCCTACACGACCTCGACTTCCGTCTCATCGACGCCCCCGAAACACAAGCCTACCGCGATTTCGCCAAAGGCGGACACGTCGAGTCGGATGCCATGCTCGAGACTATTGTGACAGATGCATTGGCTAAAGCGCAGCTCGATAAGGCGGATGAGGATGCGCAGCGGGCGTTGTTTGGAGTGGAAAATGGAGAGGGGAGTGGGGAGCCATCTCCGAGGCTGATGCGGACGATTGGGAATGAGGATGGGTCGCCAACGAGGGGAGTGTGGAAGGGGGTGTTCAGGGCGGGGAAAGGGGAGGTGGAGGCCAAGGTTGATGGGGGGAGGG
>JAABUO010009388.1_pt1 | contig 10952 bp, 13 predicted proteins | sample 5559291 | NCBI WGS metagenome assembly JAABUO01 (sample SAMN10711878, study PRJNA513372) | rock metagenome | isolation source: Antarctica rocks | place: Antarctica: Victoria Land, Finger Mt sud | reverse complement strand
GCTCCGTCTGGCTATCTTCCAATGTATGTCTAATACATTGTGTGCTGACCTGCAGGTTATTAGGCCCCGCAGCCTTTCGAAACTTGATGCTTCTGCGGCAGGTGCCACGCCTCATCACCATACCATATTATGAATGGGTGGACAAGGGACTGCACGTGGCACATACATATTTGCAGGATAAGTTGAGAACAGAGGGGCAGTGCGATCTGCCTGATTTTGTTCTGCCTGAATGACTTCGGATTTGCAGAGGGATGACATTTTTGTATTAGCAGCTCTGATTTATTTGGTGGCTCCATTGTTGCCATCAGTAAATTGCCACGCTGCAACAGCTTTTGATGTAGCTTCTGCTATTTTGTAGACTTGTCTGATTGAGTACAGGACATCAGCCATTGTAGTTATAGTTTTTGGACGTGCTCTTGTTTATGGTGTTTGATTACTGAATACTCACTCTCTGAGTTCTGGCTTATGATGCTATAGCTGAACATGTTTCCCATGTCAAACAGGGTGGAATTTCAGATAATAAAGAACACAGGAGTATTATAAGCGATGCAACGACTGTAGTCATTAGTTGCTACCAGGCAAAGTCTACAAATGGTAAGCCCGCATAGCAGACTCATTGTACATAAAATAGGCAGCCATGTATGCTCTTGGTAGAATTGTGACAGATGTCTCCATGCGGCTGTGCAAGGACAGCACGTCAAAAAGACGTTGTGAGAGCAGCTGCACCTGAAATGACTAATGCAGCTAGAAGTGTTCGGCATTCTTTACCTCATCACAAACAGCAATCTTGATTCACCAATCACAAATAGCACAAGGTAGACTTTCATGTGCATTGAGCTGAGACAGGCCTGAGGCAACAAGCATTTGGATCATGTTTAGTTGTCACTGAGTTCAACCTGCCTAGCTTTTGATTTCTTTACCATTGTGTAACCAGCATGCTTGTCAAGACCCTTGTACCGTCGGTAAGCAAACACACCTCCAGCTGCAGCGACCATCACAATGGCAACAATCCCAAGCACAGCTGTCCAGCCAGTCAGTGTCAGGCCCCCAGTATTCCTGGAGCTGAGAGTCCCAGGACGCAATCCCAGCTTGGTTTCCAAAGCCTCGACTTGTGATGAAGCCACTGAAGCTGACAGAGATGTCTGATATTGAGCAAACGCATCAGAAGGCTCGGCCAGAAGCACCAAGTTCTTGCACCGCGGCGACAAGACGTCAGCCTTTGCCTGTTGCAGCAATTTGCGTCGGTGCAACTCATGAATGGCTGCAGCTGACAGGTAGCTGTCGAGCAGCTTCCGGCCTGTAGTCTTGGTGGCAGATTTATTAGCAGCGATGGCTTCTGCATTTGCTGCACTGGACAACGCATCAGCAGCTGCTACTCCGGGTCTGTTGGAGGCAGTGGGAGCTGCCTCAGCAGCTTCAGCCTGCATAGTCAGACAAGATAGTGAGCGAATCTTCTTCCAGTCTTGCTGAAAGCCATTAATGGTGCAAGACCTTTGTACACACTGGCTGGAGTCATGATTCAGGTTGTGCACATGACCAGCAACCATCCACTCGGGGATGTCAAAGAACCAAATAAGCATCTGCAGTTGGTTGCAAGCGTCATTAGATCATCAGATGCCAGATCTGAATGACAGGGGATGTTTGCACAATGACGTCCAATGATGTGTCATCTCATCTGAATGAACGGAGGTCATTGTGCCAACATCACAGACAATACAGCACATGCTACACAGGACTCAACGCGTCCTCATCAGCATCCTGATTGATGCGATGACGCAACAATTACATGCCATGACCATTGTTGCGTGTATGTGCAGACGCCTATACAGTAAATGGAGAGTTGCCTTCTAGATCTGACCTCTGCAGCAAGAAGAATAGAGGGGTCCTGGGGGACACCCAAGCTGACCAAGCACGCCTTGACCTGCCCAACAGCGAAGGTGTCTAGTCCCTGTGTCTTCATGCATTGCGCCATGATGTCTGCATCACAGTCTGAGGTGACGGGGAGTCCCTGCACACCATTTGAAAACTGACATTAATCCTCACATGGACACTATTGACTTACTTCCCTGACACCATACATAACACCACGCAGAGGATGTATCACAGCAGTATCAGGTGCTGCTACAGGTGGATACTATTTAGAGACACTCTGCCCATCTTGGGACAAACCCGTGTGTCTTGCGTAGACGTGGAGTCAGTCACTGCTTTCTGAACAGTGGAACCCTGTGAGACGTTTGTGCAACAGCTATTGATGACCAACAAGCAAGCGGCTGAAATGATCTGCACACAGCCTCTTGCACCGCACACTCAGCGTTCAACAGCTCATGTAGTGCATCATCCGTGAGCTTGACATCAAGGCCAACACAGCTCTGTTGCAAAGCGTTACACACTGATGCACCCAACATGCAGGGTTGTCACAGAGCAGAATTCAGTCAAGGGATGGCCAGAGCAGAATTTAGTCAAGGGTTGTCACAAAGCAGAATTTAGTCAAGGGATGAGTAGAGACTTACCGGCTGATATAGCATTAGGGCGCTGGCAACCGTCCTCTGGACCTCACTGAGGCAGGAGGTGGTGAGGGACTGGTTGGCCGCAACAAGGCATTTCAGGACAGCCCCACTGCCGTCATCCTCAGAGTTGTTGTCAGCTGCGCCGCAGTACTACAAACAGCAAGACTTGCAAATTTGAGCAATATGCGCCCTGTGTACATGCACACAGAGCAAGGGCTCATCACGTGCAAAGACAGCTGGCTGTGCTGCACCACATGCAGCTTCATCTGACTATGCTGTGTGGCACTTTCTGCACCAGCAACAAAACCCAAACAGGGTACTTGGTGTGAGGGGGAAATCTGTGCTGCATTACCACAGTCAGGAAGGTGGTAATTGCCCATACAGTACAAGCTTCGTGCATACAACAGCGACTGCAAAACCTGGCTGATAATCACCTTAGACACATCAGCCTTGCACTGCTTGCGCACTCCATAGTCCAGGCGCCAGTTCCTCAACCTGTTGCCCTGAGTTGCCTTCAGGTTGCTATTGCAGCTTGCAGTCATGTTCATCTGCACAGCAATGGTCAGAGTTGGCCTGACAGCATGATACCACCGCAACATACTGCACACCAAAGCCAAAGCAGAAAAGAGGAGAAAAGACTCTGCCACTTAGCTTTTGATTAAAGATGAAAGTAAAACCCAAGGGGAAGGCATGTTGGACTTTCTTGTGAGAGTGCCAAAGCAGGCTTGGTGAAGGACGTTGCTGTTGCAAGTCGCATCAAAGTTTCTGCATAGTCTGACAATCATAGATGCCGACCCGGCTCAGCAAAACTGGTATGCAGCAAGACACGCATGCATACCACAAAGCTGACATCAGCCAACCAAAGCTGGTCGCAAAGACGCTGCACACAAGTAGCATGCACACCTTGTCAGCATTCGCCAGGAGGCAGTTGAAGACCCGAGCCTTGCCAGGGGTAACCCCCTTGCAGTGGGCTTGCCTCTCTGAAGCACAGGCCTTCCCTAAGCTGGGGCTCAGCTCCACATTGGAAGCTGCTGTGATGCTGAGGTGGTTCGTCTCTGCTCGACAGGCTACTGTGAGGGAGTCTTGGTGGTCGACAAGGCACTGGTGCACTTTGCCATCTCCAGGCTTGACAGACGCACAGTAGTGATCCACGTCCTGCCGGCAGGCTTCTGCCAAGATGACGTCGTTTCGAAAGTCTCGCACCTGTGACAGGCATCAAAAGGTAAAAATTTATGTTAACATTAAATAAAAAAAGTATATACTGTAGTAACTTTTTTTCGTTTCTCTTTTTATTTTTGAAAGCAGGGAATGTAGGCAGCAGTGACGAGTTTCTTGATCATGCAGTAGATGACGGGAAGGTGGACAAATGGGGTGGGGGTTGCAAGGAAGGGGGGTTGACCCCTGTCTGATACACTATAGGGTGTACTTCTGTATCAGGGTGGGGTGCACATACACAATGATGGAGGCCCTGCTACAGAGTGGGTTTGCTGCAAGAGCCCTGCTGCAGGGTGGGGCCCTAGCACAGGTGCAAGTCAGATCAAATTGGCTGTTGACATAGCTGAATGACTAATCCCCTCAGCATCAGACAATGAAAGAGGTTTTGAGTCCAAAGGGCAACAGCTAGTCGAGGCATTATATCCAGTTTGCTACATTGGACAGCATGGCCAACAGGCAAGCCCTGCATGCCATACCAGAAAGCGCGTAATGATGATAATACATGATGAAAAAGGTCATGACCTGCGCAGCTTATAAAGCACACACAACCAGCCTGACACTGAACTCAACAACCTTCCTGGCTCCACATCGCAGACAATGCAGTACTACACAAAACACAAACTAAAAACCTGTCGTGCGAGACTCACCTCCATCTTCTGGAAGTAGAGGAGCTCTTGTTTGCAGGTGTCGTCATTGATGTCATCAATCTTGTCTGCTAGGCAGCGCAGCACGGTGCCCCCACAGGCCTTGTCCATGTTTTCCTCGTCTGGGCACACATTCACACACACCTCCTTCAGGACTTCACCACACGCCTGAGTCAACCGATAATTCAACCTGCGTCACGCACCACCATAATGCTGTTGCAGCACGGCATGACAAGAGATGCCATGCTTGCCTGTGCAGTGTAGTCTGTGACTCCCTGGGGAGTGCACCCAGGGGATCAATGATGCACACGGGGGGATAAATAATGTGCACCCTGGGGACCAGTGGTGTGCACCCTGGGAGCAATGGTGTACACTCAGGGGATCAATGGTGTGCACCCTTGCGACCAATGGTGTGCATTATGGGGACTAATGGTGTGCACCCTGGGAATCAAGGATGCCGTTGAAGAAAACTACACTGCCTAACCTCAAAACCCAATGTAGATGAGATGGTTGAGGCAAAGCATGCGCCATGCTGTATGCACAGAGGTACGGCAGCACAGACAGATATTGAACAAGAAGAAACTCAACCAAGAATCACAGACCATCAAGGTCATGTGTACAAAGCAGGCAATGACAGATCTGTACAAAACAAGCACCTGTAGTCTGTTGAGGCAGTCTGCTCATATCTCTGCACTTCAGCTTTGCAGCTCTGGGTGAAGTTGTCGGCCTTCAGATTGTCCTGTAAACACCTGCGCAGGACACACTGAACCTCTCATTTGTCGCCCCACAGGTTGCAATGACTGCTTCTCACACCAGTTTGCATGTATGCAGCATCTGTGTAGAAGGCGACTGCAAGTGAAGACACATTCTGTTGATTTTGCAGACTCTCATTGGATGCTCATTCTGCAGTACTGAAACTTGTCTGAGGCAGATACACAGCCAGGTGAAAGAGCTCAAAGCAAAAACATCAATGTCAGACCAGCTGTTACCAACATAGCAACAATAATGAAGCACTTGAGCTTTGGGACCGCAAACCTGATGACTCGCGCATGTCCATGTGGCACGTCCTTGCAGAAGCTGGAGATCTCCCGCCGGCAGGCTGTCTTCATGGGAATCTGGAAGTCGATGGACTCAGCCATGTCCACTTCCTCATCAAACAGCTGAGCTGAACATTGCGCTGACAGGTCCTGTCGGCTGCACACACACATGTGACAGACTCCTCAAGCTTCGCCCTGATCTCAAAGTAGAGCCAGACAGGCTGTCTGACATCACAAGAGCTTTTGCAGAACTTGGAAAGTTGTGGATTAGGACTTACAGCTGTTCTTACATGAAGGTTTGTGTGATCTGATAACATTGTGACTGACTCTAGTTTGGGGGTTGCATTAGTCTGAGTGAAGCACCTGATGAAGCAGCTGTCTCAGCTGATCATGTGGCATGCGCAGTGCATAGGATCAAACGACAGACCTGTCATACCTGTCTTGGAGACACCTGATGACGCGTGCTGAGCCAGGAGGCACCCCACTGCAGAACTGGCGCCTGTCATCATAGCAGGCCTCAGCCAGGGGAATGTCAAAGCGGATGTCTGAAGCCGCCAGCTCCTTCACCTTGGTCACCCTGGCCTTGCAAGATGGGTTCTCAATCTCATCCCTGCAACCACAGCACATGGTCTTGGGCCACATGCTTTCAACCGCCCTCAAGCAGTGGGGCGTTTTGCAGAACGTTTTGCAGAGCATAATGCCACGCTTTGCAGAGATGCACAGTCACTCTGATGGCCCTGTAAGCATGCCCACGCGTGTGCTTCCTGGCAAGCTGCCAGAGCAACTCCTGCCCTGACAGTTAGAAGAGGCATGAGCTATGCAGCTTTGCACAAAGAAGTTGGCTGCATACATCCAGACAACATACAGCAGACACACAGACGCCTCGCTGACTGTCCAGAGGCATTCAGCATGAGGGCAGATCACATGCTCATAGCCGTGCAGTGTCAGCAACAGAACATGCCTGACTCAGGCTGATGTCAAGTGGGGAGACAGTTCAGACAGACTGTTGCTCAAGATACAATCATCAGCAGCCACAGAACAGGTTGCTATGCCAGCATTGGTACCTGTAGTCCTGTAGGCAGGCGATGACTTTGGCATGGTCATCAGGCAGGTCCGCCACCTCAAACTTCTCTGGCATGCACAGGTTCTCTATGTCTTTTGTGCACTGCCTCTTCAGCTGTGAGTCCAGCCTGAAGTCAGCTGATCGAGCTTGGATCATGGTCTCTAGCTCCTCCTTGCAGCCCCTGGAAAAGTTGGCCTCGTCGCGGTGCTGCTCCAGGCACTCTTTGGCACGAGCGTTGCCAGGTGCTACGTCACCGCAGAACTGCACACAGGTGCAATGGATCAGCTCAAGTTGACAGGCCTTGCTGTGGATATTTGCGCATCTGCTCAGAGTAGCATTGGATTGAGCAAGGTTGATGGGGCCCACGTGATGTGTGCTCCTCTGCTTGGAGCAGCACGTTGAGGGTGCAGCTGCAGGGGCCAGCAGCTGGGCAGTGACTCTGAACCCAGGGCAACACTATAACATATATGCAATTTGACGACACACCTGAACATTGCAGCTAGCAACTACTGCAGAACCTCTGCAACACCAGCAGCTGGACATGAGTCTGCAACAGCTATGTGTGACAGCAGTAGCCCTATGTGACAGCAGCTGCACACAGTTGATGCGCGTCCTGTCTGGATATGCTGTGCATGAACTCAGCGCCCTTCTGTCAAGAGCCGATGCCCCCTCACGGGGTAGGGCCTCAGCCTCGGCAAGAATGCAATTTAATGCCGGCAACCATCGGGATATGCCATGTACAATAGGCCAATCACGACCAAATTATATCAGCGCCCTACCTGGATCTTGTCATTGAGACACTTGTGAAAGAGGCGGATGCTGAGGCGCAGATCTTCACTGTCCTCCTGCTCTTGCCTGAACAGCTCTGCCTGGCAGTCATAGCTTAGGGAGAAGCGGTTGCTGGTGAGGCACTCCTGCACCTTGCCTCCATGAGGGTCGATGTCACGGCACAGGGACTGCGCATCTGCCTGCTCACACACCAAAGAAGTGATGAGAAGCCCTGGGTAACAGCCCCATTAGGCTCACTGGAGGGGCTGGGATCACCTATCTTGATCATTGTATGAGCGCTTCAGCACCAGCTTGAAGCAGGCAGCAGGCTGCTGGCTTGCGCAAGTCATAAGTGCTAATGACCGAGTGCAACAGAGGGCATGAGCAGGGGGGAGGGGGGGGGCGGGGGTGACAGGCAGTGACCTGGCAGGCAGTGTACAGCTCCTTGTCCAGTCTAAAGTCATCTGCTGCGTTCTCCTGACGTCTGAAGATCTCTGATGAGCACTCTCCAGATACCTGGTCCTTGTGCTCCCTGCATTGCACTTGAGCCACTTACATGACATTGCAAAACTCTCTGTTCTCAAAGCATGCGTGCAAGCAGTCTCAAGGCACACAGTGAATCCACTTGTCATGACGCGGCAACACAAATCTATGCATGTATGACATTGCCATGCACCGTACGGCAATGGGCAATGAGCAATGATATTACAATCTCTGACGATGCAACAGAGAAGATGTGCGTTTGACTTCACGTGCCTGAGAAACAAACAGACATCTTTGTGAGGAGTACCATATCGTTGCATCACAGATCAATTGCCAATCACGGATGAGCCACGAGCTGGATGCAAAGTTGAGACGTGAGCAGGTCAGGGTTGTACCTAAGACAGCTCAAGGAGGACTCGCCCTCGGCCAACCGGCTGCACAAAGTCTGAACATCATCACTGCATGCTTGAGCTGCAGCACAGCATCAGAAGTCAGCAACCACTGCAGAAAATGCCATGATGCCAGAACTTGGGGAGGCTGCATTAAAAACTGGAATCAGGTGCTTGTGAATCATTTGAGGCATGCAGCACAAAGATCTGCATACAGGCAAAGGCTGCATTAGCTGGTATACAGCTTATGAACGCTGACCATTTTGAATGAGTTTGTAACCAGTTGTTCTTGTGACGTTGACAGCTAATGTAAGTTTATACATCAGAGCTACTGTTCCTACATTTGAGCAGGAGCTCGCAGAGTGCAACTTGGCTTTGGAATCAGTCGTGTGGGGTACAGGCAAAAGGCACTGGCGGTGGATGGATCTGCTGCTGACTTGAGCCAAGATGCATGGCAGATATAGCATCAAGTGTACAACATTCAGCTGAGAAGTAGACTGAGTTTTGCCTCCCCCATGTCAACAATGTGTCAATGCAAAGATGGTACTTGGTGTAAGGTATTTAATGCACCTACTTACCAAGGGGCAAGTCCAGGTTGATGTTGCCAGACTGATCCCTCCTGAACTTGTCCAGTTCTTGACTGCAGGTCTGGCTGACTTTGGTGCCGCTGTATCCCTCCTTGCCTTGCTCCTTGATTTGATCAGACAGGCAGATGGCAAGACGCCCAAGCCCAGGCATGACATCAAGGCAGTATTGATCAATATCATCCTCACATACGCCTGCACAACATCGTGGCTGCTGAGGAAATAAGCCTCTTTCCTACCGCAGCGATGGCCGGTCTGCACTCTATGTCTGCAGCTGGACTTGCTTGTGTAATGCCAAATGCAATGAGTTGGAGTGCTGTGCTAGCCAGCTTGCAACGGCACTATTGGGCCATTGTCTCAAGACAGCCTAGTAGCAGTGATCATGAGATGCTGCAGAGCTGCTCAGCATGCAAAATCTGTGTGCCAGGGTACGCCACCTCCACTGCACCTGCCTCAAAAGCTGCCTCGAAAGCATCACAGCTGGGCAGAGCACAAGGCCTAGACCCTGTCTCAAGCTAATCTGTGCTTGAACTTGTTGGGTTTATGCTAGCAATGTAGGCTCAGCTTGGGAACAGTCATGCTGACCTGTTGTGGACAATTCAGCGTCTCCGTTTGCAAGCTCTGCAGCAGGCTCCTGATCTACAACCTGGGCAACAACTTTGAAGCTTGGGTCCTCCTTGTATGCCTGTGCATCTGCATTTTCCCTGACAGCAGCATCCAGCTCTTCCCCTTCCAGAGCTTCTGCTGGATCTGCAGCATTCAAGTGCTTGTCAGCAAACTTTTGCCAATCAGCACTGATATGCCACTCAAGTCCGAGAAATACGCTAATGAAGCGGCCAACACTCCATAGGCAGCCACACTCACAGACCATCCAAACAAGAGCAAATTTAGCAATGTGTTGCAGAATATTTGTGTTGCAGACTATTTGGATTATCAAGTGATTCAAAGACTGATCAGAACATAAGGGTTGGTGCAACTGGACACACTGTTTGACCTCACTTGCTGAGGCTGCAACAGCAGTTGTGGTCTTGTTGGCTATGCTCTCTGCTGCAAACGATGTTGCGTTTGCCACAGTGCCACCTGCTTTGGAGGCTGCACTTTTCACTGTCTTAGCAGCTGTCGTGGCTGCGTCAGACAGTTCATCACCAAAGTCTTGGTTACTGTCAGCTATGGTGTCAACTATGCCTGAGCTGCCTGCTTGAGCTTGTGCAGCTGCATGATATATGCGCAACAAGCACAGCAGGAGCAGCAACCGCCCCCACTTCAGCCTCATAGTCCAGTGACCGCCTCACTCCCTCCGGACCCGCTTCTTGCCTCCGAGATAGGTCAGTGCAGAGATCTAACAACCGACGTCAGGTCCAGATAGCCGCAATCAGTGGCCTTGATGCAGCGCAACTGCCTGATGAGACACTTGTCGGTAGCGCGAACGCGATTGGTTGACACTTGCTGCAGTGCACAGCTACCTATTGACAAAGCTTGCTCGGCCCTGCGTATGAGGATGCAGCAACGAGCTGACGCCAGAGCCCCCAGCACCCCACAGGCCCGGCTGCAAAAACTGATCGCAGAAATTGGTGTTGGATATTAGGGGCCACTGTATCACGGCTTGCAGGCTAGCGCGATGGGCTCCCACTTTCCCCCCGCCATGCACCTGCCTTCAGTGCATGTGACATGTACCCTATCAGACCTGCTGTGAATTGGCCTGTCCAAACCTGTCATCTCGAACCCAATCCGACGTCAATTCGGTGAAATCGGACTCCACGTGAAAACTTTGGACTTCACCGCAAATTAGCCCTGCAAATGGACAATTCAAATCCGTTCGACACGAAGCAAACGACCACTAGCTGATTGAGGTCGCAGCAGGATCGCAGCATAAGGTGTTGACCGGCTTCCGAGGCCCGAACAAGAGTTCGGTCGGTGCATTTCATGCGTGGAAATCGCAGCCTGCTGCTGAGCTTGTTGCGATTACACGTTTCACCCAACCTTGGTTTGCCGCAGGCTCTGCCTGGGCGACTTTTTCACCGTAGCACCGCTTGCCATGATGGAGCAGAAGCTCGCAAGAAGGTCATTATTATCGCAATGCCCATGCTCTCACCTACAATGACTGAAGGGTCGCTTCTCAGCTGGATGAAGCAGTCCGGGGATCAAGTGGAGCCTTATGATCTGCTATTTGAGCTTGAAACAGAGTCCCTGACCGAAGAGGCCTATAGGATGGGCGATTTCGAAGGTGCGCGCCTCTTGTCTTCGCCGCTGGAACTTCAGTAT
>JAABUO010009386.1_pt1 | contig 10952 bp, 9 predicted proteins | sample 5559291 | NCBI WGS metagenome assembly JAABUO01 (sample SAMN10711878, study PRJNA513372) | rock metagenome | isolation source: Antarctica rocks | place: Antarctica: Victoria Land, Finger Mt sud | reverse complement strand
CTAGCGCCATGGCCGACTTTAACACCCTGATTGAGATGATGGCGGCGGTCCCCGATGAGGATGCCGCCGTCGCTCATTTCACTCAGCTCCGTTGGGCCAAGGGCGCGTTCTGCCCCTACTGCGCCAGCGAGCGAGTTTACCATTTCAGCGACAATCGCACCCACAAGTGCGGTGACTGCCGCCAGCGCTTCTCCATCAAAGTCGGCACCATTTTCGAGGACAGCAAGGTTCCGCTCCGCAAGTGGCTGATGGCCATTTGGCTGCTGACTTCGCACAAAAAGGGCATCGCCAGCACCCAGCTTGCCAAGGACATCGGTGTTACCCAGAAAACCGCATGGTTCATGCTGCATCGCCTACGGGCAGCGGCGTCTACTCCGTCCTTCAACGCCCCCCTTGATGGCGAGGTTGAGGTCGACGAGACGTTTGTGGGCGGCAAGGCCAAGAACAAGCACGCCGACAAGCGGACCGGCATTCGCGGCACGGCGGGCAAGGCGATTGTTGTGGGCGCTCTGGAGCGCGGCGGTGATGTGGTGGCGAAGGTCATCGCCGGCACCGATGCAGCGACCTTGCAGGGCTTTGTGCAGGAGACGGTTTCCACGGATGCTCCTCTGCTCGCGACCGATGAGCACGCCGGCTACACGGGTCTGGGCAAGGATTTCACCCACAAGTTCGTCCGTCACTCCAAGGGCGAGTATGTGTCGGGTAATGTACACACGAACGGCATTGAGGGCTTTTGGTCGCAGTTGAAGCGCCAGATCATCGGTATCCACCACTGGGTCAGCGCCAAGCACCTGAACCGCTATGTCGCAGAGGCTTCGTGGCGCTTCAATCGCCGCAAAGGTAGCGAAGGCGGCCGGGTCAATGCCCTGATTGCCGGGTCTGGTGGACGTCTCAAATACAAGGCGCTGATCGCGTGAGTGGGAAACGGGAACCGCCTCTTAAGTTTGATATGAGCTTTGATGAAGCTGTAAGGAGACTGGGCAAAACTAAGCCAGAGGAACTCGGCCCTAAACCCAATAATATCAAGCAGGTAGTGGCAAGAATGCCTTCTCAGCAACTCGACCCCGCGCAAGGCCGACTAGGCCTGACAATTGACCGGGCGGCCGAAATCGATGGCATCGGCATGGGCGTCATGAGAGACGGTACGGCCTTTCTCACGGGGCGTGGCCTAGCTCGGCTAGTTGGAATTGAGAATCTGCATATCCGCACCATCGGGCAAGAATGGAATGATCCTAATCCGAAGCCAAGAACGGAAGAAATCAAGCGGCTATTAGCTAAGCGCGGGATCACTGCGCCGGCTGCATATATCGAGACTAATGACGGACAGCGTATGATACATGCGTATCCCGAGGCTGTCTGTCTAGCAGTTCTTGAATACTATGCATTTGATGCGGCAAAGCCGCGCGAAGTTGCAAGAGACAATTACAGGACATTAGCTGGCAAGGCCCTTCGCGATCTAATTTACAGTCAGGTCGGGTATGATCCTAGCGGTCAGAATAGATTTAAGAGCTGGCATGATAGGATTGCGCTAAATTTTCAGTCAGCACCAAGAGGGTTCTTCCACGTATTTAATGAAGCTCATACAATAATTTATGAGTTAATTCAATCTGGCGCTGAGATAGGCGAAAAGTTTGTTGTCGATATTTCAATAGGAAAAGTTTGGGCAGCATACTGGACCGAAAATAATCTTGACCAACAACATGGCCAGCGTAAGACTTTTCCTCACAATTATCCAGACAGTCACCCACAAGCTAAATCTAACCCTCAAGAGTCTTGGTGTTACCCTTTAGATGCCCTCGGCGCATTCCGCACATGGTTACAAGATGTCTATATTGAGGGTGGTAAGTTTAGCGCGTATCTCAAGGGCAAAGTTTCTAGAGGAGAGATGCCCCCCTCTGTGGCTCAGCTTGCGATCAGCACGATTGTGCCTCCTCAGATCCAGGGGCCAAAAACCTAGAAGGCTATCGCACTGGAACCAGACTATACCTTGTCGAAGAAGCTCGCTCTGATCGCGCTCTCACGTGCTTGGCCTTCCTGATGCCGAAGGGCCGCAGCCCTAATCGCAGCACCATGAAGGCGTTTCAGAACAACCCCTGCTGGCTTGATCCTAAAGTGATCGTGGTTGCTACATTCAAGTAGTAATATGTAATCCTCATACTGCTCTAAAAATAATAGCTGCGAAGTTCCTAGGCCGAGTGGGTGGAGATGCATGTAACCGACTTCAAGCATTTCGTCTGGTGTAACGTGTCGGTCACGCCTGTAGTACTTTTCATCGACACCGAGGCCTGCCTCAATCGAGGCCGTCATACTCTCGATATTGTGTATTATGGCTCTCTTAGCCAAGGCGCTCGTTCCCACAATCCTCCAAGCTTCGGAGGCGTAGACCACTTTAGGCCGCTCCTGAATGGAGGGTAGACGCAGCAGCAGAGACAAGGATGCAGCGCCTACCCAGGGTTAGATCAAGCCTTGCGGCTCAAAAACTTCCACCGCTCAGCCTTGGACATGGTGCTAAAGCGAACACCCGGCTCGCCTCCCTTAGCGATGTTCTCCTGCGAAGCGACCGAGGCGTCGTGTAGGAATTGGGCGTGCTCAGCTACGCCATTATCGGTACGGGGGCGCTTTGTAGTCACATCGGTGGGCTTCAGGAATTCAGGCGACGTGAAGTGATTCATCGCGATCTCCTTTCGGCTCAGATTTCGCCGGCCGCGAATTCGGCCGACTGAATTGGGGCTTCCCATCTCGATAGCCCCAACTCGTTAAAGACGTCTTTTTTCCCCTTTAGGAAAGAAAAGTGTTTTTGGCCTTGCCTATTGCTCCGGACTCTGGTTTGACGCAGACGTCCGGGTCCGGGTCACACTCGTATATAGTTGCCTTTGGAAACCCATCCCTTCAGCAAATGGACTCCAGAGGCTTGGCCTTTGGCGGAGTTTGAGGCAGAGCCTCAACCTTGCCTGCTTCCTGTGCCTGTCGTGCCTGCCCGCGGCGGCTCCGGGCAAACCGACCCGCTGCCGACGGCCGGCTCCGCGCGGGGCGGGCACGAGGCCGGGTCCTCGCGGCGAGGCTTCACGGAGCGACGATGACCAGCTTCCAGCTCGTTTCCCTGCTGTTCGGGCTCGCCGCCCTGTTCGGCACGCTGAACCACGTCACGCTGCGCCTGCCCAACACCATCGGCCTGCTGCTGCTGGCGATGCTGGCGTCGCTGCTGCTGGTGGCGACCCAGGCGGTCTGGCCGGGTCTGGGGCTGCGCCGGGCGGCGGAGCACATCGTCGCGCAGACCGACCTGCCGCGCACCTTCCTGTCCGGCGCGCTGGCGTTCCTGCTGTTCGCCGGGGCGCTGCAGGTGGATCTCGACATGCTGTGGCGCCGCCGCGGCACGGTGCTGCTGCTGTCCACCGCGGGGGTGGCGCTGGCGATCGCGCTGTTCGCGGCGGGGATCTGGGGGGTGCTCGGCCTGCTGGGCCTGGCGATGCCGATGGCGTGGTGCCTGGTGCTGGGCGCGATCGTGGCGCCCACCGACCCGGTGGCGGTGCTGGAGGTGCTGCGCCGCGTCGGGCTGCCGCCCGAGCTGCAGGCCACGATCGCCGGCGAGAGCCTGTTCAACGACGGCGTGGGCGTGGTGGCGTTCCTGGCGCTGCTCGGCCTGGCCGAAACGGCGGGCGGGGGAACGGGCGGAGGCGGGGTCACGGCGCTCGGCGTGGCGGGGGACATGCTGCGCCAGTCGGTGGGCGGGTTCGCGCTGGGGCTCGCGTCGGGCGGGCTGGCGTTCGCGGCGCTGCGCTCGATCGACAAGCACGACGTGGAGCTGATGATCTCGCTCGCCCTGGTCACCCTGACCTACAGCGTCGCGGGGCTCGCGGACGTGTCCGGGCCGATCGCCGTGGTCGTGGCCGGGCTGCTGATCGGCAATCACGGCCGGCGCCACGCGATGAGCGAGACCACCTGGGACAACGTCGGGCTGTTCTGGCTGCTGATCGACGAGATCCTCAACGCCCTGCTGTTCCTGCTGATCGGCTTCGAGCTGGTGGCGCTCGACCTGTCGCTGCCGCTGCTCGCCGCCGCGGCCGGAGCGATCGTGCTCGCGGTGGCGGTGCGCGCGGCCAGCGTCGCCCTGCCGGTCTGGGCGCTCGACCTCGCCCGGCCACGCGCGCGGCGGCAGGGCGACGCGCCGACGCTGGCCGCGCTGACCTGGGGCGGGCTGCGCGGCGGCGTGTCGGTGGCGCTGGTGCTGTCGCTGCCGCCGGGGCCGTACCGGGGCACGCTGCTGGCGTGCTCGTACGCGATCGTGGTGTTCACGATCGTGGTGCAGGGCATGACGCTGGCGCGGGTGGTCGCGGCGGCGCAGCGCTGGTCGGAGCGGAGAGGCCGCTGAGGCAGGCCGCAGGCCGATCCCGGCGGCAAGGCAGCAAGCAAGGCCGGGCTCTGCCCAGACCCGCCAAAGGCCGAGGCCTTTGGAAACCGCTTCACTAAGAAATGGATTCCAAAGGCTTGCCTTTGGTGGAGTTTGAGGCAGAGCCTCAACCTTGCCTGCCTCGGCCCGTCCCCGCCGCAACCCGGTCCGGCCTTCCCCGTTGCCAGGCGGGCGCAGCCACGGGAGAGCACCATGCCGCACGTCGAGGCTAAGGACGGGACGTCCCTGTTCTACAACGACTGGGGCAGCGGCCCGCCGGTCGTGCTGATCCACGGCTGGCCGCTCAACGCCGATATGTGGGAGTACCAGGCCTCCACCCTGGCCAGCGGCGGCCTGCGGGTGATCTCCTACGACCGGCGCGGCTTCGGGCGGTCGGACCAGCCCTGGTCGGGCTACGACTACGACACCCTGGCCGACGACCTGGCGGCGGTGATGGACCATCTCGACCTGCGCGGGGCGGTGCTGGTTGGGTTCTCGATGGGCGGCGGCGAGGTGGCGCGCTACCTGTCGCGCCACGGTACGGACCGTGTCGCCAAGGCGGTGCTGGTGTCGTGCGTGACGCCGATGCTGCTCAAGACGGAGGACCATCCCGAGGGCGTCGACCGCTCGGTGTTCGATGGCATCGTGGCGGGGCTGAAGAAGGACCGGCCGACGTTCCTCGCCACGTTCGGCAAGGCGTTCTTCGGCGCGGGGCTGCTCAACTTCACCGTGACCGACGGCATCCTGGAGTGGTCGCGCGCGATGGCGTTGCAGGCCTCGCCCAAGGCGACCGTGGACTGCGTGCGGGCGTTCTCGGAGACCGATTTCCGCCCCGACATGAAGGCGTTCACGGTGCCGACCCTGGTGATCCACGGCGACGCGGACGCCACGGTGCCGGCCGACATCACCGGCAAGGTGGCGGCGACGTCAATCCCGGGCGCGAAGCTGCTGATGTATCCCGGCGCACCGCACGGGCTGTTCTTCACCGAAAAGGACCGGCTAACCGCGGACCTGACGGCGTTCATCGCCGGCTGACGGCGGCGGCGGAGAGGGCCGGGCCGTGAGGAAGCAAGGTTGAGGCTCTGCCTCAAACTCCGCCAAAGGCCGGCCCTTGGAATCCATCACTTAGGAAATGAGTTTCCAAAGACCTCAGGCTGGCGGGTCCGGGCAGAGCCCGGCCTTGCTTGCTGAAAGGTCGATGCTTGGGGCGGCTGGTGTCGGAGACAGGGCCGGCGCGGCTCCGGCTTCCGCCGCGGGCGGCGCCGCCCTACATCAACGCCATGCGACGCATCTATCTCGATCATCAGGCGACCACCCCGTGCGACCCGGCGGTCGTGGCCGCCATGATGCCCCACTTCGCGGACAGCTTCGGCAACCCGCACAGCGACGAGCACGCGATGGGCCAGGAGGCGCGAGAGGCTGTGGAGGCCGCACGCGCCGAGGTGGCGGCGCTGATCGGCGGCGACCCGCGCGAGGTGGTGTTCACCTCCGGGGCGACCGAGGCGAACAACATCGCGATCAAGGGCGCCGCCCGCCATGCCCGCAGCGTCGGCGACCCGCGGCGGCGGATCGTCACCGTCACCACCGAGCACAAATGCGTGCTGGAATCCGTGGCGGACACGGCGGGGGACGGCTTCGAGCCGGTGGTGCTGCCGGTGGACGCGGACGGGCGGCTCGACCTCGAGCGGCTGCGCGACGCGTTGCGCGTGCCGACGCTGCTGGTCAGCGTGATGGCGGCGAACAACGAGACTGGGGTGCTGCAGGACCTGCCCGCGCTGGCCGCGATCGCGCGCGAGGCGGGCGCGCTGGTGCACAGCGACCTCGCGCAGGCGGCCGGCAAGGTCGCGGTGGACGTGGAGCGATGGGGCCTCGATCTCGCCTCGCTCAGCGCCCACAAGCTGTACGGGCCGAAGGGGGTGGGCGCGCTCTGGGTCCGGCGCCGGCCGCGGGTCAGGGTGGCGCCGCTGTTCTCCGGCGGCGGGCAGGAGCGGGGCCTGCGCTCCGGCACCCTGCCGACGCCGCTGCTGGCGGGGTTCGGGGTCGCCTGTCGCCTGGCGCAGGCGGCGTGGCCCGAGGAGTCGGAGCGGCTGGCCGTGCTGCGCGCGCGGATGCTGGAGCGTCTGCGCGGGGCGATCCCCGGCGTGGCGGTCAACGGGTCGATGCGCCACCGCCTGGCCGGCAACCTGCACCTGACGTTTCCCGACGTGGCGGCGCTGGCGCTGATCCGGGCGTGCCCGTCGCTCGCGCTGTCCACCGGGTCGGCCTGCACCTCGGCCGCGGTGACGCCGAGCGCGGTGCTGACGGCGATGGGGCTGGACCCGGCCGCGGCGTCGCGAAGCTTGCGCGTGGGTCTGGGACGCACTACGTCGGCCGCCGATGTGGAGGATGCGTCGGACGCGCTGATCGCGGCGCACCATCGCCTCGCCTCCCGCGCAACCGCTGACGCCGGGGCCTGAGCCATGCCAACGATGACCTTTGTCCAGCGTGACGGCTCGCGGCGCGAGGTGGAAGCCCCGCTCGGGCTTTCGGTATTGGAGATCGCCCACAAGCACGACGTCGACGTCGAAGGCGCGTGCGAGGGCTCGCTGGCCTGCTCGACCTGCCACGTGGTGGTGGACGCCGCATGGTTCGCCCGCCTGGCCAAGCCGACCGAGGACGAGGAGGACATGCTCGACCTCGCCTTCGGGCTGCAGAAGACGTCGCGGCTGGGGTGCCAGATCGTGATGACCAGGGAGCTGGACGGGCTGGTGGTGGCGCTGCCGGCCGGGACGCGCAACGCGGGCGGCTGAAGCAGGCAAGGCCAGAGGCCCATTGCTTGAAGGCGGGGCCTCTGGACTCCGCCAGGGGCAGCGCCCCCGGACCTGCGCATGGTAAGCAAGGTCTTCAAAAACGCCGGTCCAGGGGCGGCTCGCCCCTGGCGGGTCTGGGCAGGGCCCAGCCTTGCTTTCTCCTGGGGGCCTCATGCGTATCGTCGCCGCGATGTCTGGCGGGGTGGACAGCTCGGTCGCCGCCGCCCTGCTGCACGAGGCCGGCCACGAGGTGATCGGCGCGACGCTGCAGCTCTACGACCACGGCGCGGCCGCAAGGAAGCGCGGCGCGTGCTGCGCCGGGCAGGACATCCACGACGCGCGCGACGTGGCCGACCGCATCGGCATCCCGCACTACGTGATCGACGCCGAGGCGCGGTTCCGCTCCAGCGTGATCGGGGCGTTCGCCGACTCCTACGCGGCCGGGGAGACGCCGGTGCCGTGCATCCGCTGCAACCAGGGCGTCAAGTTCACCGACCTGATGGCGCTGTCGCGCGAGCTGGGGGCGGAGGCGCTGGCGACCGGGCACTACGTGCGCAGGGTCGAGGGCGCGGACGGGCCGGAGCTGCACCGGCCGACGGACCTGGCGCGCGACCAGAGCTGGTTCCTGTTCGCCACCACCCGGGCGCAGCTCGCGCGGCTGCGGTTCCCGCTGGGCGGGTTCGCGGACAAGGCGGCGGTGCGCGCGGAGGCGGAGCGGCTCGGGCTGGCGGTGGCGGCCAAGCCGGACAGCCAGGACCTCTGCTTCGTGCTGGACGGGCGCTACGACGCGCTGGTGACGGCGCTGCGGCCCGACGCCGCGGAGCCGGGCGAGATCGTCGACGCGGACGGCCGGGTGCTCGGACGGCACGGCGGCATCGCGGGCTACACGGTGGGGCAGGGCAGGCGGCTGGGCGCCGCGGCGCAGACGGGCGGCGAGCGGCAGGTGGTGGTGGCGCTCGACGCGGCGCGGCGCAGGATCGTGGTGGGGCCGCAGGGCAGGGGCCTCGGCGCCGGCACGCGGGACGTGGCGCTGCGCGAGGTGAACTGGCTGGTGGAGCCGCCGGCGCGGCTGCGCTGCGAGGTGCGGCTGCGGGCGCGCGACGGGCTGCGCGGGGCGGAGGTGGTCGCCACGGCGGATGGCGCCGCGGTGACGCTGGACGAGCCGGCTCTGGCGGCGCCGGGGCAGGCCTGCGTGTTCTACGCGGGCTCGCGGGTTCTGGGGGGCGGCTTCGTGCGCCCGGCGCCGGGGTGCGCCGCAGGACGCAAGCAAGGTTGAGGCTCTGCCTCAAACTCCGCCAAAGGCAGGCCTTTGGAATCCACTTGTTTAAGGAATGAGTTTTCAAATGCCTCAGGCCTTTGACGGGTCCGGGTAGGCCAGGCCTTGCCTGCTGCCTGTCCGCCCTGTGCCCGGCGTCACCGGAGCCGCCAGTTGACGCCCTGCGGGCGGAGGCGGTATCTGCGCCTCCTCGCGCGGATGGCGGCGTAGCTCAGTGGTAGAGCAGGGGAATCATAATCCCTTGGTCGGCGGTTCAAATCCGTCCGCCGCTACCAGCGTGGGCGTCGCAGCGAGTCGGACCCGGCCTGCGACGTACCTCCCGGGCTCCGCCGACGCAGTGCGATCCTCGGGTGGCCCGGGCGGCGTCGCCGGAAAGGCGCGCGGTCCGCGAGTCGGCCTCGCGGAGGCGGGAACAGTCTCATGCTGCGCCCCGGATGCGCCGCAACCAGTTCGCCCGCCCGGTGTTCACGGTGACGGCAGAATCCGCCGCGCGATCCGGCGTGGCGGCTTCCCGTGCGTTGCCGGCCCGGCCGGCCCATTGCAGGAGAACCACGTTGCGTCTGATCCCCATGCTTTCCGTCGCCCTGCTGACCGCGGCCGGCGCCAGCGTCGCACTGGCGCAGGGCAGCGCGCCCGCCGCGCAGACGCCGGTTGCCGGGCAGTCCACGGACTCGACCGAGACCCTGGCCGACAAGCCGGGGGACAGCATTCAGGGTGGCTACGATCGCGGCCAGTTCGACCTGGACCATGACGGCACGCTCAGCCTTGCCGAGGCGAAAAGCGCCGCGGCGTATCGCTTCGACAAGCTGGACGGCAACCACGACGGCACGCTCAGCCGCAAGGAACTCGGGACGCGGGTCGGCGCCACGGAATTCAGGCAGGCCAACGCGGACAGCGACATGACGCTGGACAAGGCCGAGTACCTCAAGCTGGTCGAGGAGCGGTTCAAGGCGGTGGACAAGGACGGCGAGGGCACGCTCGACAAGGCGGAGATGGCCGGCCCCGGCGGCAGGATGTTGATGTCGCTGCTGAAGTGACGCGTCGCGGCGGACGGGAGGCGCGGTCGTGCCTGTCGGGCGGCGTCGAGCCGGGTCGTCGGTCCGGGTGGCGGCCTGACGTCGGGCGGGCGCGTCGTCCCGGGGCTTCCGTCCCCCCGACGTGGCCCGGCAACGCTGCGGTTCAACCGGGAGGTGCCGGCATGACGCTCAGGGTCGCGGTCCAGATGGACCCCATCGAGGGCATCGACATCGAGGGCGATTCCACCTTCGCGCTGATGCTGGAGGCGCAGCGCCGGGGCCATGCGCTGTGGCACTACGACGTGCGCGGCATGGCGCTGCGCGAGGGCAGGGCGTCGACCGGGGCACCGCGGACCGAACGGCTCACGGCGCGGGCGCGTCCCGTCACGGTGCGGCGGCAGAGCGGCGCCCACTTCGCGTTCGGCGACGCCCTGACGCTCAACCTGGCGGGGATGGACGTGGTGCTGATGCGCCAGGACCCGCCGTTCGACATGGCCTACATCACGGCCACGCACATGCTGGAGCACATCCATCCGCGCACGCTGGTGGTGAACGACCCCAGATCCGTGCGCGACGCGCCGGAGAAGCTGCTGGTTACGCACTTCCCCGAGCTGATGCCGCCGACCCTGGTGACGTGGGACCTGGACGCGATCCGCGCGTTTCGCGCCGAGCACCGCGACATCATCGTCAAGCCGCTGTTCGGCAACGGCGGCGCCGGGGTGTTCCGCATCCGCGAGGACGACGAGAACCTGGCCTCGCTGCTGGAGATGCATTTCGCCCGTTCGCGCGAGCCGCTGATGATCCAGCGCTACGAGCCGGCGGTGCGACGGGGCGACAAGCGGATCATCCTGGTGGACGGCGTGGCGATGGGTGCCATCAACCGCGTGCCGGCGCAGGGCGAGGCGCGGTCGAACATGCATGTCGGCGGGCGCGCCGAGCTGTCGGTGCTGACGGCGCGCGACCGCGAGATCTGCGACGCGATCGCGCCGGTGCTGCGCGCGCAGGGGCTGATCTTCACCGGCATCGACGTGATCGGCGACTGGCTGACCGAGATCAACGTCACCTCGCCGACCGGGCTGCAGGAGATCGCGCGCTTCGATGGGGTGGACCTGTCCGCAGCGATCTGGGACGTGATCGAGCGCAAGCGGCGCCGTCCCCAGGAAATGGCAGGGGGGAATGATATCAACGGCCTTTGAGTGTGACCGGTCAGGCAAGCAAGGTTGAGGCTCTGCCTCAAACTCCGCCAAAGGCAGGCCTTTGGAAACCTGGACTTAGAGGAGGGGTTTCCAAAGGCCCCTGGCCTTTGGCGGGTCCGGGCAGAGTCCGGCCTTGCTTGCTAACAGGTCGATGTCGGGGACAGTTGGTATTAGGCCGTGTGGACGGATTTAACCAACATCAGTCCGCACGCAAAACTGATGATGGCTGAGTAGCTGGTGTCGGTCTTCTCGCATCGCATGGCGACGCGTTTGAACCGCTTGAGCTTG
>JAABUO010009384.1_pt1 | contig 10953 bp, 19 predicted proteins | sample 5559291 | NCBI WGS metagenome assembly JAABUO01 (sample SAMN10711878, study PRJNA513372) | rock metagenome | isolation source: Antarctica rocks | place: Antarctica: Victoria Land, Finger Mt sud | reverse complement strand
AGGCCAATGGATGTCAAGCTTCTGGCAAGTGGTGGATCACGCATCTGCACATTTGTGATCTTGTGCTCATAGATTTTGCCCTCTCGGTCCAGCTTGTACTCTGAGATGCCGTCAAAGATGCCTTCGGCCTCCCAAGGCACTCTAGGAACGCCACGCACTGTCCAGCGCAATCTGCATGGACAACAACACCACAGGCATTGCTTTGAAGCTGTAGGGTTGATGGTGATTGCCATGCACACAAACAAGACTGATGCAGCAGAACCATGCAAAAGCAGCTAGCACACAATAGGCCATGTGCAGCCTGATGTTTATGCCTCATGATGTGTGATAGCAGTGATGGCAACAAGAGATTATGGTGGTTCACCTGATGGCATTCTCATTGGGCTGCCATATTCGCAAAACATTGACAGTCAAGCGGCTGAAGAACAACCTGCCATGGAATCTGAGGGACCAAAATATAGTGCGGTAATTTTTCTTGCCATGAAACACATTACGGCTATCTGTGAAGACTATATCATCCCGGTAGACATCATCTTCACAGACACAGCAGAACTTACTCGCAGGAGTGACAAAAGCTGAGCGGTGCTGCCTGGTGAACAGTGCCTTGATGAGCATGCAGCAGATGCAGTTATGTGATGTGTTGCACTTACATGACAGATCTCGCTGAAACAAATATGGTGTCTCGTCTCGCAAGGTTCTGATAGCGTCACCAACATTGGCGTAATAGTCCTCCCGCTTTTGCTTGCTATCAGGATCCTTTAATTTGCTTGCCTCTGGTGGGGGCGCGCAAGGCTGTACTGGCAAGAAGCCTGCCTGCTCAAGGGATACGCCCCTCGATACGAGTTCCTGGAATAGAGAGGAAGTGTACCAAACTCTGTGCTGAGGGTGTTCAAGTTGATACAGCTGCTCAAGCTGCTTGCGAATCTCGCAGGACGGCAGGCTAGGGATTGGTTCTGGTAAATCAACACAAGTGTCGGGGGGCTTGGTACTGCTGGCGAAGCAAGGCTTGTGCCGCTTCAAAGAGTGCTTGGATCGGTCCCGACCACAGCGAAGACCTCTGGGCACAAAGCACTGCTGATGCTGGCACGAGCCTGATGCCAAGAGACCTGTTGCTGTCGGAGTGTGTGTGCTGTTCATCACGGCAGATTGTTACATGTCCAGCACTTTGATTGCCACAAGCACCTCACAGAATTGCGGAGGGCGTAGTGACGTCTTCGTAGCTGGAGTAGAATACCTTTAAATTTAAAATGAAAAAGCCAAGAAGACATACAGTCCAGCCTTTACAGTCCAGCGCCTCTCTCAGGATCTGGATGCGCAGTACCATAATTGTGATGCAACGTGTAAATGACAGTCAGTTGTCCACGTGGATCTGCGTCTGACTGTGGTGTGCTGATAGCTGAGCTGTAGCTGACCTCTGACGGATACATCGCCTGCCCACAGCAAAGCGGGGCAAGGCAGGAGACTGTAGCTAATCCTAAACGTCAAAGAGCGGCGGCGGTGCTCAGGCTGTGTGGCAGAAACCTCCCTCAGACTGTTGCCTCTGATAATAAGCTCTGTTGCCAGCAGAGGACGTGCATGGTTTAGGCAACTTGGCACGTACCTGTCTTGGCAGATTTTATTGCCTGCGAAATCTGGTCTGGTGTTAGTGCAGTTTCACTTCAAACGATCTATCTCACTGCACATCTAAACGGATACGTTTTGGCTCCCTGTGTCAAGCCAATCCACACTGTTGCATAAAACAGTGCAAGAACTTCAGTTTGTTTGATCTGAGTGTATCAGCTTTTCATCCTGAGATACCTCCTTACTGCCTAGCACTTGCTGAGCTACGCAGTGCGCTATGGCTAGGGCGTCAACAAAATGTAGCCCAGTCTCGACAATGGCTCGGGCGCATTGCTCTGGGGTCCAAACCTGCAAGTTGCTGATGGGTAAGGTGCCAAAGATCAAAATGTCTGAACCAGTGGCACTACACCCAAGCGCAGCCACTTGGACGCAATGCTTTACACCCGTGAGCATGTTGCAATTTGTGATGACATGTATTCAAGCAGTACTGAGCAAAGATGCACAGGCAAACCCCTTTGACATGAATGGACAACCTCACAAGGCAGCTGTTCAATATTTACCTGGACGCAGGCTTTGCTGCCCATTGCACGAGGCGTCTGGGAGCAAATTGTGCGACACAATGTGTTGACAGTGCATTTGCACCGCTGAGTGTAGAGAAAACATCAGGAGGCTGGTACGGCATATGCTTTGCAAGAGAGTAACCACTTGCTGACCAAACTGACAGTACATCTTACCCCATAGAAAATGCTATGATGAAGGTCAACCCACATGGCTTGCTGCTGACGCAAGTTCACTTCAAGAACGTACAGTTGGCGGCGGTAGAACCCGTTGGGTGTTTGCTTCAGGGCCTCTCTGTATGCCTCAGCCTTCACAGCTTCTTTCCCCTGCCAGTCGCAAAATGCTGAAGAAAAACAACCCTCTACAAACGTTTAGCATGCCAGGATTGGGGCCTATCAATTTGAAAGCTCCTGTCCAAAGATCACCACCCGTGTGCAACTTGCTGTGAATGGGGATTTGCCATTCCTGCTGCGCACAGCAACAAGTTACACAAAAGCAGGGACTAGCGTATTAGCAGGCATGGTGTGAAGTGAGCGGCCAAACCTGCTGCATGCACTGACACAGCAGTCTCCACTGCGCTTGGTGATCTGCCTGCTCCTGCAGGAAGTTTGCTCGCAGTCTCAAAATCTGGTCCCTTTGCTCAGGGGTCATCTGCAGACTCTCCTGCAAACACATGCCAGCTTTCAATACAAACTGTACACCAATGCATGATGCGCTCCGCTCTGAGTCAACTCAACCAAATTAATTACAGCAGGACCCGCTGCAGAGACAATTAATAACAGATGTGCTGCTAAAAAGGACTTCTAGAGATGAACAGCAGCTGTTTATGGTAACTATTAGCGTGTTTATTACACATGACATGTACAAAGCTCAAAGCAAAGCTAGCTGACAGCAGCAGGTCACCACAAAGATGTTCATTTGATGCACGAAGTTTCCCAAGTAGGGGCACAGATTCACACTTGCCCTGTAATGCAGCTGATATGCACCTTGCATGCACAAGCAAATGCAGCTGTAGACAAAGCAACATGGATGTGCTGCTGCTGCAGGTCTGATAGATCAGATGGCTGATTAAACGCCAAGATAACAGCTCTAAAAGGGCTTTCTGTGACTGCTTTGACACGCCTCAGGGTAGCAAGAAGTACAGTATACTTGCCATGACAACATGCCAATGCTTGCAGCTGTGAGGTGCGGGTGCTGCTCAGATTACACAGACCAAGACGTGCTTCTTAGCTTCAAAGCAGTTGCATAAGGCATGACAGCAAGTGGAGCTGACTGTGAGGGGCTGCTAGTCTTTGCAGCTGATGAAAGAAGTGTGGCTGAACTCCCTTTTACAAATTTGAAGCAGGCTGAAAAGAAGCTTCAACATGTCTGAGTGGAGCAAGTGTGGCTTACTGTGACTGAGTGCCAGTCTCTGCAGCTGGTGAAGGAGGTGTGACCGCTACCCATGCTGGGCTGGTGAGTGGTGCCCAGCAGCAGGTCCTGCATGCTGTCTGGGTTCATCAGCAGGGCCTGTTTCATGCAATAGCCCTGCACCAGCACGTATTGCAATTCACCTCAATGGCAGCTGGGTGTTGGTATAGGGAAAAGCTGCCCGTAAACGAGTCTCGCAAGCTTTTCAACTTCACCACAAGCGGCTGTTTCATGCAAAAGCCCTGCATGCCAATGCACAAACTGGAGTTCAGTCAAAATGATATATGATGGTTTTGAGGTGTACTGGCGAGGGCAGCCCAAGGACCAGATATTGCATGCTGTCTGGGTCTGTCTGACCCACCTCCTGCACGGAGTAGCCTGCATCAGCATACATTGCAGTTGCGGTGGCTGGTATGTGCACCAACCATATCCTTGATCCTATCTGTGTTCATCAAGAATGTCTGTGCTCAGGCAATGGTTCTATACCAGCATGCATTGCATTCAGCACTGTAGACCAAACCAACTGAACACCATCAATGGGTCCCATTCTCTTGAGCTTGTCTCACAGCTGCTGTCAGGTCATCACTCAGCACAGGAACAGGGCACGCTTACCGCATGCCTTGTTTGGTTCTGCAATTGCAAGTGCAGATCAGCATCAGAACCCTCTGTGTCCAGCTTGTCCAAGAGCTGCTTGAGGCCCTCCACAAGAACAGCGTATGTCTTGCAGTAGTCGTCGTCCTCATCTAGAGTGTGTATGTCCACGAAAGGGATGCCCTGCTGAGTGTGATGCAGACCTTGCAAGGCAGGCTGCTGGTGCTGGGATGACGTGAACGGCTTCAGAGTGGGTGCAGCCTGTGATTCCTGTAGACATACACTGAGCGTTTGGAGGCAAATTGACTGAAGAATAGCTTCAGAGTGGGTGCAGCCTGCAACTCCTATAAACAACAGACTGAGCATTTGGTGGCAATCTGACTAAAAAATTAGCAAAGGAGCCAGAATTGCATGTGACATCCAGATCATGCCCACAAACAGATTGCATGCATGGCTGCTGGGCAAGAAGATTATTCTTGACAGAGACAATGTAGCAGCATGCTTTGGATGTCTGCAATGATGCAAAGGGTGATTGCGACAGGCTTTGCTTGATATTTGAGCAGACTCTGCAGCAACCGGCGCACACTGTAGATGTCAGACTGTGCACACATCATGACACAAAAGTGGCCTCGATGTCCGACACAATACATAGTTGTGGGCTTGCCCAAGGTGTCCAGAAGATTGTGGTGTGGACATGACACTGCCCAGGCAGTTTTGTACCTGGCCATTGCCCTGAAGAATGTTCACAGATGTCTGCTGAGTGTCCAAGACCTTCTCCAGCATGCTATTGCGAGCCACCAGTCGTGCATGCTCTGCCTGAAGAGCTTCTGCAGCTGCTTGCTTCTCAGCAATCTGCTGTTGCAGCTCTAGCTTGTGAGCCTGCATGAAAATCATGCAGAGGTGCATACAACAAAGCATGTCATCTTGTTTTGAGTATTTGCCTCCCTCATCAAATCACGACAAGCACAGTTGGTCAGGAAGGCTGCCAGACAAGTATAGTACAAGGGACGTGGTCACAAACTGCCACCAAGCTGTATCGTGGCTGATTGCTGAGACACAAGCATCAGGGTGCAATACAACACGGATCAAGACAAGACATCAGGAAGATGATGCAGCCCTGGCTACTTGGAAACTGCTAGATGCAGCCTGCCACATGGAGGCCTAATGCCTCTGATGGTGGCATTGCCAAACTGATTTGCTGATACAAATAAGGCCTATCAATGGGTTCAAAGCTAAGCCGATACAAATTAGTCAGTGGTAAAGGACTGTCAGAGTGCCCAACCAGATACACAATTGATGCAGTGCATCACTCCACTTGGATGTTTGTGACAAAGCTGAACTGGCAGGGCCTGAATTGACCATAACACTGCACTGTCACCTTCTGCCTTTCACGGAAACGCTGTTGTGCTCTGCGGTTCTTTTCAGACCAAGCTTGTGATCTTTTGGTTGCGCCACCGGGCTGCGAGCTTGGAGTTCCATGCACATTGCTGCCAGAACCAAACACTGAGTGCTGCTGCTGTGACTGCTGCTGTGACTGCTGCTGTGACTGTTGCTGTAGCTGCTGTTGTAGTTGCTGCTCTGACTGCTGCTGCTGCTGTGGCTGTGGCTGTGGCTGGTTATACAGTGAATGTAGTGGTTGGCCAGGCTGTGTTACTGACTGTTCTGGTGCAGTTGGTGCTATAATTTGTGGCAGTGGAGGCCCAGCTTGTGCAGGTAAAGAGCTCGCCGCGAAATTTATTGACGGCCACAAGTCAGTGGTTTGTAGATCTGGGCTAGCGTCGAAGGAGCCGTCACTCAGGTCTTCTTGAGCAATAATTTGCTGTAGAAAGATGTTGAGTTGTGCGTCGAGTTGGCTATCACTCTCCCCGGGTCCCCCTATTGACATGACAGTTTGGACAAACCTCGGCTAGTCATGCAGGTTACCTCATGTTCCAAGAGTGAAGACAATGAGTGCGCGTCTGAGATCGCGCCTGTGTTATGCACAGCAGTTTTTCGACCGTGGGACGTATAGCTGACAGCAGATGCTGCGCCGTCTGAGGCAAGATATTTCACGCGCCAAACACAGAGCGGTCGCGCCTGTCATCAAGTCAATGGCCGCGGAAGAAGCCAATGACTTTGACCAAGCTCCCTTTCAGTCATAGCTGTGAGTCATGGCTGCTCTAGGAAATTCCATATGTATATTAGTAGAGCGTGTTACCTTCTTCTTTGTGTCGGGCAACTAGGTGGTACTCGGCTGTTGTCGCCTCACAACCAGTCTGTACCTCTCGTGTCCTGTCAGCCTGCACCACCGAAAGCGTGGCGTGATGCTCTTTCTCGCCTGACTGAAGCGGACAAAGACATTGAAGCCAGAAAGTGTGAAGAAAAGCTTGTGCTTAATTTATCCGGCAACAATTTATATTTTGAACACAGCAAGTATTTTGCAACTTGGCTTCACGTTCCTGCAAGAGATGTCCACCTTCACGCTTTTGACTTGTCAAACAACTGCATATTTGCAGCTAGCTGAGAGTCATTTTGGCCCCTGGCTGAAAAACAATCCTCGTGTGTGTCCTGGATGAATTTTGCGGTGAATCATCTGCCAGCAGTCGACGAGCAAGCAGAGACGCTAAAGAGACCAGTCTTGTTCAGAATCAGCTTGGGACTGCCTGAGCGTGGCACAACTGATGCCAAGCGGGCAGACAGCTGGAACAGCAAAGCCAGAGAGTTCAAGCACACCGCCTATGGCATTGATCTTGATGTCCAATTGAATGCTTCCGACTTATGATGCTGAGACTCAAATTCAAGTTGCAGCTGACCTGCTTGACATGGGTCTTGACTTCTGCACCAGCAACCAGGTGCATCAGCAGCAGCGGAAGAAATGGGCTAGGTGCTGCAGGTAACATTTTCATGGTTTACATTGTTTGTTGAACATACAAACTGCAGACTTTACGGCATCTGCCCAATAAAGCATATTTTGCAGCATGTACTGCATATCATGTCATTCATACTGGGCAAATGCCAGATGTACTGGCTTGGATAGGTGCCTTTGATGATGCTGCGCATGTATGCTGCACAGCAGTATGATAAGGAAGGCTCCAGTTGCTAACTAGCAAGATGACGTATCGGTGATGCACCTCGGCCCTGTGCCTTTGAGGCCAGGATGTAAGTCATCCGTCAGGGATGCACACCATTTGCAGAGTGTCACCAATCAGCTTTTAGTGCACTCAATACAAAGACTTCACCTGATTGTGACGGTCTGTAGTATTTGTCCTGTGGGCATGGTAGTTTCTGCAGATTGTGTATAGCTAGATGTTTGTTTCACATGCTGTGTCTTGGTGTCTGATGGCATTCTGTCTTTGTCATGGGTATCATACAAATGCAGTGAGTTGCAAAGCTGCAACAGACTGTATGTCAGTCTGCAGAAGTCAGTTTGATCATAAAGTGACTGTAGAATCATTTGTTGGAAAATGCGTTGGTTTTGAAAGTTTGTCTTGCAAGGAGCTGTGTGACTGCTATGCATCATCTGTGTTGAGCAAACTGCGACTGGATGCACCATGCCGACATAGAAAAGAAAAGACTACACCTTTCGTTGTCAGTTTAATGAGGAGCCAAGTATTATACCAGGCTGCCCAGTCCATGCCGACATATATCATGCATGCATTGTTGTTATGACAATGGTGACTGTAGGACTGTTGTGTTCTTGAATGGGCCGACTGTTGCCCTCAACATTGGAATGACATGTACACCTCTACCTCATACCTGAACAGACCAAGCGAACTAGGGCTAAGTGGACAGTCGTGTTGACACCTGAACGTCGCACTCATTCCCTAGTGCCTATGTACTTGCGATGTTTGATGAAACGCATCACAGCATTGCTCACATAAATCAACTAGCTATGCTAACCTGGCCATGAATAATGGCACTCCACCAATATGGCATACAGTTGTCACCATTTGGGCCTGAAACCCCAGTACGCCCTCGGGTCTTTCGAAGAGTTGAAGGGAGGGTGGGTGGGCTGATTCTTTTCACCTAGACCTTGTAACCAGGTGAGCTAAGCATGAGCATTACACCTTGGCTGCTGCAGACCTCTCACTGCAAACTAGTACCAAGCAAAATACTGCTGAAGTCATTTTTTTTCAACTTCATTCTTCAAAGCATGCATAGCTTGATAGCTACTTAGTCATACCTTATAAGACATGCATGTCTCAAGACACATTATAATGATGCTTAATGCAGCACATGTTTGCATTGTCAATTTCTAACACACTCAATCCAACGACATGTTCTGAAACGCATTACAGCTCTGCTCACTGACTCAGTTATGCTGAGCTGGCCACAAATAATGGCAGTCAACCAAATGTGACTTAAAACTTGTCACTGTTTGGCGCTAACACCAACTACCAGTGAAATCACAGCTGACTTTGTGCATAGACATAGGCAGCCGTGCCACATAAGAACAAGTCAGCATAAGTGAGGCAACAGAAGACCGCAAGCAATCTGCTTGCATCTGCCCTCCCTCAGGTTAGTAGTCTGTTGACATTACGCTGCAGGTATCCCTCAGCCCAACCCCAGCCAATGTCAGCAAGCCTTACTCCATTCAATGCACACTAACCTCAAGACTTCACAGATGAGCCACCAGCACCACTTAGACATGTACAGCAAAGGCTTGAAAGCAGCAGCCAGCATACAGCTGTGCAAAGCAAATCAAACTCACACCCAATCAGTTTTAGCTAACAGAAGGAACCGAATCCAATATTCTTGCCGCTTTTGATATCCAAATATGCCCTGTGCCCACCAAATCCAGCTGCTAAAACAGTCCCAACAGCAATTAGGCCTGTCAAGATGAAGATGAGCAGACTGGCCCGCCCAGATCGGCGAACAATTCTGCCGATCATTGTGACCCCAATGAAAGCAGCCACAAAACAGATAGGGGAAAAGACCCAAGCGTACTGCGTGTTCAGCTCTCCACTGAAGAAGTATGACAGGGCGATGGTGCTGCTGCTGAAGAGGATCATCACAACTGCAGTAGGCGCGACCACCTGCACCAAAAAGGCTTTCCATTCAAAAAGGGCAGAAAATGTTCAAGGTGCAAAGCAAAACAGCAAAGCAAATTGTCCAAGTGGTATTAAGCTGAGTGCTCAGCTGCAGTGGCAACCAGAAGCAAGCGCTTTGCATCTGACCTGTTTGTTCACAGCCCTACTGCCATCTGCTGCAGTCCCACCATCAATACCCTATCTCATGATAGGTTATGCGACCACACACAAATTTGAGCAAGGTTTTCCCTTTGCAGCCGGCCAGAGAGTAGCACATGAAAGAGGCACAGGGGGGGTTGTGGGCTTACCCGTGGGTCCATGCCCAGCTGCAAAAGGTAGGGGTTAAAAATGAGGGCCCCTCCAATGCCCAGCAGCCCTGCAGATGCCCCAGACACAGCAAACACCGCCATGGCTATCAGTAACACCTTCATTGGTCGCCTCTTGCCTGCACAAATTGCAAGAGAATTGCATAGGACTGGCACCAAAAGCATTTGTGATTCCAAAGCACCTGCTATGCCATGGCTATCATTATCAGCTGTGAAGGCAGCCACTCACTTGCACAGCTAAGGCAAACATTTGCGCTCATGAACTTATGGAAGGTATGATGCTGGATGTGGCTGCTTTCAGTGTATTCTGCCAGCATCACGCATCATCCTGCATCTGCTTAACATGCATTCACTGGGCAGCAATGCAGGCGGGCACAGCTAGCAGCACCAGAAGTGTGGATGCAAAACTATTGCAGGGTCTAAGATCATTTGTGCGCCTACGTCCAAAGCTTTGGGGCGTCAGCTCACACGTGTTATTGGTAGCCACACTGCACATGCCCATGCCCCTGCCCATGCGCATGGTGCACAATACTACGCTGCATGATGCACTGGTTGAGACGCCACAGTAGTCTTAGGCAGCAGCTCACAGTGCCCAGGGTCTTCGTTTTTCAGGCCAGCAGGCTCTGATATGCGGCAGCCTCACTCGTTAACATGAGTCACATCATGCTCACCTGTGCTTTCACGCCAGGATGTCTGATGAGTCTCACCTGGCTCCATGCCCCAGACTGTACAGTACCAACTGGAAACACAAATGTCAGATGTTGGTGGTACACTGGGGAAGCATACCTGGTGGGACGCCAGAGCGATCTCCAACAAGTAGCTCATGCATTTCAGGGTCTTCATGGTTCAACCCTGCAGGCTTGCCCAGCTCTGCCAGCTCATGCCTGATGAAGTAGACTGTGAGGGAGATGCAGAAGACTGCCTGTGCCCCAAAGATTCCCAGGAACTGCTTGCTGCAGTGGCCATACTTCGACTTCTCCAGCTGGAAAGCCAGGAAGACTATCCACAGCGAGAGCAACATGGCAACCTGTGACAGACAACATGACTGACAGAGGACTGATGTCCACCGACAACAATCAAGGGCTGCTTGCTGAGTGTTCCTGCTTGGACTCTTCCAGTGGAAGGCTGTGGCAATCTGCCAACAGGAAGAGCAGCATGCTGGTTTTTGCACAACGGCTTTACTCAGCATTGGCACATAATCATGCCTGGCTTCCTTCTAAGCCACCAGGCAATGCTCATTGCAATGACCATGGGTGTATGTCGGACAATATCCTTCATAATGCAGACAACAGAGGGCCAGAGCAGTAGTGACTCAGGTCAGCATGCAAACTTTAGAGCTGTGACGAGACGCCTAGCAGTTGCATGCGAAAAGATTGGGCAAATACAACACTCCTTGACTGTTTGCTTATGAGTGCCCAACACACAGGCAGTCTTGAAATGCATAGCAATGCCACAGCCAATGGCAACATACACAGTGGACAGCCCTCTCAAAATAGAAC
>JAABUO010009383.1_pt1 | contig 10954 bp, 8 predicted proteins | sample 5559291 | NCBI WGS metagenome assembly JAABUO01 (sample SAMN10711878, study PRJNA513372) | rock metagenome | isolation source: Antarctica rocks | place: Antarctica: Victoria Land, Finger Mt sud | reverse complement strand
CGTTAAAGAAGACATTCATTAAGATTAAGCTCTTAATTAATCATGTACGAGTATGAAGATGTAAATGCTATTTATACGTTAATCTTAAGTTATTATTAATTAAAGAAAGACGAGATAAATTTATAAACAGAGATAGACTCGACGCTTTCATGAAATATATAAAAAACATTAATAAATAATATTATTTCTGAGTCTTAAATCTCTATCGAGTTATTAAGAATCACGCTGTTAAGTTCGCTAAAAATGAAAAAAATGAAAACATAAACTTGTAACTTTGTAAATAAACATTTAATATTCTTTTAAAGCGAAGATTTATAAGAAAATCACTTAAGAATAACGTTTTAATTAACGTTTCAGAATTTAATTCTTTCATGATTAACGTTTCATTTAAATTAATTAATGTATTAAAGATTATCGCGATTAACTTAAATAAATTACTTAAAATTACGTTACAAACGTCAGACGAGCGCGAGATTTACACGAATGTTTAAGTCATTTAAGAAATCTTCGCGTTAAGCAAGCTTAAGTTAATAATTTAAACATTTCTGCATATAATTATCTTAAAGAGAAAAAGAAACAGCGAGAATTAATAAATGAAAAATCGCGCATTTAAGATTTCGCGAGTCATGATGATTTAATTAATTATAAAAGAAATTAATAATTATGAAAGTAATGTTAACATAAACATGTCATGAATATTATTTAACGTTAATGAATCTGATTTTTCGAAAGCGATAAAAATTCTTACGTTAAACACTTATAAAGAGATAATATAAAACTCAGTTTAAAGAAAACTTTAAAAGAAAGCGATTAACGTAGAACTTGTAACTCTAATCGTTAATAAAATTTAATAAGAAGAAATATCGCTTAAAAAGATTAACATCGTAACAAGCAAATGAGTCTTTAAATTAAAGATGCACGTTAATGATTCTCTTAATAAACTGAAGATAAGATTAATAGCTAGAGACTTTTCTTAAATTTATAAAGTTAATTATGAGAATACTTTCGCGTTAATCGTTAAGTTTAATATTTTACAAGTCTTTTTAATTATCGCGATAATAAAGAATCTCGAATTTTATTAAGTTAACGTAAATAATACGTTTACTGAGTCGTTTCTTAAAGAAATCATTTACATGTCTTCTTCGTTAAAAGTAAAAGTCAGATTTAATTATGCTTTAAAAGTTCTTTAAAGTTTTTACGATCTTAAGTAAGCTGCACGAGATTAACATGATCGCTGTGTAATAGCATTATCTGAACTCGATTTCGCTTAATGCGTTGTAAACTTATGTCTTTTAGTTCATAATTTAAAAGAAATCATGTTATTATTATATGTTAACGATATAATTATCGCCTTTAAATCATTAAGCAACATTAAATAATTTAAGTATGAGTTTTAATGTGTTTTTGAAGTTAAGAATTTAAGAGAAATGAAGCAAATTCTTAACATTTAAATTACTCGTAACAGAAAGACACGAATTTTACGAATAAATTAAACTCATTATCTTTATAACGTTCTCGAAAGACTTAACATGAGACAAAATAAGCACAAGATAACAGATCTTTTAATGAATGAATAAAACGCTTTTCGCTTAACTGAACTCGAAGACATAAGAATTAATTAAAATGAATATTAATAAGTCATTAAAAGCCTTATGTATACTGTAACTTACACTCGTCTCGACATCGCTTTTATTCTTAATTAATTAAACTAATATCTTAACGATTTTACAGAACATCATGAACACGTCTTAAAGAATTTAATACGTTACGTTTGTTTTATTATTAATTTAAACATCACGTACGAGATCAGTAAAAGCATGAAGTTAGTAAAATATTTTAACTTAAATTACGTTTTAAACAGACTAAATCCCAAGTTAATTCTCGTTTACATTTACATATTTAATAAAGAATCAGTCTTTTTAATGAATTAAAAGTAAAAGTTTATTATTACATTAATCATTAAGATAAAGTATATAATTTTATTAATCTGCGTTAAGAAAGATTTATAAATTAATTAAATGCTTAAAAATATGAATTTAATAAAGTACTTAAGCGTTAATCATAATCGTGTAAATATTTTTAAGAAGATTATTCATTAATTCGTTTTACTTACACAGCTTAAAAAAGATAATTAAGCATCTTTTATATTAATTAAGAATGCTTACATTTACGAAAGATTAAAGCACATTAACGTTACTTATCATTACATTCGAGATTTACATAAGAAAAATTAAATTTTAATAAAATTCGTTTCTAATTAAGACATGATAATAATCGAATTAATTAAGCCATTATCTTAACAGAACTTTAAGAGATTTATTAAATAACTGAGACTAAAAAGCAATAAGAGCTAAGAAACTCGCAAACATTAAGTAAAAGTGTTAAGAAGTGCGATGACAGACTCGTTTCTAGTAACTCTTTATAAACTAGCGTCAGAAATAAGATCGCTAGTCGCGACTCAGTCATGTGTAACAGTATATAAATAAAGCAGTCTGTAAATTCTCTCTTTAGTTAAAAGAGATTTCATCATATGTAATATTATTCGCTTTATTCTTTAAATAAAATCTTTAATAAAAAAGATTAATACATTTTAGTTAAGAAGTCTTAACTGTGCTAGTAATTAATGTTACTGTATTATAAAAAGCGAAGATATATAAATAACATTAATAATAATGCAAGCAAGTTTAAATTTTAACGTATCTTAATATGATTATTTTAATACGTAATTTTTTTAATTAAAACTCAGCATAATCATTATTATGCTTCGTTTTACTTTTTTAAAATGAATAGAATATTATCGTAGCAATCATTATATAAGAATTCGTCTTATTTATTCTTAACGTAAACGATAAGCTTTAATGTTTTTTTAAGGCTGCAGCGATTGTAAATAAACTTTGCGCGCTTAACAAGTTAATTTATGCATAACGAGCGACGTAAAGAAAAAGTCTTTTTAACTTTATTTAATAACGTTATTAATTATTAAGTGTTTTAATAAACGAGAAAGAAAGCTATTAATTCTTCTTTAAAATTAAGTACAAATAATATAACGTTACTAATCATGCTGTCGTTTAACGAAAAAAGAAAGATTTTAATTAAAAGATTTCTTTTTAATTACGATTAAGATTAATTAATGTTAAAAGAGTTAAAATTAAAGCAAGAGCTAAGTCTCGCGATGACGTTAATAATGACGCAGCTTTAATACGCTGTAAAGATATTACTTAAAGATAAGAAAGAAAATACTTAAAGTTAAGAAATTAACGCTGTGAATATTAAAACTTTAAGATGTAATTAATCGAGTAATTATGATTTAAAAGCTTTTAAGTAAAGATTTGCTCTAGTTTTAATGAAGTTAAAAATGCTTAACTACGCTCTGTTACTTGTTGCATTTACGAAAACGAATGCTATTTTTCAATCTGATTATTAGCATCTTTATAAAAAGATAACTGTAGCGTTTACAATGTTTAATCACGACTTTAACTAGCTGAAGCATTTAAAAATGCAGGCTCAGTACTCTTTTAAAACCGCTTCTTTTCTTTTTTCTGTCTTTTTTTGTCGCATAACAAGCTGTTTTACCTTTACTTATTAACTGTCTCAGCGATCTTATTTAACATGTCGTATTAAACAAACTTTTCTTCTTCATCTTAAAAATATAATCGCTTCTTTAACATCTTAACTTGAACTCTTTTAACAAATTTATTATATAGATTAAAAAGTTAACGATAGCATGCTTTAACTTTCTTAACGTCGTTTAACGCATCTTCTTTATCTTAATGCTTAACGAGCGCATTAAATAATGAATATTTTAGCATATTAAGATTTACTTCGAGACTTTTAACGAGTAAGAAGATAACTACATTAAAAAAGATATGAGAATCTTTATTTAATAAAGATGATGAACTTATAATTAAACTTAATCAGCTCTTGCGAGAATTAACAATGCACATTGTACGTTTAAATCTTAAGAAATACATGAGTAAGTTATGACTAATAATATATTACAGATTAAAGATTACGAATCTCGTCATAGCATTGTTACAACATTAGCAAAGATGATAAGATACTATGAACTTGTTAAGCTGAGAAACGAAATATATTTCTGATCGAGTACGTTTTCACATGACGTGAAATGTATTACATCGCTGACATAATGTCTAGCTGTTTTTAACACGCACTCGTTAGTTTCTCGAATGTATAGAGATCTTAAATGTTAGCATTATCTCGTTCAAGAACGAAACGGCCAGAGATTAAACATTTCAGGCCTCACCTCGATCGACTTTAAGAGATGAATGACGATGCTCGTTAAAGCGTATCTTAAGAAAGAGTACAAAAGGCTTCAAAAGTTCTTACTGAATATGTTAATCAGAAATTCAGACAAAACAGAACGGTTTTAAAAGAACATCTCTTAACGACTGTTCTGTCAAGATGAAGAGCGTGAAACTCGTGAACACGTCGAATAAATTATCGCAAAGCACGCAGATATTCAGCTCTTAAGGAGCTTGAATCGAAAAGGACTTCATCGTGACATTTCATTTCATACATTCAGCGTCAGTAAACAGATATGCAACTCACGAAATCATGATGATCATCGACGCGTCAGCTTCGTCCTGCCCGCAGACGCCCGGTCTAAAACCCCTCAGCACTTCGAACACCCTACGCAAAAGAGCACCGAGAAGTGGAGGAAGCAGATGAACGAGAATTTAACGAGCTACAGGGAAAGACCGAGACGATATGAGTCTGCTGGCTCGGACGATCAGTGGCCCCCAAGAAAATTTGACAGACTACGCAAGTAACAAGGATGGTTATCGAATCAGCTAGGTATAGGTTTAGGCCTTTCAAGTTCCGTATGCTACTCTTCACCAACAACATGCATTCCAGTATTGTGTAGCATGCCAATTTTCGAGGAAAGCAGATGGATACTGGACTGAATCGCGTCTGGAGGTGAATGGGGAAGGCGTCATGCCTGCGTGTGCTTCGCAGAGTTTAATCCCGCCAACAACGTGTCGCGGATTTTTGGTGATTGTTATGGAGCCTGGGGTCACTTCTGGCTCCCCCCGCTCCACTTCTGGCTCCCCCACCCACTTCTGGATCCCCGGTCTTTTTGACTCCCAAATTTCATTTTTGGCTCCCCTCCCATACGAGGCGTGGTTCACACCCAAAGTGGTCTACACCTCGAGGCGTGGTCCACACCACTAGCCGTGGCGTACACCCAAAGTGGTCCACACCTCGAGGCGTGGTTCACACCCAAAATGGTCTACACCTCGAGGCGTGGTCCACACCACCAGCTGTGGCGTACACCCAAAGTGGCCTACACCTCGAGGCACCCAAGGTGATCCCGGGCCCCCAAAATCCGCGTATCGCGTCATCTAAGGAATAGTATGAAACAAGGTGGTATTGCACACTGGCCACAGTGTCAGTCATGATCTTCTTAAGCAGACCATTCTCCTTAAATTCGTGGGAATCTACCAGAGAGCCAACGAGGCACCGACTGGACGCGGTCTCGGCTCCGCTGGCCGTTGGTAACACGGTCTTCGGAGCAGATATTGGGTACATGCTCATTTTTTCTTACCAGCTGAAAACGGGCGCTTGAGCTGGCGGTAGATAAAGAAGTTAGTGAGAGCTCGACTGGGACTCCAGGGAATGCCGTCCGTCCATCTTTTGATGCCAGGAGTAGCCCTCTTACAGAGTCGACGGGAGCAGTAAAGGAGGGTGTCGTCGAAACAAGCTTGAAAGATAAGCAAGGCGTTTCAACCCGACCTCGCCATATCGGGACACATTTTTGACTATCTCAATGGTAATTGCCTAGTGCAAATCAACAGCCGAGACTACTGACCCCGTCTACAGGATTGCCGAATTCACGTTTGAGAACAAACAGCCTAAGTTCTTTAAATCGCCCAGTTTCTCCCTTCTACGCGCATCATGGCAGTATCCCAATACCGTGTCTCCCATTTTGGTTATCTCTATTTGAGACCAACCAACACAAACCATATCCTTAATCTCGAAAGATCGAAGCTGAATCCTTTGGAGAGATAACTCTGCGGGTATTAGAAACCATGACTAGGCGGATCTGTGGGTGTTGGATGGTCTAAGCTCACGGCTGGCTAAATGTTAGCCTTGGCCTCCTTCTCCAGCTCATCCAAGACTCTTCGGGCTTCGGCCTCAGGATCCGCAGCCGCAGTATCGAAAGAGGCAGTAGCAAGTTTGGCATGAGCCCCCTGTTTCTTAAGCCAATCTTTCAAGGCGGTGCTCTTGGCCTGGGTGTTGACTTGTAGTACAACATTGCGCTCCGTCTTAACTAAATCGCCGGCGTCAATGCGCAGCTCATAGTCGGCATCGTTCTTTTGTGTGCGCGATGGTAGTATGCGGCCACCTGATGTATGCGAGGCTTTCAATTTAGTTGCCACGTCGAAGTTGTTCTTGACCTTAGAGAAGAATTCCTGGAGGGCCTTCGAGATTGTTGCACTTGCTGATAGCCGTGTAGTCACTTTTTAAAAGGTTCGGACAAGGTTCTGGAGAGCTTCCAGGTGGAAAGGCTGTTTTATGATGAGCAAGGACGAGGATAGTCTGGGAATAATCAGAGAATAAGAGGAAAGATGAAGGCTTTCGAAGGGTCCCTCGGTCTCTAGAAAGCTAGCCAGAATGATTAGTCGTTCTTAGGGAGCCGCTATGCCTATGACTCAACGGGAGCTAGCAAATTGGGCTGCCAACCCGCAATTTGTACTGCCACTAAGGACTCGCTAAATGCCTAACATCCTCCTTCTATGTAAGCTTTGCAATCCTATCGAAATGCCCCAAAGGAAACGTGATTGGTAGCCTGTCAATGGGCGAGCGAGGTACCAGACGACTTTGGTCTTGGGCGCAATACGCAGGAACAGCCCGACGTGTCAGCTTCCGCAGGCTAACCATACGGCACTCATCATCAATCGACGTGGGTAGAAAAGCAAGATCGGCAACGCTCACGATCCCTGAGATGCCAGTAGGCGAGCAATATGTACCCACCTGGTCACTGGCCGCAGAAACAAAGCCATCACGAATTGACTGTAAGCAAAGCCCCGGTCTTCACTCCATTCATCCGTTCGAGAGCTAATGCCTCTGATACGACTTTAGCACTCGATCCTTACACATATACGAGCGGGCGATGGTTAAATCAAGACAAACTAGAGCGCGAGTCACGCTACATCCAATTTGACTTTGCAGCGCTTTGCAAGAAGGCCGTCGAACTGTGCCCAGGAGCGGGGAGAGTCATCCGATATGAGAAGAAAGAAGGAGGATTCAACAGGTCCTTCGTCATCATCATGGATAATGGAACGAAGGTCATAGCCAGATTGCCGACTTGCGTCGCAGGTCCGCGACGATTGACAACGAACTCTGAAGTGGCGACGATGACCTACCGTAAGCACGAGTCCCTATACTGGCTAGAGATCTGTGGCAACTGCTGAACATTAGTTGCTATAATCAGTAAGGTCGCATACCACGCTCCCCGTGCCTGGAATCCTTGACTGGAGCGACGACAGCTCAAACCATATCGGCGCCGAGTACATTATCATGGAACATGTCACGGGCGTCCGGCTGCATGAGAGGTGGTCCACGATGACTGGCCAACAACACATGCTGTGCGTTAAAGCGCTATCGATGATGATCAAAGAGATGGCGGGAATTGCGTTTCCGGGTTACGGGAGTTTGTACTTCTCAGATGCTCCGATCAAGCCACATTTGAAGCTAGAGTTAGCCGACGGTTTCTGTTTAGGACCCCACTGTGGGGCGACGTATTGGAACTGCAATACTGATGAAGCTAGAATCTATGGTGACAGCAATCACAATCGAGGACCATGTGAGTCAATTCTTTTCTCGTTTCGTCCAACATCTTCCCTTATCATCGAGGCTTATGGATGTATAATCTAGGGCTGGATCTACCCAACTATTGCTCCGGCCTCATTGACACGGGATTCTCTCGAATTCCAAAGGCAAATATCCAGACAGATAAGAGGCTACCCTATCAAGGGTCTATCGAAGAGCACATCCGTCTGCTGAATATCAGTCGAGAGGTCATCGAGAGACTAATAAAGAGTCCGCTCATTCAGAACACAGCGTCCCCGACCTTACTTCACGCAGACCTACATAAGAGAAACATTTATGTGTCGGACGAGGACCCTACACTCGTCACAGGCTTGATTGACTGGCAATCTACAAGCGTTGAGCCAGCATTCATTTACGCGAACGAGACGCCTGACTTTGCCGCACATCCCGACCATGTCCCACAAGCCGATGACGGCCGAGAAACGCCAGCAGGGAAAGGAGAATCTGTTGAAAACAAGAAATACAAGGACGCCTTACTCTGCAGTCAGACCTTTGATGTTTGCATGAAGGGTTTCGTTCCCAAGCTACGTCCTGCTAGGGCACTCGACGACACGCTATTGAAACCTTTCCGCTACTGTCACTCTTCTTGGAGAGACAGCGCGGCCGCAGTCCGGCAGGAGCTGATTGAAGTCTCCAAGAGCTGGAAAGAGCTAGGATTGGCGGGTTCATGTCCATACCTCCCGACTGAGGAGGAGTTGGTTGATCACAAGAAGCAATACGAAGATTTTGAGACTGTACAGAAATTGAAACTATGGCTCATACGCACCTTAGACACGAATTCTGATGGTTGGGTCCCTGCTGACGCCTGGCAATGGTCGAAGGTAGCGCACAGGGAAGCCTTCGAAGAATGGATCCAGACAGCTAGAGATGCAGAGGGAAAAGGCAAGGACGACATGACTGAGGAAAAGGCGAGAAGAATGTGGCCTTTTGACGGGGGATGATAGGTTGTGGCGTGGGAGCAAAAACCCCCAATTCGAGGAAAATTGTGTGCCACCGCATCCGTTTCGCTCTGCTGCTTCATGCTGAATCCCTATTCGTGCTATGCGCCTCTCAAATCGCATGATCTCCGTCTCGGAGGCTCTCGGTCCTTCTTTCTTGTCAGCCATCTCCCCTCCCCACCTCTGCTCCATCTTATACCCTTACGGCTGATAGCATTGCCTACCAAACTCGATGGAGGCGGCAATTTGTGCACGACAAGTAGCGGTCGCAACCGCGGCGTCAGCCGAGCTTGCATCGATCTGGTAGTTGTGTCGGTTCGTAAGCTCTCTTGAAGGGGAAACTTTGGGCGCTCTGACGCTGCCAGATGGTCTGCGGTGGAGCAGCACCCATACTTGAAGGCTCGTACTCAGTCTAATAGTACCGTGAAAGCTTGTACCGTAAAAGATATCCTGGACTAGGAGGCTAAATACATTTCAATCTTTTGGTTGGTGGGAAGGACTGAAAATGGACCTACGCGAAGGTCGACCGTTGCGACGCCAAGGAGTAAAACAATGGGCTTGAGGGTATAGTCATGTGTCTGAAATTACGTAAATTTGATAATTCATCAAGCCATCACACAGCGTAGAAGTAGCCGTTCGAACCTTCTCGCCTTCTTTATCAGAATTTCGAGAACACCGGTCCACACGCAAGAATCTCCCAGGTGGCTCAGTTGTACTTCTGCTTGAAGAATTTTCCCGTGCCATCCCTATACATATGAACGGATGTAATCCGATCGTCTTTCCCGTTGTACAAAATCATCGACACATACTCCTTGAGGTCCGCTGAGCTGTAAGGCTTCCCTCTAAAAAGTTGTTCAACGTTATTATCAGCTTGAAGTGAAGGATATAATGTCTTACTTCAGTTTTGCTGTCTTAATCTTTAGGAGTTTTAAGCTATTCTCGATACCTTTGCGATCTGCCTCTTCTTATTTTATTTCTTCGTTTATGCTATTCTAAACGAATTTGAGAAATGCTTTAGCGAATGTTAAGAAGGCTTAAGATATGATGTTTAATCAAAGTAAATATAACTACTTAAGGCTTAATCTGACGAATGTCGATAGTGAAATTTTATCGTGAATTTTAAAAGTTTTTTGCTAATTGTTAAAAAGAAATAAGAAGTTATTTCTTTAAATAGTAATGATAATGTTAAATAAGTCTTTAACGTACGAGGCGGGGATTAAAATTCTTTCGCACCTTTTATTAAATTTAGCGAGAAATCTCATACATTATATTTTCTTTAATATTTAATTAACTACACTATTAAAGAAAGCTACTTATTACTATGCAGAATCGAATGAAGCAAGCAATAGTTATGCTATTAAATATTAAATTTAAATATATATAAATAAACTGATGATGCAATTATATATATAATGTATTAATCTTTAATGTTTAATGTTTTTTAACTATTTTAATAAGAGATGCGATGAAGCTGAATTTTAAAAGAGATACGAGTTTTATTTAAATAAATACAGGAAAACTGCTTAACGTTATCGTAAAATCTCGTAGAATCGAACTTTTAGTTCGATTACATAACTCTTTAATCACGTAACTCTTTAATTACATGACTAGTCGTGACTTAAAACTTTACAGCGAAAGAATTTTGTTTCTCGCCTCGTACTTCTTTAATGAAAGCTTAGTCGTCTTTACTCGCTTATAGATTTTAATCGTCTGCGAGTACATAATAATAGCATTTAATCTTTAAAAGAACGAATATGTTATTTTATTAATCTTTATATTTATCTTAATTTTATTATCTAGTCGTAACTAGTTCAGATATGAAGTATTAATGTTAAGCTATTAGTATAAATGTATCTGCGAAAGGTGCAGCTCGAAATTCTCAGGCTGAGAATTTAATTCGCTTACGAGTCGCTGAGACTTGTTACGCTTTTAAATAGCGAGATTAAAGCCTGCGCTCATTAGCGATTGTCTCTTAACATTGCTCTCGTCATTTAAATTTAGTTAAAGAGATAAAGAGCTGTTATCTTTTGCGCGCCCTCTTTTTAAACTTTACTTACTCTCTTTTTAAACTTTACTTTAAACTAGATTCGTCGTTTAATATACGAAAGTAACTTTAGTAAAATTATCGCGACATTTTATATTTAATTATTCACGCTTTATTA
>JAABUO010009382.1_pt1 | contig 10954 bp, 13 predicted proteins | sample 5559291 | NCBI WGS metagenome assembly JAABUO01 (sample SAMN10711878, study PRJNA513372) | rock metagenome | isolation source: Antarctica rocks | place: Antarctica: Victoria Land, Finger Mt sud | reverse complement strand
GCAAACAACAACGTGTGCTGGCTGCACGCTCACTGCGCTACGGCAGTGCTGATAGTAAGCGCAACACTCAGTGAAAGAGTCGGACACGTACGATGGTGAGAGTGCCACCGCCTTTGAGACGCCCGTCACTGATGCTGTGCTTTGCCGCGGCGGCCATGGCAGGGAGTTGTACGACGACGGCGCGCTCTGCGCTGCTACCTGTCTTTACGCCTCTCTGTCAACAAAGTGTAGGAGCGAGCGCTGCGGCAAGCCAAGCTCATGACTCAGCCGCGCATCGCCCCAGAGCCCCACGCAGGTAGCATGTCACAGGTGGAGCGGCAAGGCTCTGAAGACTCTTCAGCAGAAACGTCCAGCAAGCTGGTTGCATGCGCTACTGCGTGATCACATGTGACATGGGGGAATGGTGCAAAGGGTTGGCAGGTTGCAAGCATCAGCCAGACCAGGTACAGAGCCTGGAACAGATTTTCATCTTGAAGGCACATTTGCGCCATGCAGCGCACAGGTAACACCGCTAGCATGCCCTCCAAATATGTGCACCAGCGCGCAAACAGGATCAGCGTGCAGACCTTGCATGCAACAGCTCGTCAGTGCAAGGCCATGAGGGCAAGGCGTGACGCGGCGGCGCAAGGCGTGCCGCGCGTCCAGGGAACGCAGGGACCTGCTCAGTGTCACAATGCACCAAGTACAGCATACGCAAGTGAGGAAGGAGAGATCATAGCACTGTGCGGCCAGTGCCAATTGGTCATTGCCCGCACAAGGCCACTGACTGCATGCGCGCTGCCTAGGCCAGCAGCAAGAAGGTGAGCCCCTTTCCGAGTCAGGCGCCCACGGGATAACCCAAGCACGGGCGGGTTTAGGGTTGCCGCCCATGCCGCGCGAGGCCAGCGAGCCAGGAAGCACCCCGTCGCGAGCACGCCCGGCGCAACAGCGCTGCCAGCGCCCGGCGCGCGCGCCGTCCCGGCCGGCAGCACAGGCGGCGCACGCCCCCGCTCACGCCCCGCGGCGCGCGCCCGGAGCACGCAGCGTGTGGAGGGGTCAGGCCGGCGGCTCGCGCTGCGCGAGGCTGGCCAGCCAGGCGTCCCGCCATGAGCACTCGCGCGCGGTGACGCCGCCCCTGCCGGGCGCGAGCAGCACGCGCGCACGCGCATGCCCCGCCGCTGCACCCAGCGCGTCAAGCGCCGCCTTGCGCTGCGCGCCGCGCGCGCCCTCGCCAAACCCTTGCTGCTCGGCGCCGGCGCCCGGCGCGCCGCACGCCGCTGCCGCGCCCAGCTCGTCTAGCGCCGCGCTCCGCCGCTCGCCCCGCGAGCCTCCGCCCCGGTCCTCCAGGGCGCCAAAGCCAGCACCCGGAAAGCTCGGCACGCCGGCGGCGCTCGCACCGCTCTCGTCCGCAGCCGCAATGGCCTCGCGCCGCCACAGCCCAGCGTGCGCCCCGTCCGCAGCCTGGCCCACGCCCGGCCCGGCCTGCGCGGCGGCCTGGGCGGCGAGCGCGTCGATCTGGGCGCTGAGCGCCGCGACACACATCGGCTTGTGCACCGTCTCCCAGCGCTTTCGAATCCCGGTCCGGCGCTGCAGCCAGGGGTCTCCGGGCGCGCCCAGCTCGCCCAGCCCAGCGGCGTCCGCGCCGGCGTACGCCAGCACGTCCGCGGCGGACGGCGCGGCGCGGTGCTCGCCGACAAAGTCGGCCGCAATGTGGCCGCCGCCGCTGCTGACAAACACCTGCGCTCGCGGGGCCCGGTCAAGCAAGGGTGGGTGCGGCAAAGGCAGCAAGCAACTGGACGCGCATTGCCAGCGTGCTGAGTGATGATGGCGCACCAAGGCGCATCACTGCGCTCAGCAACGAGCGCCGCAGCTGTGGGCACAGCTCTCCCGGGATGTGCAGCATAGGTCAGGGTTAGGGTAGGGTTGTCAAGGCCGACGCCGGGGCGTGCTGCGGCGCGCAACGGCGCCGGCGACTGACACTGTTGATGCCACAGGAGCATTGCGCGCCGCGCGGCCCGCACCCGCTTGGCGCCGCGCAGCGCATGGAAGCTCACGCGCCCGCCAGCCGCCCAGATGCCTAGACAGGCGCCCTCGCAGCCGCCCACCTCCACCGGGCTCCCCGCGCACCCCTGGATGATGGCTGCGCCGCCCTCCTTCGTGGACAGCGAGCCCACATGGATGAGCGTGCTCTTGCCTGCCGGGCCACGCGCAGGCGCATGTGAACACGCAAGAGCAATCATGCCAAGGGAAGCTTGGACGACCGCAGGCTCAAGTCGCCACAGGATACAGAGCGCTGTCTAACGTAGAGCCATGGCCACCATGAGCTAGGCTGTAGGGTTGCGCCAGGCGCCTGGCGCGCAGAGCTCTCTGGTATCGCCCGGTACAGGCAGGGGGCAGCAAGCGCCGGGTGCACCTCCGCTCCTCTTGTCGGGCGAACCGCCGCCCTTGATGAGCAGCCGCTCGCAGTATGCGGTGCCAATGCGCGTCTCGCCGCCTGGCGACCGCCCCTGCACAACCTCAACGTCCAGGCCCATGAGGCGGCGGATGCGCACGCTGCCGCCCGCTCGCACGCCCACGTCCGCCGCTGTGAGCGAGTCGCCGCTGACCGACCCGTACGCTGCCGGCGTAGAGCGCCCGGGATGTGATTATCCAGGCGCTGGGCTTAGGGTTAGGGCTAACCTCATACTCGCTGACATGCGTGCTGTGCACGCGCACGCCCGCGGCTGTGAACGCTGACTGCAGCCGTTGCAGACCTGAGCAGACTCGGCAAGCGCTGTACGTACACAGCTTGGACCCTCTGACCTAATGTACCATGGCCAGTGCCTTTGACCCTCACAATGTGAGATAGATGCAGCCACCATGAAGCATGTCGCTGCGCGCATGGGCAACACGTCAAATCGCTCACGCTAGGCTGCACAACGCCGTGCACCACTCCGGCGCCGCCAGGTTGTGCTCGCAGCTGATCTTTGCTGTGTGCCTCCCGCCGCGGGGCGCGCTTCGCGGCGCGCACCGCACACGATGCGCGCGAATGTGGCCGCGATACCGCCAAACGTCACGTTGCCTCCCTTTGTGGAAATGCGGCACGCTCCCTCCTTCAGCTTGGCGACATACACGTCGCCGCCTGCGGCATCGCTTGCGCCGGTTGCCTAGGGTGAGGAGAGAGCCACCCCAGGCGGCCACAGGTGCCAGAGCTCGGGCCGCAGCAGCCAGGTCCGGGCGCCGGAGGCGGAGCCGGGCGGCGCGCACCGTCCGTGACGGTCAGGGAGCAGAAGCGCTCGGGGACGTGCACGGTCAGCGTCGCGGCGGGCTCCGCGGCCGCTGCGCCGCGCGGCAGACCGACCTGGGCGATGCCTGGCGCACGGGGCGTCAGCTGGGTGAGCGGGAGGTCTCACACGGCGGCTCTCTGGCGCGCCGAGGCGTTCCAACAGCGGCTGGCGCTGCCCGAGTGTGGGCAAGGAGCTGCGAGCTGGGCAGGGCAGCGCACTGAGCCTGTCGTGCAGGTGTTCGACAAAGAAGAGCGGGTTGCGCTGGGCGCCGCTCGGCCAGCTCACCTGGCGGCGCCGCAGAGCAAGGCTGGAACGCACATCCACACCTTAAGACTTGAGACTTTCCAGCATCCACAACTTAAGCCTGCTTCAGCTGTCGCTGCACCAGTCTCATAGGGACAACATAGCTGCGGCGCTGGCAGCAGACCTGCCTGCACTTTGACAGCCTCATGGTCTGCGCCAGTCAGGACGTTGATGCGGGTGCTGCGCTGGGCGCTGATCCGGACGTGACTCGCCACCGCGACGCGGAAGCTCCTGCCACCAGGTGCAACTCTCCGCATCTGCTGCACGAGCAAGACAGTGCACGCTCATGGTACTGGCACAGTGTCCCACCTCTCTCCAGGACGACTGCGCTCGCTCGCTTCGAGCAGCCGCGCGACGTTCGCCTCGAGCAGGTGCTTTCCATCCTCCGTTTGGTGCCTCCTCAAGAGCTCTCTATCGCCTATCACTTCCCCGGTGAGGAGCTCACGCAGAGGCAAGTCTGATGGTTTGATCACCTCCCCGAAAGCGTCGTGGGGGCGCCCGGGGCTCTCAGCTGGCGCACTGTCAGTGCTGGCTGTGTAGCTCGCTTTCTGCGCTATGTGCGGTAGCAGCAGATTGAAGCACTGCGACTTCCTGGCCACACGCGGGAGCGCACAGGCCGCTGCCAGCCAAGCCATTGGGAGGCCCCTGCCTCGATTTGCTACCGCTGCTGCTGCTGCATATGGCACCGTCACGTCGCCATGCCTTTTAAAGCATAACCTGTAAGCGCTAGCTAGCGCCTGTGGGGCAGCATGTCGATATCCATTGGGGGAGCCAGGGTGACAAGCTTGCCCAATGCATGCTCGAGTCAGTGTATATGTGTCACCAATGAGCCCTAGGCCTACATGCAGCGTAGGCCAGCACATTGCATCCACCTGGCTATTGCCTGCTTCTACACTCGGCTGACATGGTAACCCTCTGCATGAGCCAGCACGCGTGCACACCGAGCAAAGCCCTGTGCCTCACAGGGCATAACTTTGGCATCGCAGCTGGCCCCTTGCATCTGATTTCTGATGATCAGCATGAGCTCATACAACCCCTGCTGCCAGCGCCACGGCTGCCGTCCGCCCTTATCAGACGCCGATGATGCGCAGCAGCGCGCGCAGCTTCGCGGCTGGGTCCAGCCGGCTGAAAGCGGAGCCGCCGCCGCTGCCGCCCTCCTCGCCCTCATCCGCGCCGGCAGCCGGCACAAGCACGTCCAGGCACCAGCGCCAGCCGACTCGCGCATCGCCGCCGCCGGCGCCGCAATCGCCGCCGCCGCCGCCGCCGCCGCCGCCGCCGCCGCCGCTCACCCACGGGCAGAATGCCCGGTGCAGCGCAAATGGGTTGAGCGGCGCGACGCCGCCGCCGCCGCTGCCTGCTGCCGCGGTCGCGGGCGCTGGCGTGGCTGCGGGCGGGCGCCCGTTCTCATGCGCGCCGCTCGGCGCGCTGCCCGCGCCCGGCCCGGAGGCGCCCGCGGCCGGGGCGCCACACCCTGCGCCGTCGGGCGCGGGTGGCACGTCCGGGCAGGGCAGCGCCTCGCACCCGCGCGCGCGCTTGCTGCTGGGCTCCGCGCACTCGCTGCGCGCAGCCCAGTCAGCAAGGTCAGCACCAGGGCACCTGCAATCCTCCTGAGCAAGCCAGCCTGCAAGCCAGTCTGTGCCAGCTCGCTCAGCACATGCTGTACACCTTGCCAGCAGCGCAGTGGGAGCATCATCCTGTGGCCCTGCCAGGACTAGGCCCTAACCAAGGAGGCAGCACAGGGCAGGTCACCCAGCTTGGCCTACCTGTCGCCTTCGGCGCTGCGCTTGCGCGGCGCCGCAGCCAGTGCGGGAATCGCGGCGGCAGGCGCGCGCGCCACCGCGCCGCGCCGCAGCGCCGCAGTGCCAAACACGGGCGGCGCCTCGCCTGCGACGGCCCGCGCCATGCCGCGCTCAGTGCGTGCCGCGCTACTGGCCACCGCACGGCTCCTTCCTTGCACACCAGCCCCAGCTTCGCCTCACACAAGGATGAGTGCAGGCACCTTGGAAGCGCATCGTCATCAGCCGCACAGTTTCGGAACAAAGCCTACAAGGCAATGAAGTGCACCAGAGCTGTCAGCAAGTGCAAGAGCCTTGAGGCTCTCGCTGCTGCGGTGCACTGCTGGCGCGCCCACAAACCCCGCCTGCTGCACGAATCATTGCAGGGCCGCAGGGTAGTACATGCCTTGCCTGCTACACACAGGCTGTCACTGCCGTGCGGCGGCGCGGCAACTGAAACACCGCCGTGTCAGCGCTCGGCCCAAGCAGACCCCTCCGAGATTCTGACAGAGGGCCGCAAGCGGTGGCGCACTGCTGGCCCGTCCGAACGGCCCGTCAGCGGCGGCAGCTGGTGCAGCGCCTGCAGTATGTCCATTGGACGCGCCGCCAGCGCCCGGGCGGCTGCCGAATGCGCCCGGGCGGCCACCAAATGCGGGGGCCCATGCAGGTGCCCCGCCGAAGGGGCCGCCCTGGCCGTCCGCAGACCGCGCAGCGCCCGAGGCCTCCGCGCGCTGCTGGAAACCCTGGCTGGGCACGGGGCTGCTGCTGCTGCTGCTGCCGGGGCGGTCGCCAAACCCGGGTGGACCCTGGCTCAGCAGCGGGCCCCCGGCGATGGTTCGATGAAGCGATGCGGCTGGCAGCGCTAGGGGCGCCGGGCGCGCGCTTGCAGAGCCGGTACGTTCTGCGCATCAGCCATGCTCGCACGTCAGCTCTGAAGCTCCTCTTAGGCTCTTCACCTAGCCTTCAGCCCGGCGTGAAAGCTTTGAGCTGATGGGTGCTGCGACACAGCCGCCCCCGGACACGGAGCTGCAGCCAGGGCAGAGCGCCGCGGGCGCGCGCCTGCGACGTCGCTGACAGGCGCCGCGCGCGGCACAAACTGCCACAGGCCCGCCTTGGCGCCGCACAGCGCGCACGCGATCGCGGCATCCGCCGCGTGCGCGAGCCGCGGGCGGCCCGCGCCGCGCGCGGGCTCCGCGGCCGCCGACGCTGGCCGCGGCGGCCGCAGCTGCTGCACGCCCCAGCCGCAGAGCGCCAGCAGCCGCCCGCAGCGCATGAACTCAGGCGTACCATGGCCTGCCACGTGGCGCGCGCGCGCTTGTTCAGGCCGGCGCCCAGTTGAAACCCAGTGAGTGTCGCATCATGCGCCGACGCTCTCAGGCAACCAGGCCAGGTGACGCCGGAGGCACAGGACGCCGGCCTGCGGCGGCTGGCCAGGCTGCTACAAGGACTCGCTTGCACTGTGCATGGGTTTCAGCCTGATGAGGGAGTGTCGGGGTGGATCAGGCGGGCGAGGAGGCAGCGCACAGGCCAGGCGGAGCTCCGCAGCATCGGCGCGCGCGTCCGCGACAGCGCCGTTCTCGGCGGGGGCCTGGGCGGCACGTGCGCCGTCGGGGCCCAAGGGACCGTCTTCGGCTGCTTCGCGACGTGAGGCGCCACCATCGCCCAAGCCCTGTCCAGGCCGCTCGGGTTGCTCCGCTGCAGGGCCGTGCTCCAGCAGCTGCTGCAGACGCGACCTGCAGAGTGCACAGACGGCTCTTGACAGCTGCACATCAGTCCTCTGGAAGCTGACTTCGTTGGACGCCAGTCTCCTAGCAAGCGCCAGTTTTGCAACAGCACGGCAGCAAACAGGTGCGCAGCAGCGCCCTCTGCACAGCGAGACGCCTTCCTTGCTGTTCCCCTGCAGCCAGCTATTTGGTCAGCGACGCGCCTGCGGTGGCTGCGCTCCACCACGGCATATGCGGCTGGCGCGACCGGCGGCAACACGTCCAGCCCGGCCAGCGCCTGCAGGCGCTCCTTAAAGCCGGCCAGTGCCGCCGGCCGCGCCAGCGGCGGGAATTGCGCGACGCTCGGGTCGCACGCATTGCCCAGCCAGGGGCAGCTCGCGTCGTGGCCCTGGTCCAGGCGCTCTGCAAACGCGGCGCCGGCCTGCCGGCCCGCAGCAGGGGAGTCAGGATGTGCGGGCAAGCAAAGCGCGCAGCACAGAAAGTCTCTCACCAGCGCTGGCAAGCTCAGCAATGCACAGTGGCATCAGCCAGGGACGGGCGGCAGCGCCTCGCGAAGCCATCAGGCCGGTCACCTTTTCCACGTCCTGCAGGCGCAGCCGCGGCGGCAGGACAAAGCTGAGCTTTGCGCCGCAGGTCTGCGTGGACACATACCACAGAGTGAGCGGATCACTCTGCTTCGAGTGGGTCGCGCATCACTGTGCCTGATGGCGGTCCGGACGGCATTGCGACTCAAAGCAGCGCCCGCAGCATCGGCGCACCTCGCATGTGAGCATGTCCAGGTCGGTGTTGGCCCAACCGCGCCGCGCGCACTCGACCGGCCCTGCGCAGGCCGGCTTGCAGAACCAGGTGGCCGGCCGGAAGGTCTGCAGGCGGCGCAGCAGGTCGCCGCGGTCCCAGGGCCGGCACTGCCGCGCCCGCGCGCCAGCCGGCAGAGGCGGTGCAGCATCGGCCGAAGCCAGCGGCGGCTGCGTGCCGTCCTTGAGCAGGGGCATGTACACCAGGCTGTCCAGGGCCTTCTGTATGCGCGCCGGGTCCATCACACAAGGTGGGGAGGCAGGGGACCAGAGGTCGGGACTGTGCTACAGCCTCTCAGCATGCATCTTTACTTCCATGGGAACATGGCGCAGGGACGCATGGCGCACGTGCTGGAAGTTAGGCAGGTGCACATTAACAACCCCGCATGCAAAATGCCCAGTTTTCTGTGAGGTACGCTCAATTCGCCTTTAGCTTGCCACCCAGGACTAGCTGGATATCCAGCTGTCTCAATGCCGAGCTGCATGCCTCCATTGACCCCTGCCAGGTTCAGCCTGGATTATAGCATGGGGTCTGCATGCCTGCACGAGCTCTGCACGCCCGCTTAGCATGCCGGCTTAGCATGCCCGATGAGTGTACATACACAAACCTGCGTCCGGGCTTTGCTCTGCATTACGTCTGCATCTTTTTGCCTCAAACCCCTCTGGCACGTGAATATCTCACGGCTCGTCAACTAGGCCAAGCTTGCAGCCAACAAGGTCCGCCGCGGGAGCTAAGCCTGTCCATGCTAAAAGCCTGTCCATGCCATAAGCATGATGCGTTCACATGAGAGCATCATGCTTTAAGCATGGATTTTAGCATGGCTAGGCTCCCGCGGCAAACCTTGCTGGCTGCAAGGTCTGCACCGCTTAGCCGAATTGGCGAGCATGCAGCTCGGCATGCACCTCGGCATGTAGATTGCGTGAGAACCAACAATGCCTGGGTGGCAGGTTTGCAAGGCTAGAGAGGTGTGGATGCACATAAACTAATGTTGGACATGTTTACATCAGGTGCATGCCTCTCCTGCTTGCCTCTCCTGCCTGCCATGCACAACCTGCAGCGCCTCTGCCTTGAAGGTCCCGTGGCAGCACAGCACTATTGCCTACAAGCTTTGAGCTCACATGCTCCTCGCGTATGTGCAGTGACACAACCATGGTGCTGATAGGCAGCGGGATGGTGAGTCAGGCCTGTAGCAGCGCATGCACAGTGTGCACCATGCTGTGGCCGCACCACTTCAGTGACAGTCAATATGTGCGTGAATGCACTGCTAATAGATTAGCAAAAGAAGCAAGTCGAGGCAATCCCCTGATGACAGCAAGCGCACGCTGCATCGCCGACACTGCACAGGGCCTCCGTATGCCAGACAGGGCAGAGCAGCGCTCATCAGACGCGGGTGACTGTGCCGAAGCCACCAGAGCCGCGCAGCGCACCCAGGTGTGACACACAGCCCTGTGCGCAACAGCCCAAGCCAAGAGCTGTTGTGCGCCGCAGCAGGCCCCGCGCAGCAGTCATGCCGCAGGCGCCTGGGGCTTGACGATGCGCCGGAAGGTGAGGTTGACGCGTGGCGAGGGCACGCCCGCGCGCCGGGGCAGCGAGTGCATCCAGTGCGCCTGCGGGCGCCGCGGCCGCCTCGGCATGCGGCGCCGGCCTCGTCTGGCAGCGCCACGCATGCTGGGATGTCGACCAACATAGCGTTGGACCCTCCCAAGGTTGATCAGCATGGCGTTAGACCCTCCAGGCTGAATAGGCTCAGGCCTGTGCTGGAAGTCCGATGCACGCCGCACGACACAGAGCCGCGCCTGCACGTCGCCGCGCATGACCAGCAGGTCGCCGGCGCCCAGCGGCGCGCGCCACTTGACGATGGGGTCCGCGTTCCAGCGCAACACAAAGTCGCGCTGCGCGCCAAACGAGGCGGACCCTGCGCAGCACGACGCTCACTGGTGTGATGCGCATGTTTGCCTATTTGCAAGCGCCTCGCTCTGGCGCTGGCAAGAGCTGAGACAGGACAGGACACAGTGTAAGCGCCCCAACATCAGCTGCAGTGCAGTGCACAGGCCTGTCGGCAGCACGCACGGCGCGGCAGGCAGCGCACCGATGGTCGGGGCCGGGCCGTACAGGGCCTCGTTGTCAGAGTGCCAGCCCATCGCGTCGCGCCCGTCGCGGTACAGGTTGAGCAGGCATGAGTTGAAGCGCTCGCCCGCCAGGGCCTCCATGCGCTCCTGCAAGGTCGCATCACCTCGCTGTCCAGGCACCCGAGAGTGCAGACATGCTTGATGCCAGCAAGGTTTGCAAGCCTGCTGAAGGGAAGCTTATACAAACATGGTTGATAATCGCGTGTGACGACAGGACAAAGAAACAAAGCACATTCAACCCGGTGCCACCAACCTGCTGTGCAGCAGGCACGCCAGCAGTAGGTATAGCAAGCTCGCTGAGGCTTCAACACGCCCTAACACCGCACAGCTCAAAGTTAAGCCAGCGCATCAGCCGACGGGCCCACCTTGACGGCCAGCACGGCCGGCGACCAGGCGTCGGGCGCGAGCGTGAGGCTGGAGTAGGTGTATGCCAGGCCGCGGTCATCGGCCTGGTACGCCACCAGGCGCGGCTGCGGCACGAGCCGCCCCATCACCAGCACCTCCTTGTGCATCCAGCCCACCTCCGCCTGCGCACAGGGGACACAACCTTGTGATTGCGAGATAGGGTTGAGATAGGGTTGGGACTGCGGCACTGCGCGACTCTTTACTGTCATCTACTTGTGTGTCCAGCCCGCCTAGGCCTTGCGCACTGTAAAAGTACAAGGTACAAAAAAAGTTCCTTCATGCTGCCGCCCCAATGCTAGGCATGCGGATGCACACACGTTGCGAATCACAATATACTCATGCAGTCTAATGTGTCCCAGGCCATGGCCTGCAAAAGCGCCTGCACCTCGCGGCCGCATAGGCAACAACTGCCGGCAGCTGCGACGGCCCACAGCAAACATGCAGACCAAGGGCAGGCCTACAGGAACCGAGCACAGGCTTGCGAGGTGGTCACCACTACGGGCATTATGCGTCTGAGCTTTTGCATTTGCAACTTATTAAGCGCCTGCCACGCACCGACACGCGCTGCTATTGGCAGG
>JAABUO010009381.1_pt1 | contig 10954 bp, 8 predicted proteins | sample 5559291 | NCBI WGS metagenome assembly JAABUO01 (sample SAMN10711878, study PRJNA513372) | rock metagenome | isolation source: Antarctica rocks | place: Antarctica: Victoria Land, Finger Mt sud | reverse complement strand
CTCCGACTCATGCTCGGCCCGGATCTCGGCGACCATCCGGACCGCCCGCTCCCTCAACTCGGGCGGGTACCTCCTAGACGTGTTCCCTGACATGACTCCAACCTTCCCAAGGTCGAAGTCTCCGGACATGCCGGGGCGATTCAATCGTTCGGTTGGCGGTTTGTCTGTCAGCTGTGGTGCAGTCAGTTCGTCGTGGGTCGCGTTCCCGGTGCGAGGACTTCCCAGTCGATGAATTGGGCGAGAAGCTCGTTGGGGCTGCGGTCGTAGAGGATCGCGAGGGAGCGCAGGTCTTCGCCGCGGATGGACAGCACTTGGCCGTTGTAGTCACCGCGTTGGTGTTCGATCGCGCTGACATAGCACGGTGCGCTCCTGGCGCGTTGGCTGATGGTCAGTCCATGCTGGAGTAGCTGAAGAACTCCGGATCGATGCCCAGCGATTTCAGCCACGTTTGTTCTCAAGCAGCGGGCAGCTGCCAAAAATCCATGATCGTCAAAAATTCAAGCTAGAGGCCGAACAGGTCTAGTAGCCCCCGCCAGAAAACGTGCCACAGATCAACAGCCGGTGACGTGGTGAGCGGAGACTGCTCAGGTGAGGTCATTGCTGGTGCTGGTGCTGGTGTGGGCTTTGTTGCCGAAGGGGGAATCGTTGTTGCGGGTGGCGCGGTCGGTGGTGTCGTAGGGGTCGGGGCGGGGCTGACCGCGACACTGTGGTGCAGGTCGTTCCATCCGGTGGTGGCGTTCCACGTGCCGGTGTTAGCGAGCTGGATCGAGTAGGCCGGCTGGGTGCTCAGGCGGGGTGCGGAGTCTGGGAAGAGGAGGTGCAGGGCGTAGTTGCCGGGTTTCGGTGGGGCGGGCACGCCTAGCGGCAGTTCCACGGTGTGCCCGGGAGTGAATTGGCGCACGTCGATGGGCAAGGTCACGGTGTAGGTGTCGCTGGTGCTGGTCATGACCAGTTGGGCTGGCCGCGCCCGCCACGGCGCGGCGTAGCCGTCATTGGTCAGCGTCAGATGCAGCGACAGGTCACCACCGACGGTTGCTGCAGTCGGGAGGAACGCGGCGGTAAGACGCAGGCGGTACCCGAGGCGCCGCGCGACTTCGGCCCGTCCTTCGGTACCCCAGGAATCGAGGACGCCGGTGTTGTAGTCGGCGTTGAGGTGCGACCAGTGATACCTCGCGAGGTCCGCACTCGCCGAGGGCCATTGTGAACGGGGGGCATTGACGGTGCAGCTCTCCCCGCCCATGGGGACCGTCTGGGTTTGTTCGGCCAACCACGCGGAGTCCGTGGACTGGGGGAACGTGCCGTAGTCGTCGGTGCCCGCCAGGAAGCAGTCGTCGTGGATCCCGACCCTGGCTGCCCGCGGGTCGGTGGTGTCGGGAAACACATGCTGTTTGATGCTCGGGTAACGGACCTGGACGAAGATGCTCGGGTCGGTGGCATCGAGCAGTGTGGTGAGAACACTGGCGCGGGCCGCCCAGTCAACGTTGGAAAGAAGCCATGGCCGGGCAGGGTCGCTGGCGAAGTTGCTGGTGTAATACCACTCGCCCCACTGCCCGATGAACCCGGCTTCGAGGGTGGAGATCACGTCCGCGTTGGCGTTGAGTATCGGGCTCAGTTGATGGATGTGGCCCCGCATCAGCGCGGGTGCGGCGTCCACGGGGGAGTGCTCGGTGTAGGCGAAGCGCACCACCAGTTTGATGCCCGCGGCCCGGGCGAGAGAGAAATCGGTGTGCACGGCTTGCAGGTAGGAGGCGTCGAGGGTGTCCTGGGTGACGAATTTCTCCAGGTAGAAGATGCGGTAGACCAGGGTGATGTCGTCTTGGGTGCGCCATCGGGTGAGTTGCGCGGCGTCGAGTGGTACGTACCCGGACCCGTCGGGGCGGTAGTGAGTTTCCGTGTAGTGGTACATGCCTCGATCGGGGTTGGCGATGATCGCGGTGGAAGCGTCGTAGGTCGGGGTCGCGGCGGCCTCCGCGGTCGCTGTTCCATGCGCCGCGGCGGAGCTCGTTGCGCACACGGCGGCGATGGTCAGGGCGGCGGCAAGAGCGCGGCGCCACGATCGGGACATACCTGGGTTGCCGATGTCAGACACCACGCGGGTGAGGGTGTGGTGACGCTGCGACCCCAGCAGGCAGCGACACGCTGCGGTCCACACGCAGAAGGGGAAAAGCATCAGGAAGCTGCTGCCCGGGATTGAAGATCACGGAACGTACAGTACTTCTAACTGTTCGTGATTGTAAGCAGCCGTTTTCCTGGTTTTGGGGGTGTTGTCACCAGCGCGGCTCAGGGTGGTCGGCGGTGACCACGGTGGGCGGTGCGGCGCCGACGTCGCGGGGGTGTGAGGTCGGGTGCGGAGTGTCTGGCGTGGGGGTTTCCCAGGCTACCGCGGGCATTCGGGACTGCCCTGCGGGAAGGGCCGTACGGGAGTGCACCTGTCTGGAATGGTGTCTTCACCCTCGGTGGGGGCGGCGCTGAGGCTCAGGTGCCGTCGGCGGGGGACTCGTGCCGGTACACGACGCCCTCGTGGGTTTGCAGCGTGACCCGGGCGGGTGCGGGCTGCCCGCGTACGTCGACCATCCCGGCGGGGACGTCGTAGGACATCTTCCGCCGATGGCGGTTGTTGAGGTTCACCGCAGCCCACCCGCCGGTGAACTCCCGGGACCATCCGTTACCTCGCTGCCGCGGCTGCTCCGTCGGGTCTCCGAGGTCCCAGTTCAGTTGCGGGATGAACGGGGTGACCGAGTAGTCGTCGTGGGCGGTCGCGGTGAACGCACCTCCGCGTCCACCGCCGAAGACCCAGAAGGCGGCCAGGCCGTAGGTGAAATTGCGGTGCTCGTTTGTGCCGTCGGAGGCGATGCGGAAGACGGTCAGTCCAGGCCCAGCGACCTGTTCGGCTTGAGCGAGTGCCGTCGGAGGGTCGAAGTAGTCATCGGGTCCCCAGGCGAGGAATACCTCCTCGAACCCTCCACCGAAGGCGGCATGGCGCGCCCAGCGTCCCGGTTCGCGGCGGGATTCCGCGATATTGGGCACCAGCATCTTGCCCATCGCGTTGAGCCGGGCGCCGACCACGGGGATGAATTCGTCCAGTGCGCTCCGCAGCTCCGGCATGCCGCGATTGCCCTCGATCGGCGGGCGTAGCCCGTAGTAGTCGTCAAAGATGTCGTTGTCGGCCATCACCCCGTCCCACTGGGTTTCTTCGAGTTCGTCGGCGACGTTGTCACACCAGCGCTCGCGGTACTCCGGATCCCAGGTCGCCATCTGCCAGTGCCCGGGATAGGAGTTCCACTCGAGGCGCGATCCGTCGAGACGGTGCGCGAACCAGTGCTCGCCGGCCTCCTCGGCCTCCTCGTGGTCGACACCGGAGGTGAAGACCGGGCCCCGCTCGTAGCTGCGGGTTGAGGACAGGCACTTATAGCACAGCACCGTCATGTCCGGGCGGACCGCCTTGAGCCGGTCGAGAGTGTCGGTCTCCCACGGTTGCAGGATCGCCACCTGGTAATTGGCGACGGCGAACTCGATCTGTTCAGCGCTCATCGGGTCCCCATAGCGGATCCAGGCACCATGGCGTGAGCTCATGACAGCAGACATTAGCGGCAGCGCGGCCTTCCCTTTGGTAGTGGCTGGGTGGTCGACCCGCCGCAAGGCGGGGGTGCCGCTGAGGAGGTAACACCCAGCCGGGCGGAGTGCACCCCGGCTGGGTGTTCAGGAGGCACAGTTTGGCTTGGCCACCTTGGCGGTCCCTGGACGCTTGGATAAGGTTTCCACGATCCGCGGCGGGGTGGCGGTGCTTACCCCACTGTCATGCCGCTGGGGGCGATGGCGATGCGTTGGCCGGGGTGAATGAGGTTGGGGTTGTTCCCGAGCGCCGCCTTGTTGGCCTCGTACAGCGCACCGTAGCCGTGTTGGTGGAACCATTGGGCGATGGTGCTCAGGGTGTCGCCTGCGACGACGGTGTAAGTAATGGGCACGGCCGGGACCGGGCTGGTGGGCGCGGGGTACGGCAGGATCGGCGGTGTCGCTGCCGTCGTTGGTGGTGGACTCGACGGTGCCGGCGGCGCCGGGACGGCGCTGGCGGGCACGCTGAGGGCACTCGCCGGTGCGGCTTGGCTACCAGCGTCGGATGCGGACGCGTCGTTGACCAGACTGATCACTCCGCCGGCGAGTGTGGCGGCGATCGCGACGGCGGCGACGCTCCTGACCGCGACAAGACCACGCGCCCCCCGCCTACTGCGGGTCCCCGCGACGCTGCCCGTCGCGCGGGGGAGCTCTGGGAGTGCCCCAGGGGCGGGGAGGGCTCCGGGGGCGAGGAGCGTGTCGTGGCGGTGGTGGTCGGGAAGCGGGGCGATAGGGCGCCCGTGGAGCGCCTCGGCGACGGCCCGCCCGCTGAGATTGGGTACGGGGACCATCATCTCGCGTCTGCCGCGGGCGGCGACGGACGCGGGCCTGCCGAGCTCCACCCGCTCGCCGTCTTCGGTCATCGCCCGGAGTTCCGCGTCGAGGTCCTGGGTCGGCTCGTTGCTCACGGCGCCGCGCTGGTCGCCACCCATCCCCGACCCGCCGGCACTGCTGGGCGTGGTGGGGCTGCCTTCGGAGGTCGGGGCAGTTTCCTGTCCGGCGTATTCGACCGTCTCCGCCAACGTTGCGGTCGGCAGTCCTGCGAGTTCTTTGTAGAGCCGGTTGTAGGCGCCAATCGCGTCCTCGAGTTGGAAGAAGTTCTCGACTCGGGCGTGGGCGTTGTGGGCAAAGCGCGTGTAGAGCTCCACGTCGCCCATGAGCTGCTGCAGTGCGTCGGCCATCCCCCGGACATAGTCGGGGGTGACCAGTAAGCCGCAGGCCTCCACGGTGCGTCCCCCCGGGGTGGTCAACGGGTCGTCGATGAGCTGCTCCATGCCGCCCACCGAGGTGCCCACCGTTGGGATGCCCGCGGTCATCGCCTCGAGTACGACGATCGGCTGACCTTCGTTGAAGCTCGGGAGCACGAGGATGTCAAAGTCGCCGAGCATCTCGCGGACGTTAACCGTGCCATGGAATGTGAGGTGGTCCTCGATGTTGAGTGTGCGCGCCTTCTCCCGGCACATCATGTAGTAGTCAGGGAAGTGGTCGGTCGGGCCCAGGATGTCGAGGTGGAAATTCGTGATGCCGCGCTCGTGCACGAGCAGGCCGATGGTGGCGATGAGGTCGGACAGGCCTTTGATGGGCACGATGCGGGCGACGTAGACCAGGCGCCAAGTCCGTGTGCCCTGAGCGGCTGTCTTCATCTCTTCCAGGGTGCGCAGACGTTGCTGGTACACATTGTCAAAGTCGCGCACGATCATTCCGTTGGGGATGATGACGCTCTTCTCCACCGGGGCTCCCAGGTCCGCGGCCTCGGTGATCGCCTTCGGGTAGAGGTAGGTGATCGCCTCCGCACTGGGGTAGCTGAACCGGGCCATCTCAATCCACCACGCCATCCAGGCGCGTTCCTGGGCTGTCACGTCGAATTCGCGCCAGTCCTGGGCGGTGAGGGGAAGCGCCATGGACCGGTTGAGCATCAGGTTGACGGTGTCCCGCACGTAGAGGTTGTGTTCGGTGAGCAGAAACGCGGTGTCGTTCTGGCGGGCTGCGGCCGCCCCGAGCAGGGAGGCATAGCCGGTGGTGTGGGCGTGGTAGACCCGAGCTTTGGGCAAGTCTTCGCTCATCACCGCGCACGCCAGGGAGAAGTACTCACGCAGCAGCCAGAACGTGTCGACCAGGGGGAGGCCGAGGCCGGTGAGCCGGTCGCGGACGGCGGCCATGAACTCCTTGGTCCCCAGCAGCGCCCACAGCGGGAAAGTTCGGGTGCGGGGATTCATCCCTTCGTCGTAGAGGTCCCACATCAGCGACATGTCGCCGGCGAGGATTCCCTCAAAGGCGTCGAAGAGGCGGTTCGCCAGCCGGGTCCGGGCCTTGGCGCGCATCCCGAGTATCCGGGGGGTGAGGGTGGTGAAGTCTTCCCGATGCTCGTTCATGGACAGGTACACCGGGCGGACCCACTTGACGTTGGCGGGCATCCCGTAGAGGTCCTCGTGCGGGGCGTGGGAGTCCCAGGTGATGTGGATGACGCCGAACGTGAGGTCCTGGTTGCCGACGACGATGTCGTGCACGACCGCGGAGACCCCTCCCTTGAGGTAGGGGTAGGTCGACTCCATGACGATGGCCACGTCGACGTCCTGGTAGTCCTGATCGGGGCTGGGCACGGGGGTCTCCTTCAACGATGAGTCACACTCAGCGACCAGCTGCGCGTAGTAGGTGTGGCGGTGCGGCCGCGGTGGGTGGGGTTGGCGGGGCGTGGGCGCGCGTCTCACCAGGCGGTAGCGTGCCGCCAAAACAGGGAGTACTCCGAGGTACGCCAGTGCCCCAGGCAGCGGTGCAGGGCCCAGCCGAAGACGACGATCTCCAGGCCGATGAGCCAGGCATAGAGCGTTACCCCGGCGGGCAGGACCGCGAACGCTCCGCCGCAGATTACGAGATGTGCCGCGCTGAGCACCTGTGCTTCGGCGGTTGCCCCGATGTAGTCGAGTTTGTAGCACAGCAGAGTGGTCATCAGAAACAGCCAGGACGCCACAGCGATCGCCGCGACGAGGGCGGCAGAAATGTCGGTGTGGACACTGATCGCGTAGGTGATGAAGAAGCCGAGGACCGCACCGATGAACGCAGTGCGGGAGATCGAGGTCTCCACGACCGCGGCGAGCGCACGGGAGCGTCCGATCATGGTCGTGTGCGGCTCGTTCTCCATCGCCGCGCGCATGGTGAGCACGCTCTGATCGAAGCTCGGGGCCAGGCGCACGAAGTAGTAGTTGTAGGCGAGTACGGCGGGCAGGACCGCGATGAACACGGTGGTGACCGCGAACTGTCCGCTCGTGGCGAGGAAGAAGAACAACAGATGCGACCACAGGACGGCGCCGAGCAGCACGCCACGGCCTACATCGACGGCGACGTCGCGGGGGTCAAGGCGGACTAGTCTGCGTAGTCGCATCAACTCGTTGCGCAGCGGAACCAATTGTGTGGCCAGCCCCGCGAGCGGCGGCAGGTACCAGGCCATCGGGAAGAGGATCAGCGCTCCGGCGTAGGCGACCCACGCGGCGGCCCACTGGAGCCGGTTGCGCCCGATGTTGGCCAAGACCAGAGACTGGGCGAAGGCCATGTGCAACAGGCACAGCACGATGTAGGCCGACAGGCCCGTTATCGACCACCGCATCACCAGCTGCACCGGGATGGCGAAAATCAGCACCGCGGGTGCCGCCTGAAGGAACGTTGTCGGCCACACCGCGCAGAATCGGCTCCGGATCGCGGACAGCTCCCCGCCCGGGATGAGGTGGCCCACGGCGCGGTAGAGCGGCATACACACCGCCATGCTCAGCCAGGGCACGGTCAGCGAGGACGCCAGCAGCAGCGTGGTGAGCCCTACCCCGCCGACGCGCGCATCACCGATGCGGCTGACGGCGATGGGGAAGATGAAGGTCAGCAGCAGCACCGGCGACAGGTGCAGCACCATCTCCATCGTCGGGCGCACGCTGAGCCGACGCAGGACACCCACACGCTGCGGGCGCTGCGCGATGTGGTGGGCCAGGAACCACGCCGCAGCAGACAATAGGGACAACGCCACAGCGACACGGGTGAGCACCGTCGCATTGCTCGCCAGCAGCGGCACGAGAACAGTCGCAACGAGCAGAACGGCGGTCGCCACGGGCAGCGCACCGGAGCGGGTGCGGGTCAGCTGAGAGGTGGGCACGTGAGCTCTTTCGTGGAAGGCAACCCGGTGCAGCCACCCTCGGTGTTAGGGGATGGGTACTGCAGGTCGTGGGGTGCGAGGTGGGCGGGAATATAGGCGGGGCATGCGTTCAGCCGCGGAAGAGCAGTCACCGCGCCCGCCGTCCCGGCGGCTCACGGGGTCGGTCGGCGGCGCCCGAAGGCCGACGTGCAGCAGCCCTCCGACAATAAGATCGGAAATGTAACCGCAGGAGTATGAAGCATTTTACATAGATCGAATTGAACCCGTGAGTAGCAGCTTAGTCCGGTCCTTCTGCCTAGCCCTGCCCCGCCCAGGATAGGGAACTATTCGGCTCCCGTCGATATCACTGTACCCACTTCTTTGTGAAAAGCACCACAAACACCACAGTATTACTTAGTGTAATAACGCCTGCGCTTTTAGTAATCGTTCGATAGCCCTCGGTGATATGTGAATTACAGTACGTAAAACGGTGAGGGTGGGGCCCACATGCGGGGGAGTTCAGCACTGATTCGCCTGCCGAGTACAGAGCTGGTCGCATTCGATCAATGGCCGGTCGCCGCAGCACTCGCACCCGTGGGATCGCGCGGCAGTGGAGAGTCTCGGCTTCGACGTACGCAGCGCCGACACCGGGGGCATCTGGGCGAAAAGTGCCCGGTGGACTACGTAATGATCTCGGGGCGGACCGACAGGACTGCTCGAGCGGTTCAGGCGCAGCCGTGGACGCAGATCCGGTCGGAGCGGGAAGACCCCCGAAGCGGCAATACCACGAAAAGAGCAACAATTACTTGTTCGCCTCGAGGTGAATCCGGCGAGGAGCACCTCCATGGCGGTACCGCCTTCCCGGCGGGGGAATATCCTTCAACTTGAGTCCCGGGTGAGGTGTACCACCCGCACCCCCGGAACTCAACAGATGCCCACCCGGTCCAAGCCGGAGCGGTGGTGTGGAATCGGCCGAATTCGACCCAACCGCCTGTGGGGTCGTCTTCACAGTCGATCGCGCACCGCAGACGAGACGAGACGCGATGACAAAGTATGCGAAGATTCTTGGTGCGAGACTGCGCACCGTCCGCCAGCGTGCGGGGATGTCCCTGGAACGGGTGCAACGAAAGTCCGGAGACCGCTGGAAGGCTGTGGTGGTCGGATCCTACGAGCGCGGTGACCGGGCGGTCAGCGTGCAGAAACTGGCCGAACTGGCCCGCTTCTACGGGGTGCCGATGAGCGAGCTGCTACCGCCGGACGATCTCGACCTCGGCGCCGACGTGTCCACCCCGCTTGTGCTCAACCTCGAGCGTCTTCGCGAGCTCCCGGAACAGGACACCGAACCGGTGGTCCGCTGGTGCGCGGACATCGCGCACCAGCGAAAGACGCACGAGACCTTGCTGCAGATCCGTTCCGGGGACATCGACTCGCTGGCTGATCTTTGCAACATGCCCACCCGCGAGCTCACCACCCGGCTGGTGTCACGGGGTGTACTCGCGCCGAGCGCAGCATAAGAATATCCGGCGATTGAGGGCGGTGCGGAGGGATTGCGGCGCCCGCCGCAATCTCGACGAGTACGACGAGACCCTGGGACTTCGTGGACATCGTATGACCCCTGAGCGGTGGCCGGAGGGGTGAAATACACCACCGCGCCGCACCCGGGTGATATGAACACGTCACCCATGACTGGATCTGGTGGGCGTATCGCCAGGGGGTGGGCCAGTTGGCGGACGTCGCGGACGTCAGGTATGGCGGATCGGCCGCTTTTGGACCTTCCGGGCGGGACTTCTGCTGATCGCTGGTCGTTTCCGGGCAGGCGGAGTATCACCAGGAGACTTAGGCACTTGCCCGGGTGGACGTCGCAGTTTCCGAGCGAGCCCGGTTCCGAGCGCGCCCGGATAGGGTCTGACGCATGACGTGGTTGGTGACGGGCGGAGCCGGATACATCGGTGCGCACGTCGCCCGGGCGATGGTGGCCGACGGCCTGGATGTCGTGGTGATCGATGATCTCTCCACCGGTGATAGCAGCCGTATCCCCGATGTTCCGTTGGTGGTGGGCAGCATTCGGGATAGGGACCTGGTGCGGCAGGTGCTGCGGGAGCACGGCGTGCACGGCATCATGCACATCGCCGGGAAGAAGCAGGTCGGCGAGTCGGTGGCCGAGCCCCTGCTGTACTACCGGGAGAACGTCGACGGAATGGTCGCGTTGCTCGATTGCTGCCAGGACCATGGCGTGACCAAGCTGGTGTTCTCCAGCAGCGCCGCCACCTACGGCCTGCCTGATGTCGACCTGGTCGACGAGGACACCCCGTGCCTGCCGCTGTCCCCCTACGGCGAGACGAAGCTGATCGGCGAGTGGCTGATCCGGGACTGCACCACAGCGTGGGGGTTGGGCGCCATCTGCCTGCGGTACTTCAACGTGGCGGGCGCGGCGACCCCGGAGTTGGGCGACCCCGGCGCGTTCAACCTCGTTCCGCTGGTGTTCCAGGCACTCAGCCGTGGACAACGCCCCCAGGTGTACGGCGATGACTATCCGACTCCGGACGGGACGGGTGTGCGTGACTACATCCACGTCTCCGACGTCGCCGACGCCCATCTCGCCGCCGCCCGGGCCTTGGAGCACGGTGCACCGAGTGCCACCTACAACATCGGGCGCGGTGCGGGGTTCAGCGTGCTGGACGTGCTCCGCACCATCGGCGAGGTCACCGGACTCGATGTGCGCCACGAGGTGGTCGCACGCAGGCCGGGTGATCCGGCCCGGGTGGTCGCCGCCGTCGACCGGATCAACGACGGGCTGGGCTTCACCGCCACACACGACCTACGGTCCACGGTGAACAGTGCCTGGGCAGGGTGGCAATGGCGCCACCGGTAGCCGGGCGAGGGGCCGCGTCGGTTCGCGGTCTTGCGCGCCGCCCGGTGACTCATATCAAGAGATGCGCGCGTTGGGATAGCCGCGGTCGCATCGGTTGTATGGTCGATTAGATGTGGGGTACAACCTCATCCCGTTTGTGACGACCGCGGCTGCTCAGGGAACAGCTTCCGGTCAGCACGGCAATCGCCGCACACCCCACCACCGCCGCTATCCGCACGTTACCGAGGGTAAACGCGTTTCGCGGTGTGACCCTCGTGGTGACCGGGGGCCGGGACAATGTTCGACACAGTTCATGCGCTGTTCCCCGGTGAGTCAGAGGGACGGGGGGCGAGCAGGGGGAACGTTGGCTACGCGGA